>RCNH01002399.1_pt1 | contig 11211 bp, 8 predicted proteins | sample 2041161 | NCBI WGS metagenome assembly RCNH01 (sample SAMN09708215, study PRJNA481090) | Feces metagenome, whole genome shotgun sequencing project. | biome: feces | host: Leptonychotes weddellii | place: Antarctica: Sion Island | collected 2010-03-01
GTCAGGTTGAACTGATTGGTCTTGTTCACCAGCTGCGTGATGCGCTCTGCATGGGGCTGGTCAAAAGCACCGATCTCGCAGTGCATCTCAAGGCTCTTGAGGTAGTCCTCATAGTTGCCGAAGCTCTGTTCAAGGCTTGCGCGCTGGGCGTTCTGCTTGTACATCTCGGCACGCTTGCGGTCGTCGGCAGAAAGGGTGGTGACTTCAAAGTAACCGGCCCGGTCGATGGCAGCAATGTACTGCTCCGGTGCCGAAAGCTCGGGAACCGTTACCATGGGCAGCTCCCGGCGCACGATCTCTCGCTCGGCCGGGTTGTCATCCACAAGCACAAAGCTTTCGGGCAGGATGTTGATTTCCTTTGCCATGGAAGCAATGTTCAGATGCTTGGGGTCCCAGTTTGCCTTAAAGCAGAGGAAATCATCGTATTTGAGCACGGTGTCCGGACGGTCAAAGCCGGTCTTTGCAATGTTGGCCTCGTTTTTGCTGCATACGTTCAGCAAAATGCCCAAGTCACCCAGCTGCTTTAAGTAGCTCTGGAACTCGGCATAGGCCATGCCGGCAGGAGTTTCATTGCCCATAACGATGCCCTCGGCGCCGTCGTCACCGATGATGCCGCCCCAAAGGGTGTTGTCCAGATCAAGGGCGAGAGCTTTTTTGTTCTTGCCCAACAGGCTCTTAATAATGTTTGCAACGCTCTGTGCAAGGTAAGGGATGCAGGGCATGCTCACCGCATACTTGTAGGCATACCAAGCGGTGGGATCGCTGAAGGTCTCCATGCCGTGGGCGGCCTGCAGGTAAGCCAGATCGTTGATATACAGGTTCGGGGTCTCATCTGCGAGAAGAGCCAACTTTTCGTTCAAGCGGCGCACAAAGCGCACATGACCGCCCGCAAAGCTTGCATCCGAGTTGCCCAGCACCCGATACAGGGGCAGGTCAAAGTTGTTGATGATGACAGGGCAGCCAAAACCGAGAGCTGCTTTTGCAGCCTGCTCAAAGCGGGCAAATTCTGCGTCCAGTTTTTGCTGGGCAGCCTCGGCACTGTCTGCGGGAGCCGGCCAAAGCTTGATGTTGCGCTGGCTGGTGTGAATGAAGATGATGTCCGGCTTGAAAGCAGCCAAGGAACCATCGTCAAACACCAGATTCTCATAAAACAGGGAATAGCCGCCCTCATAAAATTCCGGCTGGATACCGTTATTCAAGAGGAAAAGCTCCAGCATGTTTTTGATTTCACCAATGGTGCTGCCGCTCATAATGGCAACTTTTTTGGGAATGAGACCGGGCTTCTGCAAAAGCTCTTTTTTCAAGCGACGCTTTTTAGAAAGCAGGAAGTTCGGGTCAAAAGGATAAGTGAAAGGATTCACGACTTGCGCCTCCGTCCAAATTATTTTAATAAATCAATTATATAAATTTTACCACAGCCGACAGAGCAACACAAGCCATTTAACCGCCAAAATCCTCCAAAAGCCGTTCTGCATGGTCTTTGTCCGACAAAGGAATTCCCCGGCGAAGGCTTTCTGCATCGGATTGCGGAAGAAGATGGGTGTAGACCGGATAAACTTCAAGAGGAACGCTGCTGTCCGCCTCAAACAGGGCAATGCATCCGTTCCAATCGCGCAGATAGTAGGCGGCAGGCGGTTCTGCGGGAGCCTCAGGCGGAGAAGTTAACAAAAAAATGCTTGCAAACAAGCAGCAGGCGCAGAGAAAAACCAGAGCACAGGGCCAGAATTTTGACATAAAAATCCACCTCTTTTCGATTGCAGTATGGGCCGAAAAAGCCCGGAACAAACATTTTAACTGTACTTGTTGCCTTGGATTGTGGTATAATGGTTCTAAAGCGCTTGAAAGGCAGCAGGGAGAGCAGCGTTTTAAGTGCCGATAAGCAATCTATGATTTTTCTTTTCTCTTTTAGGAGAATACTATTGAATGCTGACACCACAAAGGAGGCGGTCCCCATAGAAAACAGCAATAGACAGGATCCCCGCAGGACCGGTGCGTCGACCGGCCGAAAGGTGAGTCGGAATAGTAATTCCGCATCCGCTCACAAAATCAACCGTGCCCCGGCGTCCAACGGCAGTGTGCATCGCACCAGCCCCAAAAACGGACCGGACCGGATTTCGTCTTCTCCCCGGCGCAGCGCGGCGCCCGAACACAGTGAACAGCCCCACAGAAAAAGCAAAAAGCCGAATATGGCAGTTCGCATTTGCCGCGGTTTTTTCAAATTCGTGGCGGTATGTATGTGCCTTGGCGTGATGATGGCCAGTGTGCTGGCGGTTATCGTGAGTATGTATGCCGTTAAGATCACGGCCAACGATGCAGAACTCTTGGATTTGACCGGTCTGCGGCTGGCTGAGACCAGCTATACCATGGTTAAGGACCGGGAGACCGGCCAGTGGGTTGAAGAGGCGGCGTGGCACTCCACAAACAACCGCGAGTGGGTCGATCTTCAGGAAATCAACTCCAGTCCTTACCTGAAGTGGGCCTACATCTGCGTGGAGGACAAGGATTTCTATAACCACCACGGTGTCAACTTTAAGCGTACAGTGGCGGCTGCGGTCAACATGGTGGCCACAAAATTGGGCCATCCCATCTATGACACCATGCAGGGTGCGTCCACGTTGGATCAGCAGCTCATCAAAAATATCCTGAAGGATGATGAGCAGACTTGGGAACGCAAATTCCGCGAAATCTTCCGAGCAATCGCTTTGGATCAGCGGTACGAAAAAGATACGATTTTGGAAGCATATCTGAACACCATCAGCCTTACCAACAACATGGCGGGCGTTCAGGCGGGCGCACAGACCTACTTTAATAAGGAGGATCTGTCGGAGCTTTCGGCGGCAGAATGCGCAAGCATTGCGGCAATCACAAAAAACCCCACCCGCTACAATCCGTATACGAACCCCGAAAACCATTTGCAGCGCCGCAACTGGATTTTGAAACTGATGAATGAGCAGGGCAAGCTCAGTGATGCGGAATATCAGGAGGCCCTCAATGAGCCCCTGCGTTTGGCAGAAAAGGTGGAGGACGATGTTGTTACTCACACCAGCAACAACTCCTACTTCATGGATGCGGTGTACGAGCAGCTCAAGCAGCAGCTTCAGGATGATCTGGGTTACACCGCAGAGGAAGCACACAACCTGATTTACAACGGCGGTCTGCGTATTTATACCACAATGGACCCGGTGGTTCAGTTTGAGATGGAAAAGATCATGCTCAATGAGGATGAATCCATGCCGGCACGCTGGCGTGAGCAGGAAATCAAGCTGGGACCCGAGCAGAATCCCGATGATGTGGAAAATCTGGTGCGCAATGAGGACGGCAGCTACAAGACCGGAACCGATAAGAAGGGCGACACCGTTTACTATCAGAAGGTGCGCATTCAGGGCGCTATGGTCGTTATGGACTATGACGGTCAGGTGCTGGGCCTTGTGGGCGGCATTGGTCAGAAGACCAAGGATCTGCAGCTCAACCGTGCACTTATGGAGACCCGTCAGACCGGTTCTACCATGAAGCCTCTGGCAGCGTATGCGCTGGGCATCGACTCCGGCCTGATCAACTTCTCTACCGCAATGCCGAACTCCGGTATTGCAATGCGTGTGCAGGATAAATACAAGGCACAGTATCCGAAGTATAAGGATCTGGTGTTCGATATGACTGCGCCGGAAGTGCTTGCAAATCCGGGAATCTTCCAGGAATGGCCCCGCAACTATGAGGGCCCGGGCGACGGTCAGCTGGTTTGTGTGGACCGCGCTTTGGCAAAGTCGATGAATACCATTGCAGTCCGTGTGGGCCAGTTGGTTGGCACCGACTATATGTATGATTTCGCAACCCAGACTCTGGGTATGAAGGGCCTTGTGCCCGGCGACGCCGACCTTGCTCCTATCGTGCTTGGTTCACAGGGCGGCGGCGTGAGCATGGTGCAGCTGGCAGCAGCGTATCAGATGTTCGGCAACGGCGGCGAGTATGTAACTCCCCACCTCTACACCTCTGTGGTGGTTGCACGTACCGGCGAAGTGATTTTGGACAACACCGTTAATATCACTCGCACGCAGGCCATCAAGCCCAGTACGGCAATGATTATGAATAAGCTCCTGCAGGGCGTTTTGACCGAAGGCACCGCTCACGGTCTGAAGCCTGCCGGTCCCATGGAAGCGGCCGCAAAGACCGGCACCACGCAGGAAAACAAGGACTACACCTTTGTGGGCCTTACCCCATATTATGTTACCAGCATCTGGTGGGGTTACGATCAGCCCTACAATATGATGGATGCCGGACAGAAAAACGCAAAGCCGATCCAGCAGGAATGGAAAGCCCTGATGGAGACCTTGCAGAAGGATCTGGAATTCAAGTCCTTCCCCACCAGCGATGATGTGGTGGCTGCAAAGTTCTGCCGTGCAAGCGGTGATTTGGCCGGCCCCAACTGTCCCGATGTGAAGACCGGTTATTACACCAGAGATGCAATGCCGGACGTATGCGTGATGCATCCGTAATCGAATAACAAAAAACAAAACCCGAAGTTGTGTGTGAACAATGAACACAATTTCGGGTTTTGTGTATTTTACAAATACATATTTAAAAATTCCGAGATTCAATGTAGATTTGACAAAAATGCGGAGAGTGCGCAATTCACACTTGCACTTTTTAGGTATAAAGTGGTATAGTGATAATAATACGTAAGGACAAATGTGCTTGCAGGAGGAACAAAATGGAACGAAGATTCATTCTGGTGGACGAAGGGGTCTTGCCAGAGGTTTTTATAAAGGTGCTCAAGGCAAAGGAGATGCTTGCGAACGGCGAGGCACGCAATATTTCAGAGGCAGCGCGCAAGGCAGATCTTTCCCGAAGTGCTTTTTATAAGTACAAGAACTGCATTTTTGATGCCCGCAACAGCCGCCAGACCGTTACCGTGATGGCGACCCTTTTGGATGAAACCGGTGCACTGCAAATGCTGCTCGCCGGAATCAGTCAGGCGGGAGGCAGTGTGGTGACCATCAACCAGTCTACACCGGAAAGCGGTGCGGCAAGGGTAGCGGTTACGGTTCGCACAGACAATCTCCGAATGTCGGTGGATGAAATGCTGGGCCAGCTGCGCCGTCAGCGTACAGTGGTGGAAATCCGACAGAGTGTGTGAGCTTGAAGAGAGTTAGGAGTGTTTAGAATGGCAAAAATTGCAATTTTAGGTTTTGGTACGGTGGGCAGCGGCGTTTTGAGTGTGCTGCGCAACAACGCAGACAGAGCAAAGAAACGTCTGGGCGAAGAGGTTGAGGTCAAATACATTCTGGATATCCGGGATTTTACCACCCATCCGGACGCGAAGCTGTTTGTGAAGGACATTGATGTGATTTTGAATGATCCGGAGGTTCGTTTGGTGGTGGAAACCATCGGCGGTACACGCTTTGCTTATCCGTATGTGAAAAAGGCGCTGGAGAGCGGCCGCAGTGTGGCAACCAGCAATAAAGAATTGGTGGCCACCCACGGCGCAGAGCTGCTGGCCATTGCAAAACAAAAGGGCGCAGCCTTTTTGTTTGAAGCAAGCGTAGGCGGCGGCACCCCCATTTTGACTCCGCTGCATCAGTGCCTTGCTGCCAACAATCTGACCAGCATTCACGGCATTGTGAACGGCACCACCAACTTTATGCTCACCAAGATGGCACAGGAAGAGATGGGCTTTGACGAAGCGCTGCGTATTGCGCAGGAGCTGGGTTACGCAGAGACCAAGGACCCGTCCGATGACGTGGACGGCCCGGACGCAGCCCGCAAAATCTCCATTCTGGCAAGTCTTGCTTTTGGCAAACACGTGTATCCTCAGAATGTGCCCACACGAGGCATTCGGGACATTACCGTGGCGGACATTCAGACTGCAGTGCGGATGGATTGTGCCATCAAGCTGATTGCCTGGACCCGCAAAAACAAGGACGGCCGCGTGGTGGCCGGAGTAGAGCCCATGCTGGTACCGATGCAGAACCAGCTTTCCGGCGTGAACGATGTGTTCAATGCGGTGCTTATGGTGGGCGATGTGATGTTCTTTGGCCGCGGTGCAGGCAGCTTGCCTACAGCAAGTGCTGTGGCTGCGGACGTATTGGACGCACTCAAGTACGGTGCATCCATTCACGACAGCCTGTTCTGGGAGCCCAGCGAGCCGTTTGCCGGTTTGATTGAAGACGATACCCCCGCAACATATTACATCCGCGTCAAGAATATACCTGCTAGTGTGCTGCCTGCATTGTACGGCCCCGGCGAACTTTTGGAAGACTGGGGCAGCGAAGCTGCATATCTTGCAGAACGCGTGGATCTCCCGATGCTGAAAGAAGCCGAGCGCAAAGCAACGGCCTTCGGCGGAAGCGTGCAGCTGCTGCTGCGCAAGCTGGTAGACTAAAAAAGGAGGAGGACCAAGATGATTCGAGTGAGTGTGCCCGCCACCAGTGCCAATGTGGGTGCGGGCTTTGATGCGCTGGGTCTGGCGCTTTCGCTGCACAATACTGTGACATTTGAAGAGTGGGATCGGCTGGACATTCAGTCCAGTGATGGTTCGCTGATTCCCACCGGTACCTCCAATCTGGTATATCGGTCGGCAAAAGCGGTGTATGACCAGCTGGGAAAACCCATTAAAGGGCTGCGTATCCGGCAGGAAAACCCCATTCCTATGGCAAGAGGATTGGGTTCCAGTTCCGCATGTATCGTGGCAGGTATTTTGGGCGCAAATGCACTGCTGGGAAATCCGTTGACTCAGAGGCAGATGCTGACTCTTGCAACCAGCATTGAAGGCCATCCCGATAATGTGGCTCCGGCTATGCTGGGCGGATTTGTGACCAGCGTTTATGATGAGGGTCAGGTGTATACCGTTAAAAAGAATATCAACGAAGACCTGGCCTTTGCGGCGTTTATCCCGAATTTTAAGCTGATGACCGAAAAAGCCCGTGAGGTGCTGCCGCAGAATGTGGCCCGCACGGATGCGGTGTATAATCTGTCTCGTGCGGCACTGGCAACGGCGGCCTTCTGCGACGGCGATTATGAGCTTTTGAAGGTGGCAACCAAAGACGCGCTGCATCAGAGATACCGCCTGCCCTTGATCCCCGGCGGTGAACAGGTAATTGATCTTGCATGGGACTTGGGTGCTTATGCGGTGTACATTTCCGGCGCAGGCCCCACCATTATGGCGGTGATTCATCGGGAAAACAGCGACTTTTTTGAAAAAGCGGAGGATCTTTTGACCGCTCAGAACGAAACAATCGCATTTTCTTTGCGTCGAATGGTTGCGGATAACCGTGGTGCTGTGGTAAAATAACCATATTGCTTTTGTAAAAGCAACTTTCTCGGGACGGCCGGGGGCCGAGCTTGAGGATTATAGAGGGAGATGAAAGATTTTGGCGTTGATTGTGCAAAAATTTGGCGGTAGTTCGGTTCGGGACCCGGAACACGTCATGAATGTGGCCCGCATTATTGCGGAAACACGCGAAGAGGGAAACGACGTGGTCGTGGTTGTCTCGGCACAGGGCGATACGACCGATGATCTGATCGAAAAGGCGGCGGAGATCACCGATACTCCGTCTCTGCGTGAAATGGATATGCTGCTGTCTGCGGGCGAGCAGATGTCCGTTGCACTTCTGGCAATGGCACTGAGCAAGCTGGGTGTGCAGGCTGTGAGCCTGACCGGCTGGCAGGCAGGCTTCAAAACCGATCGAGCTTATTCCAAGGCCCGCATCCGCAAGATCGACACCGAGCGGGTGGAGAGCGAACTGGCTCGAAACAGAGTGGTTGTGGTAGCAGGCTTTCAGGGCCTGAACCGCATGGAAGATATTACCACTCTGGGCCGCGGCGGCTCGGATACCAGCGCGGTTGCACTGGCTGCGGCACTTCATGCGGATCTGTGCCGCATTTATACCGACGTGGACGGCGTGTATACCGCTGATCCCCGCAAGGTTCCCGGTGCCCGCAAGCTGGAAGAAATCACCTTTGATGAGATGCTGGAGCTGGCAAGCCTCGGCGCTCAGGTGCTGAACAACCGCAGTGTGGAACTGGCAAAGAAGTACGGTGTTGAGCTGGAAGTTTTGTCCAGCCTGGAACGGGTGCCCGGCACCCTGGTTAAGGAGGTAAGCAGAGACGTGGAAGGTATGCTGATCAAGGGCGTTGCAAAGGACGCCAATGTAGCGGTTATTTCCGTTCTTGAGGTTCCGGATGTGCCCGGTATCTCGTTTAAGGTGTTTGGTGCGCTGGCACAGAAGAATGTCAACGTGGACATCATTTTGCAGTCTACCGGCCGCGGCGACAACAAGGATCTGAGCTTCAGCGTTCCTCTTGCAGAAGCAGATACTGCAGTTGAAGTTCTTCAGGAGAATTTGTCCCGTTTCGGCGGCAAGGAGATCCGTGTTGAGACCAACTATGCCAAGGTAAGTATCGTGGGCGCAGGTATGCAGTCCAACCCCGGTGTTGCAAGCCGGATGTTCGAGGCTCTGTTTGAGGCCAATGTGAACATTCACATGATCAGCACCAGCGAGATCAAGATCAGTGTTATCATTGATGAGGAAGATGCAGACAAAGCCGTTGTGGCAATCCATGACGCATTTTTCCGTTGATCTTAAAAGCGTATATATTGCGGCGGCAGGCATTGGTCTGCCGCCGTTTTTATATGGTGGGAATAAAGAAATCAACAATAAATAGGAAATATTCCTGTTTTTGAAATAGTCTTTCCAAAAGTAATACAAAGGTTTATTATAAGACATACCATGGGGAATTTTGTCGATTCCGCATAATAAATAGGTTGAGGATATTTAAGGACAAATGAAAATACTTTCGATCGTAGTGCCCTGCTACAATTCGCAGGACTATATGAGACACTGTGTGGAAACACTGGTGCCGGGTGGTGAAGAGGTAGAGGTCATTATTGTGGATGACGGTTCCAAGGATAACACGGCGGCCATTGCCGATGAGCTGGCTGCTCAGTATCCGGGTATCGTTAAGGCACCAGCCCAACGGCGGTCACGGCGCAGCTGTTATGACCGGAATCCGCAACGCGGAAGGCGTTTATTTTAAAGTAGTGGATTCAGACGACTGGCTGGATGAGGATGCGTTCCCCCGTGTGCTCGCAAAGCTCCGCAGCTTTGTGGAGAACAAAGAGGAGATCGATCTGCTCGTTTGCAACTATGTATACGATAAGGTGGGCACAAAACACAAAAAAGTGATGCAGTACCGCAGCGCACTGCCCACAAATTGTGCGCTCACTTGGGAGCAAATCGGTAAGTTCCGTTTGGGCCAGTACATTTTGATGCACTCGGTGATTTACCGTACTCAGCTTTTGAGAGACTGCGGCCTTGAGCTGCCTCGGCATACCTTCTATGTGGATAATCTCTATGTGTATGTACCGATGCGCTGGGTCAAAAAGCTGTATTACATGGATGAAAATCTCTACCATTATTTCATTGGCCGCGAGGATCAGTCGGTAAATGAAAAGGTGATGATCAGCCGCATTGACCAGCAGATCCGTGTAAACAAGCTGATGCTGGAGCAGGTGGATCTGGAAAAAATCGAGAATCCTCATTTGCAGCAGTATCTCTACAATTATTTTGAAATTATTACCACCGTCTCTTCGATTTTGATGATTCGAGGCGGATTGCCGGAGCACCACGAAAAGAAAGCAGAACTTTGGCAATACATTGATAGGCAGGCACCTTGGGCAGCCAAAAAGCTGCATAAGGGTATTATGGGCAGGCTTGTCAACTGGAATACCCGGTTTGGACGCTGGCTTGCTCTTACGATCTATTCAATCAGTCAAAAGGTCGTTGGATTTAACTAAGAACAAAGCCGTCTGCCGGAAAATTCGGGAGACGGCTTTTTTACGAAGGATGGAACTCAATGGCAAAACAAGTGGATCTTTTACAGGGCGGCATTTTAAAGCCGCTTACCAAGCTGGCGGTGCCCATTATGGGCTCACAGCTCATTCAGATGGCCTATAACTTGACCGATATGCTTTGGATCGGCCGAGTGGGTGTGGGCGCAATGGCCGCAGTTGGCGCGGTGGGCCTTTTTATGTGGCTTTCCAACGGTCTGGCCATTCTGGCACGCATGGGCGGACAGGTGCTTGTGGCGCAAAGCATTGGAGCGGGGGACATGAAGCGGGCAGGACGCAGCGCTTCGGCGGCGCTCCAGCTGGGCACATGGCTTGCGCTGGGATATACGCTCATCATGATTGCGGGTGCAGTACCTCTGATTGGATTCTTTAAGCTGAACAGCGCGCAGGTGGTGGCAGATGCCCGCAGCTATCTGATTTTGGTTGCGCTGGGAATGCCCTTTACTTTTTTGAATCAGGTGTTGGTGGCAATCATTACGGCCACCGGTAACAGCCATACCCCATTCCTTGCAATGGGCTGCGGCTTGGGAGTGAACATTGTACTGGACCCGCTGCTGATTTTCGGTGTGGGTATTTTTCCTCAGTGGGGCGTTGCGGGTGCTGCCATTGCAACCACTTTGGCACAGGGCATTGTGTTCCTGATTTTTGTGCGGTACGCAAAGCAGGATCAGTTCCTTTTCCCGCACGTTCACTTTACGCAGTGGGCGACCCGGCAGGAAATGATGCATATGCTGCGCATCAGCGGCCCGGCGGCTGCTATGAATGTGCTGTTTCCCATCATCAGCATGGTAATTGCCCGAATGGTTGCCAGCTTTGGCGATAACGCAGTTGCTGTGCAGAAGGTGGGCAGTCAGGTGGAATCCATCAGCTGGATGACCGCCGATGGCTTTGCCGCTGCCACCAACAGTTTTGTGGGCCAGAACTATGGCGCGGGCAACTTGCAGCGGGCCAAAAAAGGTTTTTATACCGCGTTTGGCCTTATGACGGTCTGGGGAGTTTTTTGTACCCTGCTTTTGATTTTCTGCGCAGGCCCCATTTTTCAGGTGTTTATCCCGGAGGCGGATGTGCTCCAGATGGGTGTGGAATATCTGATGATCATCGGTATTTCGGAGCTGTTCATGTGCTGGGAGATCTTGATCGAGGGAGCGTATGCCGGTTTCGGCCATACTGTGCCCGCCAGCGTTGTGTCCAGCATCTTTACGCTGCTGCGAATTCCCATGGCAATGGTGCTTTCGGCCACGACGCTGGGCCTCTGCGGCATTTGGTGGAGCATTTCTATTTCCAGCATCCTAAAGGGTTTGGTGCTTGCGGTAATGTTCTACTTCTTCCTGCGCAAGGTGACTCGAGGAGAGCGGATTTCGTAAAAA
>RCNH01001159.1_pt1 | contig 11209 bp, 8 predicted proteins | sample 2041161 | NCBI WGS metagenome assembly RCNH01 (sample SAMN09708215, study PRJNA481090) | Feces metagenome, whole genome shotgun sequencing project. | biome: feces | host: Leptonychotes weddellii | place: Antarctica: Sion Island | collected 2010-03-01
CCGTGGGTCGCAGCCGGGACTGGGCAGAGCATGAATGACGTTGTCTCCCCGTAACAGCAAATGCTGTTAACGCCCCTCATATCAACAACGCGGCCCCGAACCGTTGAGCTTTCAACAGGTCCGGGGCCGCGTTGTTTAAAACTAAAATAAAACGCCCGGTGTGACCAAAATCACATCGGGCGTTTTTTGTTTTGAGAGGATCAGAACAGCTTGAGCTCGTCTTTATCCATAAAGGCGCAGCCCACAAAGCCCTGCTCGTCCAGCTGGCCGAACTGCTTGCCGGCCTTTTTGGCCTGAGGCAGAACGGTGACAGTGTACTCCTGCCGCAGCTCGGCGGCCTTTTTGAGCACCTCGGCAAAGTCGTCGGCGGGACGGTACAGAAGTGCCAGCTTCTTTTTCTGGTCGGGGGCGGTGAACTTCTGATCGGCGAGGATGGCGCAGATGCGCTCAAAGCCGATGGAGAAGCCCACGGCGGGAACCTGCTGACCGATGAACTTGCCCACCATGTTGTCGTAGCGGCCGCCGCCTGCAATGGCGCCGGAGAAGCCGGGGCAGGTCACCTCAAACACCATGCCGGTGTAATAGCCCTGACCACGTACAAGGCTGGGGCAGTAGGCAATCTTGTAGCTGCCGTTTGCGAGAGATTCCACAGTGGAGAGAACCCGCTTGAGTTCTTCGCCAAAGCTCTTGTCCTCACAGAAAGCAGTGACGCTGTCGATGCTGGTGGTGCCGGCGGCGAGGAAGTCTTCCAGAGCCTTGACGGCGGTTTCGGGGCATTCCTTTTCACGCAGCTCGGCGGCAACGCCTTCCACACCGATCTTGTCCAGCTTATCAAAGCTGATGCAGACGCTGTCCAGAGTGTCGGGAACAAAGCCCATGCCGGTGAGCATACCGCGCAGCAAACGGCGGTCGTTGATGTTGATGGTGAAATCGTCAAAGCCCACATTCATAAGAGCGCGGGCAGTAACGTCGATCAGCTCGATCTCGGCATTGGAGGAAGCATCGCCCAAAATGTCGATGTCGCACTGGACGAATTCACGCATACGGCCCTTCTGGGGACGCTCGGCGCGGAACACCCGGTCGGTCTGGATGACCTTGAAGGGGGTGGGCAGCTGCTCCCGGTTGGCTGCATAGTAACGGGAAAGGGGCAGGGTGAGGTCGTAACGCAGACCCATATCCGAAAGCTCGGACTCCTTGCCGGAGGCAATGGCCTTTTCCAGCTTGTCGCCGCGCTTGAGCACCTTAAAGATAAGGTTCAGGTTGTCGCCGCCCTCGCTCTTGTTCAGGTTCTCCATATCCTCCAGAAGAGGGGTGGAGATGCGCTCAAAGCCGCTGGCCCGGTAGGTGGCAAGAATTCGGCCCTGCACATAGTCACGGAGCTGCTGCTCTGCGGGCAGATAGTCCTTCATACCCTTTAAGGGGTTGGTTTTCATTCTGATTTCCTCCCATGCTTTATTCGCTTAAAATGTATAACCAATTATAGCGCCCGTGTGCTGAATTTGTCAACAAAACGCGGCCATACTAAAAAGAAACGGAAAAGGAAGTGAACAGGCCTTGAAAAAAGAGCAGAAAGCGGGGCCGTGGGCCATTTTGGCAGCGGGAGCGGTCATCCAGCTTTTAACGGGTTTCCCCTCGGCATGGGGGGCGTTTCGGCAGCCGGTAATGGAAGAATACGGCCTTGCCGGAGATGAGGCGGCATTTGCAGCAAACTGCATTGTGGCAGCGTATGGGCTGGGGTGCGTGCTGGGCGGTTTTTTACAGGATAAAAAGGGCCCCAAAGCAGCCGGACTTGCCGGAACGGTTCTTTTGTGCGGCGGGCTTGCGGCAGCAGGGTTTGTGCCGCAGGCTTCTTCTGCCGTCCTTTTTTATTTGGGATTCAGCCTGCCGGTGGGTCTTGGCTGCGCGTTTTTATACCCGGCGGTAATGAGCTGCGTACAGAAATGGTACAAAGACAAACCCGGTTTTGCCACCGGCGTGGTGGGCCTTGGCGTGGGGCTTTCGGGGTTGGTGCTTACCCTGTTTGTAAAGTGGAGTCAAGCGTGGCGCGGTCTGCGGGTTGGATTTTGGATTTTGGCGGCGATCCTGCTGCCTCTTTGCGGGGGCGGGTGCTTATTGTTAAAGGACCCGCCGCAAACCGGCGGGCAGCCGGAACCGGAAGGGCTTTCGCCCAAAGAATTGTTTAAAACAAAAGCCTTTTGGCTGAGCTTTCTCTCGATGGGGCTTGCGGCACCGGCGGTGCTGCTGTTTGGACCGTCCATTCAGCAGCTTGGCACCGACCGGGGACTTTCGGAACAGGTTGCGGTATGGCTTGCGGCCATGGGCTCGGCGGGTTCGGCCGCCGGGCGGCTGCTTGCTCCAATGTCGGGCGATAAAATCGGAAAAGAAAAAGCGGATCTGTGGCTTTTCGGAGGGCTTTTGGTGTTCTCGGTTGTGTTTGCCTTTGCGGGCGGATGGTGGATGGCGGCGGTTTATATTTTGCTCTGTGTCTGCTATGCGGGCCAGATGGCTGTGATGCCGAGCCTGTGCAGCCAGCGGTTCGGCCTTGCCCATACCGGCGTAAACTATGGCTTTATTGCGCTGGGTGCAAGCCTTGGAAGCATTGGGTTCCCACTGATCGCAAAGACGATGGGTCTTGAAACAGGGCGGCATTTTCTGGCGGCTCTGGCGGCTCTGGGCGGTCTTTTGTGCATCTGGGGCCTTAAAAAGCAAAAACAATAAAAAAAGGCAGGGCTCAAAAAGCCCTGCCTTTTTAAGGTGTTAGAATCAGTCGCGGGAAGCGGTCTCGCCGAACAGATTGAAACGGAACAAACGAGCCTCATCCTCGGGGTCGGAGCACTCGAACTGAGCCTCAGCGATCTGGCCGCCCTGAATCAGAGCGGTGAAGCCCAGCATCTGGCACAGCTTGCTGCGCAGGTTCAGACGGTCGCCGTCGGGAGTGACCATGTAAACATCGCCCTTGCAGTTGCTCAGCATCTCAGAAAATTCGCTTACGTCAAAGTCATGCATCTTGATACGATCCATAGTTAAATCCTCACTTTCATTTTTGCCTGCGGACAACTGCCGCAGAATGGATATCTTAGTTGATGCCACACGAAATACTAGTTGCACAAAAGCCGGCCGCTTTGGTCGATTGGCTTTATGCACTTAATATAACATACTGTTTGTGTGAAATCAACAATTATAAGCATTCATTGTTTATAAAGCTGGCTTATTCGGTCTACTTGCTTTATGAGCTTAATATAACACATCCTTTGTGTGAAATCAACAATGATTTGTCGAATACATTGTTGATATTGACGAATAAATTGGCACAATATGTTGAGGTGCCGAGTTGAGCGTCTGAAGATGCAAAATATAAATGCAGAAAAGCTGTTAAATGGCCTTGAAAAAAAGAAGTTCTTTTTTTATAATATAGGTGGCTAGTTGTGTAATGATTCACAATATCCAAACCAAAGAAGAGTAAAGGAGAGTTCAATCATGACCTATTCTCATGAAGTAGAGCGTATGTGTCCTCTGACCAAAGGTCCCCATCACGGACCGGCCCCCATCCCCGAAGAGGGCGCATGGGTCAAGGCATATGAAATCAAGGACATTTCCGGCCTGACTCACGGCATTGGCTGGTGCGCTCCTCAGCAGGGCACCTGCAAGCTGACCCTGAACGTTAAAAACGGTGTTATCGAAGAGGCTCTGGTCGAGACCATCGGCTGCTCCGGTATGACCCACTCCGCAGCTATGGCTGGCGAGATCCTGCCCGGCAAGACCATTCTGGAAGCTCTGAACACCGACCTGGTGTGCGACGCCATCAACGTGGCTATGCGTGAGCTGTTCCTGCAGATCGTCTACGGCCGTACCCAGACCGCTTTCTCCGAGGACGGTCTGCCCATCGGCGCTGGTCTGGAAGATCTGGGCAAGGGCCTGCGCAGCATGACCGGTACCATCTTCTCCACCAAGGCAAAGGGTGTTCGTTACCTGGAGCTGACCGAGGGCTACATCACTAAGATGGCTCTGGATGAGAATGATGAGGTCATCGGTTACCAGTTTGTCCGTCTGGGCAAAATGCTGGAAGCTATCCGTCACGGTGAGGATGTCCAGAAGGCTTACGAGTCCAACGTGGGCACCTACGGCCGTTTCGATGGTGCTGCTAAGTACATCGATCCCCGTGAAGAGTAAGAGAGGAGGAGTAATATAATGGCTACTTTTGAATCTATGGACCGCCGTATGCCGAAAATCGAGGCTTGCCTCGCAGCAAACGGTCTGGAATCTCTGGACGCATGCCGTGACATGCTCCTCGCTAAGGGCATCGACTGCGACAAGATCGTTCGCGGCGTTCAGCCCATCTGCTTTGAGAACGCTATCTGGGCTTACACCCTGGGCACTGCAATCGCTGTGAAGCGCGGCCTGAAGGACGCTGCTGAGTGCGCTGCTGCTATCGGTGAAGGTCTGGAAGCTTTCACCATCCCCGGCTCTGTTGCTGAGCAGCGTAAGGTTGGTCTGGGCCACGGCAATCTGGGTAAGATGCTGCTGAGCGAAGAGACCAAGTGCTTTGCTTTCTTGGCTGGCCACGAGAGCTTTGCTGCTGCTGAGGGTGCTATCGGCATCGCTCGCACCGCTAACAAGGCTCGTAAGACTCCTCTGCGCGTTATCCTGAACGGTCTGGGCAAGGATGCTGCTTACATCATCAGCCGCATCAACGGCTTCACCTATGTGGAGACCGACTACGACTTCAAGACCGGCGAGCTGAAGATCGTTCGTGAGAAGGCTTTCTCCGAGGGCGATCGCGCTGCTGTTCGCTGCTACGGCGCTAACGACGTGCAGGAAGGCGTTGCTATCATGAAGCACGAGGCTGTTGAAGTTTCCATCACCGGTAACTCCACCAACCCCACCCGCTTCCAGCACCCCGTTGCCGGCACCTACAAGAAGTGGGCTATGGAGAACGGCAAGAAGTACTTCTCCGTTGCTTCCGGCGGCGGCACCGGCCGTACCCTGCATCCCGATAACGTGGCAGCAGGTCCTGCTAGCTACGGCATGACCGACACCATGGGCCGTATGCACGGCGACGCTCAGTTCGCTGGCTCCAGCTCTGTGCCTGCTCACGTTGAGATGATGGGCCTGATCGGCGCCGGCAACAACCCCATGGTCGGTATGACTGTGGCTTGCGCTGTTGCTGCTAGCCAGGCTGAATAAGCTCTGCTTATTTTAATAAGGCTTTTAAGGGCCGCTCCCGTTGGGAGCGGCCTTTTTTGTATGTAAAATTCATGAACGAGATGAAAAAGAAGGTATGTGATGCTTGTAGACAGAGAGTATTTGAAGTATACTCAAATCAATACGGTGCGATAAATTGTAAAAGCGCAAAAAATAGATAAAGGAGTTTTGGTATGTACAAATTCCCCAAAGATCTGTTCACCGACATACGGATCGAAACGACCGATACCACAACCATCGTAATCAACGACAAAAAACTCGTTCAGAACAAGGTGAAATCCGAAACCGGCGCAATGATCCGCGTGTTTGACGGAAGCCGCTGGTATTATTCGGCCATTACCGAAGTGGACAACATCCAGAAGGAAATTGACGCATTGGCGGAAATGGCCCATCCCAACCCGGAAATTTTGCAAAATCCGGTGGTGAAGGCGATGGAGGTAAATGAGGACAAGGTGTTCCTTTATACCGAAAAAGATGTGCGCAAGGTGGCAACTGCCGACAAACTGGCCCTTTTGCGGAGCCATCAGGAGGTATTTGACCGGCACGAGGATGTGAAGGGTGTGGGGATGATTTATTCCGACAAGCATCTGGAAAAGCACATCCTTTCGAGCCTCGGTACGGATGTGGCCTATGACCAGCAGTTTGCCAGCGTGAATTTCAGCTACACCGTGGTGAGCGGCAAGGTGCCTCATTCCGGCCGTTACCGTGCCTATCGAACCAGCTTTGAGGAGCTGATTGGTACAAGGGAAGAGCTGGAAAAGGAAATTTGTGCAGATATTGATTATGCGGTAAACGCAGTGCCGATGGAACCGGGCGTTTACACCTGCGTTTTTTCGCCCATGACCGCCGGTGTGTTTGCACACGAAAGCTTTGGTCATAAGAGCGAGGCCGATTTTATGGTGGGCGACGAGACCATGAAGAAGGAGTGGAAGCTGGGCAGCCGTGTAGGCAGCGAAATGCTCAACATTCTGGACAGCGGCCTGCCCGAAGGCAGCGGCTATGCACCCTTTGACGATGAGGGCTGCCGCGCAAAAGAAACTTATCTTATCAAAAACGGCATTTTGACCGGCCGTTTGCACTCGGCGTCTACAGCTGCTGATTTGGGCGAAAAGGTGACCGGCAATGCCCGCGCCATGAACTTTGAATACGAACCCATTGTGCGAATGACCAGCACCTTTATCGGCGGCGGAGAGCTTACCAAAGAAGAACTGATCGGCGGCGTAAAGGACGGCCTTTATGTGGCTGACTTTAAGCACGGTTCGGGTATGTCTACCTTTACCATCGCTCCCTCCAAGGCTTACCGGATTCGCGACGGCAAAATTGCAGAGCCGGTGCGGGTATCGGTGGTGTCCGGCAATGTGATGGAGACTTTGTATAAAATCGACGGCCTTTCCAAAGAGGTGGAGCTTTACAGCAGTGCGCTGGGCGGCTGCGGTAAAATGGAGCAGTATCCGCTTCATGTGGCCTTTGGCGGCCCGTATGTGCGGGTGCAGGGCTTGAGTGTGCAGTAAGGGGGAGAATGGCATGAAACGGGAATTGTATAGTGTGACGGTGGAAAAAACCACCCTGAACGTTACCCAGAATAAGGTGGATGCTGTGCGCAAAAACAGCATTACAAAGTCTGCCTGCCGTGTATATGACAATGGATATTTGGGCATCAGCGGCTGTTTTGGCAAACCCACAGAAGAAAACTGGAAAGCCGCTGAAAAGAATTTGGAACTGCACATCCCCTATGAGTATGAGCCGGAAAGCGGCAAGGTTCGCGTTGAGGACCGCCGTGAGCAGCTGCTCTCTGAAAAAGAGTTCTTGGAAAAGTCGGAGGCCCTGCTGGAAAAACTCAGCGAGCAGAATCCGAATTTTATCTTCTCAAACAAACTGATCTCCATTGATTTGGACATTGTTTTGGAGAACGATCAGGGACTTCGGTATGAAGCCAAAGACCATTCGTATATTGTTTCGCTGGTGTTTAAGCGCAGAAATTCCAATGCTGTGTTCGACGGCGGTATAGGCTATCAACGCCGCACGTTTGACGAGGAGGCCTTTTTGCGGGATGCGCATCGCTATTTGGAAGCAAACCAGAATGAGGTGGCACTGCCCAAGGAAAAGAAGCTTCCGGTGGTAATGAGCTTTGAAAATCTGTATGGCAGCCTCATTGAAGGTCTTTCGGCAGAAGCGCTGGGTAAGGGCACTTCTATTTTTGCGGATAAAGTGGGCAAAAAAGTGTTCAGCGACCGATTTACCCTGTCGGTCGATCGCTCCCAAGAGAATATCCTGGCACCCTTCTTTGACGTGGAAGGCAGCACCCTTGAAGGGGATCGGATCGCCCTCATTGAAAACGGCGTGATCCAGCGGGGCTGCTGTGACAAAAAGAATGCCGCTGAGTTTGGTGTGGAGAACACGGCCTGCGGTGAAGGCGGCTATGATGATGTACCTTCGCTGGGCTGCCCCGGTCTTTGGACAACTCCTTCGGATAAGACCTTGCAGGAAATTTTGGGCAATGGAAAGGCCATTCTGATTGATACGATGGCCGGCGGCGACTGCACAGCCGAGGGCAACTTTGCTTCTCCGGTGCAGTCTGCATATCTTTGGGAGAACGGCAAGATGGTGGGCCGCTTGCCGGAGTTTGGACTTTCCGGCAGCATTTATGAGATGTTCGGAGAGGATTATTTGGGCGTTACCGCCGATAAGCCCTTCTTTGAAGATTCCCATATGCTGGTTGTGAAAATGAATCTTGGCTGAGTTTTAACAGAAAAAGACCGCTTTCCTGATTGGGAAAGCGGTCTTTTGGTTATTGAGCATCCTTTTTTGAAGTGCTGCATCGTTTTTGGCAGGCAGCGCAGTTGCCGCTGCATCCCGAGGCAACGCCCTTGTGACGATGCAAAAAGCACAGGGCTGCAATGGCGGCGGCTGCTACCAGCAAAAGGATCAGAATATCTCCAAATCCCATACCATCACCTCAAACAAGGCCGAACATCATACCCACACAGCGCACGGCAAAGGCGACGATCCATGCAATCACGCACTGGAGGAAGGTTACGGTGAGAGCGGCTTTGCCGCCCAGCTCCTGCTTAACGGCCGCAATGGCGGCAACGCAGGGCGTATACAGAAGCGTGAACACAAGAAAAACGATGCCGGTGAAGGGAGTGAACAGGGTGGAGAGCGAGGCGGATAAGGTGTCGATGCTGGAACCGGTGAGGATGGCCATGGTGCCAACCACCATTTCCTTTGCAGAGAAGCCGGTGAGCAGAGCGGTGGAAATCCGCCAATCGCCAAAGCCCAGAGGTGCAAAGATGGGGGCAAGCAGACCGCCCAACATGGCAAGCAGGCTCATGGAGGGATCGCTCACCACATTGAGACGAGCGTCAAAGGTGTTGAGGAACCAGATGATGAGGGTTGCCACAAAGATAACGGTGAAGGCACGAACCAAGAAATCCTTGGCTTTTTCCCACATCAGCAGGCAGACGCTCTTAAAGCTGGGCAGACGATAGTTGGGCAGTTCCATCACGAAGGGAACCGGCTCACCCTTGAATGCGGTGCCTTTTAAGAGCAGGCAGAAAAGAATGCCCACAATGATGCCGAACACATACAGGCCGATCATTACCAGCGCCTGATATTGACGGGGGAAGAATGCGGCGGTGAACACCGCATAGATGGGCAGCTTTGCCGAGCAGCTCATGAAGGGCGTGAGCAGAATGGTCATTTTGCGGTCCCGTTCACTGGAAAGGGTGCGGGTTGCCATGATGGCGGGGACACTGCATCCAAAGCCGATCAACATAGGAACAAAGCTTCGGCCCGAAAGACCGATTCGGCGCAAAAGTTTGTCCATCACAAAGGCGACACGAGCCATATAGCCGGAGTCTTCCAGAATGGACAGGAAGAAGAACAGGGTCATAATGATGGGAAGGAATCCCAGCACGCTGCCCACACCGGCAAAGATGCCGTCGATGACAAGGCTCTGAACCACGGGGTTAATGCCGTAAGCGGTGAGCGCGCGGTCGCAGGCTCCGCCCAGCATATCAATGCCTGCCGCCAAAAGATCCGAGAGGCCTTGACCGATGGGGCCGAAGGTCAAGTAGAAGATGAGGGCCATGATTCCCAAGAAAATGGGAAGGGCCAGATATTTGTGAGTGAGGAATTTGTCGATCTTAACGCTGCGGGCGTGTTCTTTGCTCTCACCCTTTTTGGTGACTGTCTCGGCACAGACCTGTGCGATAAATGCGTAGCGCATATCGGCAAGAGCTGCTTCCCGGTCGGTATGAAGCTCGGATTCCATCTCGGTGATGGCGTGCTCCATCAGATCTTTTTCGTTTTCGGAAAGAGCGAGGCGATCCAACATGGGGGCATCGCCTTCCACAAGCTTTGTGGCGGCAAAACGAAGCGGAACGCCCGAACGCTCGCTGTGGTCCTCGATCATGTGGGCAAGCGAGTGGATGCAGCGGTGCATGGGGCCGGAGCAGAAATCCTGACGTTTGGGCCGCTGGCGGTTTTGCGCCACGCGCAGCACGTGAGTGGTAAGCTCTTCAAGACCTTCGCCTTTGGCAGCGGAAATGGGAATGACCGGAATGCCCAGCGCTGCTTCCAAGCGGTTCACATAAACGCTGTTGCCGTTGGCACGCATTTCGTCCATCATGTTAAGAGCCAGAACCATGGGAATGTCCAGTTCAATCAGCTGCATGGTGAGGTACAGGTTGCGCTCGATGTTGGTGGCATCCACAATGTTGATGATGGCATCCGGCTTTTGGTTTAAAAGAAAATCTCGGCTTACGATTTCTTCACTGGAATAGGGGGAGAGCGAGTAGATACCGGGCAGATCCACCAGTGTGGCAGAAGGATAGCCCTTGATATTGCCTGCTTTTTGCTCCACGGTTACGCCGGGAAAGTTGCCCACGTGCTGGTTGGAACCGGTGAGCTTGTTGAATAAGGTGGTTTTGCCGCAGTTCTGGTTGCCTGCAAGACCCAGAGTGAGCGGAATATTGGGCAGCGGAGCCTCGCTCAGCCGGTGCTCTGTTTCACCGTGACCCGGATGAGGGATGGGGGCAAGGCCGGGAGCTGCCTGATGACGCTCCTCCTGAATTTCGTCCTCCGAGCGGGTGTGGACATTTTCGATTTGGATGGTTTTAGCATCATCCAAACGCAGGGTCAGCTGGTAGCCGCGCAGTTCCATTTCCAGAGGATCGCCCATAGGAGCGGTCTTGTGAAGTGTAACAGTGGTTCCGGGGGTTAAGCCCATGTCCAAAAAATGACGCCGAAGTGCGCCCTTGCCGCCCACGGCGGTAATCACGGCACTTTGACCGATGGAAAGCTCGTTTAAAGTCAAAAAAAACAACTGCCTTTCTATCCGGAAAGAAAGAAGCCCGCAAGGCTGCAAAACCGGATAAGATTAAAAATTCAATCTCTTATACACTATAATGTATAAGAACTCATACCAAAAAACTATAGCACCATAGAGAAGGGCTGTCAACGAAAAGGCATAAAGGAGACAAACGGGACATAATTCTATGCGATTTGTACAATGTGGTGAGGCGGAATGGATGAAAATGCAAACACGGAATCCACTCCGAACAAGACAAGGGCAGGGAAGTGTGCTACAATGAAAGCAAACAGGCCGCGAGACGGCCGTCGATATGTAGAGCTGAAAGGAAGGAAAACGACATGAAATTTTTGAATGTTGAGATCCCCGTTAAGAATCTGCCCGTTCTGGACAAGGGCTTTGTGCCCCTCGCTTTGTTCTTCAAGGCTTATGAGAAGGACGCAACCCAGCCCCTGTGCATTGCTGTTGAGCGCAGCGGCGGCCAGATCGGCACTTGGGAATGCAAGACCTACAACACCCCCGAGATGGCAGAGGCCGATTCCTACTATGTGGATCGTATGGTTAAGTTCCTGCTGTGGAGCTGGGGCGGCTTTAAGGTTTCCATCTGCGGCAACGACAAGCTGGCAGCTGAAATCAAGGCTGCTTATTCTGAGGGCGGCAGCCGTCAGTTCGATAAGGAATTCATGGAAGGCGTTT
>RCNH01002102.1_pt1 | contig 11164 bp, 11 predicted proteins | sample 2041161 | NCBI WGS metagenome assembly RCNH01 (sample SAMN09708215, study PRJNA481090) | Feces metagenome, whole genome shotgun sequencing project. | biome: feces | host: Leptonychotes weddellii | place: Antarctica: Sion Island | collected 2010-03-01
GCCCCTCTTTTATGGTTTGCACCATAGGCCGAGCCAGCACCGTGTATGTAGGTATTTCAGGCAGCAGATTCACATGAGATGGAATCATATCCATCAGCTCGCCCTCATGCCGCAGCAGGAACAGATCAATCTCAAACTTGTCAGGATCTATGGCTCCCAGCAGGCCTATCAACGCCCGTTCGGCGCCACCCAGTTCAAGCGCATGCGACACAATCAAGATCTTTTTTTTCACTTCCGGAACCTCTTGAAAGCATCCACACCAAAGATACGGTGGAGCGGTTTGGTGAGTTTACTTCTCAAAATTGTACCCTTACTCAGCCAGCTCTTGGAATACCAGTGGATAGAATGAGTATTATGCGTTTTATTCAGCCGCCCGGTGGGATCATCATAAGGATTAAACCAGTCGGCAGGGTAAACGATGGCATTGGGCAGAATTTGTTTTTGCCCGTTCAGGTTCAGGCCCAATGATACCAGTGCTTTTGTGTTTAAAACAGGACAGCCGATAACTCCTTTATCCCCGTTCAGCAGTGGATCATAGGCGGTCAGCATGGCAAGCACTGCAGAATTATGTGCCTCGCATCCAAAGCCTACACCAGTGTTGACATGAGAATCGTCCTCAAATCCAAAGAAAGCCGGAGCATCCAAAAGATCGTCAAAGGAACGGATAACCTCAACGTCGGTATCGAAATAGATACCGCCATACTGCGCCAGCACCTTAAGACGGATATAATCGGTGAGAAACGCAAACTTTTTCTGTGTATAGCACATTTCTGTATATGCGTTTGTGTAAATGTCAAAATTGTCCTCGTTCCATTCAATAATTTCGTAGTCAGGGCAATACTTTTTCCAGCTGGCAATGCACTTCTGTGCTATTTTAGGCTTTTCCCCTCGACCAAACCAGCAATAGTGTATTTTTTTAGGGATCATAGAATCACACTTTCGCTTTCTTTTTAATCACAAAGGTCAGCATCCATCCGGGCAGCAGGCACAGCGCCGTGAGCACTTTCTTTGGAGATTCCCGGATGAAATGGCTGTTGCCTGCAATCAGGCTGTCCGCCACATAATGGATGCAGTCAACCACAAGCCGCTTGGAGGACTCCGGATACTGCATACAGACTTTACGCCAGAAAGCAAAGCCCCTGGGACTGCGGACATATTCTTTCCACATACCATGGCTGTGGCCGTCCGGCTGATAGTCCACATTGCAGACAATATCATTCAGTACCGCCAGTTGATAGTCCTGATCGATCAGCCGGTATTTATAGGCCAGCGCTACATACTTTTCCCCTTCAAACACAGGGTACGCAGGATAAGAATTGATAACATCCGTGCGGTAAATCAGCTTCTTATCTCCGGACCCACCGGCAGCATAATATCCCGCCAGAGTCGTTTCTGCTAACTCTTCGGGAAATCCTTTGCCAATCAGATTGTCATTCATATCAGCATCCAGTGCAATGATGCCCGCATATCCTTTGTTCTGAACACTATCCCACTTTCGCAGAATTTTACGCACGGCACCTTCTGCCAGACAATCATCTGAGTCAATACAGGTATTCAGTTCCGTGTCGATATTTGCATAGGCTATATTGTGAGCTGTGTGCATACCACCGTTTTCCTTGTAGATGTAGCGAATTTCAAAACCGTTGTCCTGCTGCTGCCACTGAGATACCAATTCTTTTGTGTTATCGCTAGAACCATCATCCACAACGAGCCACACGAAGTCCTTGCAATCCTGATGCAGGAGTGATTCATAGGTCCGGGGCAACGTGTGCGCCCGATTGTAGGCTGGAGTAAAAATTGTTAAGGTTGGCATAAACTCTACCCTTCTCTTTTTTAGCAAAAAATGATATATCCATCTGTCGCATGATCTTTAGGATGAATCACCGCAGGATTCCCCACCACAACACTGTGCGCAGGAATATTCTGGTTGACAAATGTATTTGGGGCAATCATCACATCATCGCCTATCGTGATTTTCCCTACTACTGTAGAATTGACACCCACATATACCTTGCTACCGATTGTAGGAACGCCACTGCGTTTGCCGCGATTTTCCCTTCCAATGGTACAGCCCTTATTTAGATTTACATTATCACCCAGAACTGCATCCCCAGCAACCGTAATATTGTAGGGATGTCCCAGGTATAATCCGGTACCGATCTTCGCCTGGGGCGAAATTTCCAGGCCATATTTACAAGTCATACGATACAGTAAGAACCGGATAACCAGAGATTTCTTTTTCTCATATTTCCGAAAATACCACATGAATCTCAGATTGTGCTTCAGCATGATTTGAACATGGTCTTTCAGTGAACCCCGATATTCGGTTCCGGTCATTCTCCTGAAATCGTCCCGATATTTGATGTTCATTTACACACTCCTGTCCATGAATCCAGATAAAATTCCTGCAGCTTCCGGGCATTCTGTTCAATATCAAATCTGGCAGCACAGATCTGGTCATAGGTATTCTCGTGGTTGCGATTCTGATGCTTCAAAATCTCCTCTGCCCAGCTTTCCAGGCTGTCCTGCAGACTTTTTCGGGTCACAAGATCCGTAATAATGCATTCGGGCAGAACCTTGTCGGAGATGACACAGGGCACACCTGCCGCCTGCGCTTCAACCATAGTAACAGGCAAGCCCTCATACAAGGAAGGAAATACAAATACATCCATCGCCTGAAGCAGCTGGTCTACATTGGAACAGGCTCCAAGAAAACGCACCTTATCAGTCAGACCCATCTTCTGCACTTTTTCTTGAATGTTCGGCTGAAGATCACCGTCACCGGCTAGAAGCAACACAGAATTCGGGAATTTCTGTACTACCGCGGAAAAAACATCAATTAAAAATTCATGATTCTTTTCAGGGCGAAATCTCCCCACATGGCCTAGCACAAATTGATTCTGAAGGCTGAGTTCTGTGCGAATTTGCTGCGCGGTTTCCAACGAAAACCGGTATCTCTGCGCATCCACTGCATTCTTTACAATTGCAAATGGTGCACCGCAGAACATCCATTTCCCTGCTTTCTCACTGCATGCGAACATCTGTGTTGCATATTGGGGAATCTTCCGCATATAAAAACATTTAATCGGATATTTCAGGTTTTTAACCGCACTGGTAGAGTGTGCGTGAGCAATCCGAACCGGTATTCCGCATTCTTTGGCACACTGCAAGGCCACAGAACTCAGGCAATCCTGATGTACATGGACAATCTTGTACTCCGAGTGTGCCTGAAAAAAGCTCTTTAGTTCCCGTCGATATTGATTGCTCCATGGAATCAGCCGGGAAATATGATAGATTTTGCCTCCAAGTGACTGAATCTCCTTGTCGTAATCTGCTTCAAAATCCCGGTGGACAAGGAAATCAAACTGAACTTTACTGCGGTCAATATGGCGGTAGTAATTCATCAGCATACTTTCCAGGCCACCCCGGCCCATATAGGTAACAATATGCAGAATACGGACAGGTTCCATAAAGCAATTCCTCCTAAAGGTTATAAGTTAAAATCCCCAAGCAAACTTCACTTGGAAAATATTAAAGAGCAGGTAAGCCCCTACCATACAGACGGTCACAATCTTCTGGGACTGCTTTGTAAACATGTGCTCGATTTCCCAGGGCAGCAAGATGTAATTATAGAGAGACATATAGATGGGAAGCCGTCCAATGAATATACCGCTGGTGGTCATAGATATGATATAAAGTCCGGTGGAGACGACAGACATATTGACACACATGTTAATCAGCGCATCTCCTTCGCTGCGGATATAACGCAGTCCGACCACAGAGAGAATCGTCGGAACTGCATATACCAGCACACGCATAACATTGGTTCCGTCATCTTCCCATTCCTTCCAGTCGGTAACCATGTTCTTGTACTGGGTTTCCTGCATCATTTCATCCAGAATATCCGTAAACTGGTCAACAAACATAACCGCTACCAAAGCTCCTGCAAGGCACAGGACGGTCCATTTATTCCAGGCTCTTCCCTGAACAATCAGTACAATTGGAATCATCAGCAGTGCAGACTGATGCATAGTAGATGCCAGAAGGATCACCAAAATGGTGGGAATCCACCTGCGCCGGAGCATCAGCCCGGTAGCAGCAAAAATCAGGGTAACAGCGGTAAACTGACGCAGGCCATTAAACATCCAGGAAACATAGTCCGTAGAAGCTACAAACAGAAAAATCGATGTAATGTATGCAGGAGAATATTTCCGATATACAGAAACCAGTAAAGTACCCTGAATCATTGCGATTATTGCCAGATAAATAACGATTCGATTACCAATAACCAATTTGATGAGTCCACTCAAAAAGCTGAATCCCTTGTCCTTAGTGATGGTGGGCAGCACTGCAAGCAGCCCGCTAAAGCTATCTGGCAATTCCTTAAAGGATTTCAGATACATCGTCGTATCCGCAAAATATCCACGCACAGCCGCCAGATAGATAATTGGGGCAAACACCAGAATAGCGAAGAACCATGTTGGTCGATATTCTGTTTTACCGCATACCCGTTCTTTCCGCCTCACACTTATCAGCTGGGAAAGAATATACATGGCTGCTAACCAAAACAGCAGAAACGCATTTTTTGAAAAGGACATAGCACTGTTCCTCTAACTTTCGTATCTCAAGCAAGTCCCTATTATGGCTCAAGAAGAATGTATAATATTGACTTTCATTATACCGCAAATTTCCAAAAAAGTAAACCGCAGGACAAATGTAATACTGCATTCCAGATGATTTTTGTCATTTTAAAAGATAAAATGTCAAAACAAAAAATCAACATGCGGAAATCAGCATGATTCATGCAGAATGATATAAAATGCCCCCGGCAAGCAGGAACGCTTGCCGGGGGTGCTTATAGAATGCAGTTCTACACAGCCGCTGTCCATATTGCAGGAATCATTCTATTTACCTTATATCCACCTTATATCCCGATTCCGGCTATGTATTTCACAGTCCGGACATGACCGGTTGAAATGCGATCTTCCCGCTCGAAACTCGTATTTCGTATGGGTGTCATCTTCTTGACCATCTGACCGCCGACGGAACCGGCCTCACGGGAGGTGAGGTGACCGTTGTAGCCCTGCTTCAGGTCCACGCCAACCTCGCTGGCAGCTTCCATCTTAAACTTGTCCATTGCTTCTCTTGCCTCAGGAATGTTGATCTGATTGTTGCTCTTCATAATACGCATCTCCTTTTATTTGTTTCGGGTCGGTTTCTGACTCACTTTGTCGTGTTCCTTCCCGCAAACATATCTTGTCCCACTTTGAAAACCATATGCAGGGCAATGAATGTCACCTCTGCACATATTTGGTAATGCAGTATAAAAGACAAATCATTCCGCTCTCTAATAAAGTTAAAAATGTCCGGAGAAATCACGGCTTAGCTGTGATTTCTCCGGACATTAAGATAAATTAACCCTTCTGTTTTTCAGACGGTCCCGATGATTTGCTGTATTTTCCCTTGATTTCTGCTGGTTCCCTCATGCAGCACGCTCTCCATTTGCAAGTGATTCGGGTGCAATCTCGTCAAATAGCCTTACTGCTGCACACCGACATAGCGCCCCTCATTCGGTTGTCCAGCTGTTAACCCTTCAAAAAGCGTTCCCAGTTGTCCTGTGCCAATTTTATGGCTTCATCCAGTGTAGAATTGCCCTCCAGATAATCCTTAATAGGCACCATTACGGCATCACGCCAGCCGTAAGGCTCTTCAAAGCGGCTGATTGGAAGCTTTCGCAAGGATTGCGTCTGTGCAAAAAAGTCAGAGTCTCCTATAGACTCCATCGCTATTAACTCCATAAATCGGCCCTGTTGCGCTTCATTGTTCAGCGTATCTGTCTCCATGGAGTATGCATAGCCAGGAAGTCCTTTCTTGCTGATTATAAACTCCAGAAGGTCCCAAGCTGCATCCTTTTGCTTGGAAGATGCAGGAATACCCCAGCAGAATGCATAGCCCTGCTGCTTTTTGTATTCTTCTCCCCAAGGCATAGGCGCGACACTGGCATGTATCTTTGGGTCTTCCCTTAGCATAAAACCAACACCAAGTTTACTTTCAAATGTCTCATTTAAGAAAAATGCAGTGTATAGAGATTTTTCAAAAAAGCCGTCTACTACATGGTTTCCATCTGTACGAATCAAGTACTTTGTACCCCACAGCTCCTTGAGCTTGGTAAGCAGTTCCCGGAAATACGGTTGATCCAAATTTACAGACCCATCTTCCAGCTCGAAGCCATATAGGTTTGCCAGCAAAATTCTTGTCAGCATTGCATCTTGTGCACTTTTTTCCTCTCCCATGCTGCAAGAGGTCAAAGAAAGGTCTGTGCCATCTTTCTTCCATTCCAAAGCCAGGTCAAGAAGCTGGGACCAGGTTACAGTATTGGTATCAATGGGAGAACCTAATTTTTCCAGCAAAGCACCATTGTAAATGAAATACTGAGGGATGTTTCCGAATGGAACCGCGCGGATGGCTCCATCCTCTCCTCGTAACGCCTCCACCATATTCCACTTCCTCTTTGAACGGGCACTCGTACAAATAAGTGGAAAGATCTGTGAAGGCGTCCGTATCTGTAATAACATCCTGAGAAATACCCGCACCCACAATCATCTGAATATCGCCCACATCTCCTGTGGTGGTACGCAGCACAATCTGCTCATTATACTGCTGTGCATTTTTCTGGTACTCGTCTCTGGATGCAAACTGGGTGTCCCACACCACCTGCACCTCCGGGTGTTCCCTCTGATACATCCGAACAGAACCGATGATGCTGTCCACAGGATAAGGAGCCGTAATGGTCAGTGTCACAGTATCTGCAGGTTCCACCTCTGGAATATATGGATTCATTCTCCATGTTATTCGTTCACAAAAACGGTTTTCTTTTGTTGATAAATCATAATCCATGACGCTCATGTAAACATTTCCCTTTGAACTGACACCTAAGTAGTATGTATAGTACTGAAAATTCAGTTCATCCTGTATATCCGTATCCGTCCAGAAATTCAGCAAATCAGCACCCATTTCTCCGGTTTCTGTGTCCACCGTCATGACCTTAAGCTCTGGATAACCTCCCAAGAGAAACAGTCCAGACTCATCCGCACACCACATTCTTCTTGTCAAAAAGGGTAGATCTTGAGTCCAAAAAGCCTCATTTACCTTCAAAGAGTGCTTTGCAAGAGCAAATTTAGCGTGTGATGGTAGTGTGATAACATACAGGTTGCCGTCCCCGTCAATGCAGAAATCTATCACATTTTCAATGGTTTGCACTGTATTGCTTTCTCGATCCAATATTGTCAAAAAAGGTTTTTGGGATTCACCCTGCGAAAAGTAACCGATTAGATAGTTTTCCCATACCGCAAAACTCTTCAGCCAAACCTCTTTTGTCCCCTGCTGCAAATCCACCAGGACATCCTCTTGCTCCGTCTTGCCGGGTTCACAGCATCTTAACCGATAGTTTCCATCATCCTGTAACTTTAAAGTCCAGAGATTTCCCTCTGCATCCAGATACATTTCAGCGTACTTTTCAGGGAAACACGCACTCCCATACTCCTTCAGTGTTTTCTCCGTTTCCATGGAAACCAGCTTAAAGGACCAATCGCTTTCATTGAAAACAAATCGGCAGACCTGTCCCTCATACATCCAAAAGCGATCATATGTGGAATACGGACGGATGCCGTTCATATCCTCAACTTCCTTTTCGAGGACCTCATACTGTACCTGAACATCGGTTAAGTTGTTAATAGCAGAGGTTGAGGCAGGGGCAGAAGCATCGGGGTGTTTTTTCTCCTCCCCATGGGCAGGATTGTCTTGTCTGGTCAGAAACCAGATGCCCACAGCCAAAACAATCACCAATACTGCTGCCAACGCCAGCAGCTGCAATTTTTCATGATTTCCTCCTTTATTTCTCTTGTTATAGATGTATTTCAGAATCTGTTGCAGTAATCTTAAAAAGATGGTTCATTCTTCTTTATTTCACCTTTATTTACAGCATTCCGGTTGTGACTTTGCTTCCTCCTCCCCATTCCGAATCTCACAATACATGTGAGGAGTATCAGTCCTGCACATTCAAGTCCCGTAATCCAAAACTTCTGACGCAGTTCTTCCCCCAATGCCTGTGCATAGGCCTCAGGAAAGGTATTCCATTGCCACATCCGATACTGCTCCACCTGGAATAATCGGCTCTGGGGAAGCAATGTGGGCGGCAAAGCCATAGGAAATCTGATTAAATACCGAATCAGCAGCACAGAGGCAAAGGCAGCCACAATCAGAAGAATGGCTTTCGAGAGCAGCCGTACCGCTGCATCACTCAAATAAGCCGCCGGATACTGCTTTTGCATTGCAATACGCCCACGCTTCCACTCCGTCTGGAGCTGCCGCCGAATCATCCAGACGAGCAAACACAGGGCCATGATTGCCGCTACAGGCTGCCATAAGGTCCCGCTCTGCTGCAGGACCTCCCCTGCCCAGCTGTAATCCAAAACCAAGACATTTTCCAATCCCTCATACTGTAGAATTGCTTGAATCTGCTGGGCAGTGAACATGGTCGGCTCTCGGAAAACCAACCGGTCCTCCTCCCAAACCGGGGGATTCTTAGGAAACAGCGCTGTACAGATTTCTTCCACTGCTTCCCGGTTCTCCCATGCCAGAACCTCCACCCGACCTTCCAAAGTCTGCGGCTCTTCCACAATCTCTACAGGCATATCGCTGCCCATAACAGGACGGCTGGACAGATGAACCACATGAAGGCCATTGATATAGATACCGGATACTGCTGCAAAGATTCCTTCCTCATCCTCCAGCTTCACCTCCACTCTCCGTGCCACAACGGAGTAAAAAGGAGAGTTTGTTTTTTCCGGAATGTAGATGTAAGCTTTTTCATTCTCCCGGTAAACGGCCCCTCTGGGAAGCACACAGCTATAATTCTTTCCATTGATGGAGGCTTGCACCGGTTCTGCCAGAACTACCTTGGGGGTTCGCAGCATATCCAGTTTCCAGCTGAGAAATGCCAGTATCAGCATGAGAAGCAGGAATCCAATCATGATTTTGAATACTCGTTTCTTCATATCCCCACCCCCTACTTAATGCTGCTGAGGCTGATGCCCTTTTCCAGTGCATCCTGACAATAGCGGTAGATGAGCACCGGCAGCACCGCATATACCACGCCTGCACCAAAAGCCGAAGCTCCAAAGGTGTAGCTGGAGAGCTTTACAGACATGGGCAGCATTTCCTCTCCTCTGAGAAACAGGAGGGGCTGATCCACCATAGACCAGCAGGAGATAAGCTGCAAGATAAACAGAGAGACCACGGCAGGCTTACACAGAGGCAGCACCACATTCCATAAAACACGAAATGAGCTTGCACCGTCCACACGGGCCGCCTCCAAAATTTCCTTGTCAATTCCTTTCATAAACTGGGTCAAAAGGAAGGTTCCAAAGGTACTGTAGCCCAGAGGCAGAATGATCGCTGCCGCAGTATCCAAAAGTCCCAGAGTTTCGAGGGTCAGGTACTGGGAAACAACCGTGGCCTGAAATGGCAGGAGCATCAGAATCATGTACAAAAAGAAAATGGATGCTCTTCCACGGAATCTGTATTGGCTGAAGCCATAGGCTGCCAGAATACTGACCGGGATATTGATGAACAATATCATAGCCGTATAGAATATGGTATTCCAAAACCAGGTGTGGAACTCTTTGGTGTTCAGAAGAACATCCTCATACTGTTGGAAGGAAAATCCGTCCCAGCCGTAGAGGGAGCGGAACACCAGATATACTGCCGGGATCAGACATAAGATTGCTACAAGAGACAGGAGCAGCTTTTGCAGTACAAACCAAGGACCCTTATTCCACATGTTTTTTCGCTCCTTTCTGTGCCAGAAGAATCAGGACCACCAGGGCAGACAAACATAGCTCTGCCAGGAATGCCGCCGTACTCAATCTCTGGTAGTTCAGCTTATAAAAGTTATTGTTCATAAAGTGTTGGAGCATATACACAGAAGCCGGTGGGTTTGTCAGGTACAGTGTATAAGTATCCCGGAACAGCAAAAAGTAATTCATCACCGCCACGATACAGGCAAACAGCATGGTAGGCAGAATCTGCGGAAGCATGATCCACCGAACATAACCGACCTCACTGTTGCTGTCCAAACGATATGCCTCCTGATACTCTTTCGGCACTCCCTGGATGGCACTGGTCAAAATCACGCTGATATATCCTACATTTTTCAATAAGTACAGAAAAATAAGCATAGGGAATGCCCAATCCTTCAGGAAATCCACGCTGGCAAAGCCCATGGCATTCAGGGCCTTATTTACAAGACCGTCTGTTCCCCAAAAGCCCCGCCAACTGACGCACAAGCTGGAGGCAGGGATTACCATGGGCATCAGAAGTACCCAACGCTGCCAGGTAAACTTTCCTTTCGCTGCAGTGATACTGAGCAATAAAGCCAACCCTATGACCAGCGGAACGGCAAAAATGAGAAATTTCCCCGTATTGGCTATTGCCTGTCGAAAAACTGAATTCCCCAACAGCTCACGCACATTTTGAAGCCCTACAAATCGCACGTCCGTAACACCTTGGGTGAAAACATAGTAGAGGCTTTCAAAAAACGGGATCACATAGAATAGCGTAATTCCCAGCAGGCTTGGCAGTATCAACAGATATCCTGCATATCGTTTTGAAGTGTTCATAGACATTTCCCCCATATTACATAATAGCGAGTTAGATTATACTCCTGTATTTAATATTCATTCATTTAAATACCCCCGCTGTCAACAATATCTCAGACTAAACCGGTTAAAAAAAGAAAAATCTACAGGTATAAAGGAACTAACTGCACCAAATAAGGAAGCACCAGAAAAACTTCATAAACTGTAGATTTAAAATATAAAATGTTATGTGCATCATGGTATTATGCTAAAGTTTTAATATACAAACTGCACACAACGAATCCACCGAATATAGCGATCTTGCCTCATGCATGAACGGCAGCCCGCACCACAGATTTCTATTTCCTGCGAATATTTTATATAAGTGCAGCTGACATTTCCTGCACAGCCTCTACTCTCTTTTAACCTGATGTCGGGTTTATATCTCACCGGAAGCTCAACTGTGCTTTCCATTCCATATATACTTATAACGAACATCAAGTGTGTTTTGTGACACAACAAAAATT
>RCNH01001182.1_pt1 | contig 11158 bp, 9 predicted proteins | sample 2041161 | NCBI WGS metagenome assembly RCNH01 (sample SAMN09708215, study PRJNA481090) | Feces metagenome, whole genome shotgun sequencing project. | biome: feces | host: Leptonychotes weddellii | place: Antarctica: Sion Island | collected 2010-03-01
GCAAACATTACTGCAGCTCAGGTTAAAGAGCTCCGTGATATGACCGACTCTCCTATGATGGAGTGCAAGAAGGCTCTCGTTGAGGCTGATGGTGACATCCAGAAGGCTGTTGACGTTCTTCGTAAGATGGGTGTAGCAAAGGCTGTTAAGAAGGCTGGTCGTGACACCAATGAGGGAACTGTATCTACTTTCGTATCTGAGGATGGAAAGAAGGCAGGTATCCTTGAGCTTTTCTGCGAGACTGACTTCGTAGGAACCAACCCTAAGTTCACTGCATTCGCAGCTGAACTTGCTAAGGCTGTTGCTGAAAATCAGCCTGCAGACGTTGATGCTCTCAAGGCAGCATCTATGGGCAATGAGACTGTAGATGAGGCTCTCACTGAGATGATTCACGTTATGGGTGAGAACATGAACATTGGTCGTTTTGCTGCTCACTCTATCAAGAACGGCGCATTTGCACAGTATGTACACTTCAATGGTCGTCTTGCTGTATTGGTTGAGTTTGCATTCAACAATCCAGCAACCGCTCAGGCTCCTGAGTTCAAGGAGTTTGGTCTTGACGTTGCTATGCAGGTAGCTGCTGGTGGCTGCGAGGTAACTCGCCGTGACGAAGTTGCTGCTGATGTAGTTGAGCACGAGCGCAACCTCTACCTCGATCAGGTAAAGGATTCTGGTAAGCCAGAGAATATTCAGCAGAAGATGGTTGAAGGACGTCTTGAGAAGTTCTTCGCAGAGACTGTTCTTACCGAGCAAAAGTCCATTAAGGACAACAAGGTAACCATCAACCAGCTCGCTGAGCAACTCAGCAAGTCTCTCAATGATGAGATCACTATTGTTGGCTTTGATCGCTACACCATTGGTGAGTAATTACAACTAAGTAATTCATTTTTAGGAGTCCTTCGGGGCTCCTATTTTTGTAGCGATGAAGTGGGTATATTAGCGTGGGCAATATCTAGTAAATTCTCTGATAAAATGAATGGGATATATAGATAAAACAAAATAGGTTTTACCTAGAGGAGGCTCCAGTTGGCTGATTATAAATATAAGCGCGTTTTGCTTAAACTTTCAGGCGAAGCTTTGATGGGAGAGAAGAACTTCGGTATTGATTCTTCAATGCTTGAAAAACTCGCAGGAGAACTATCTGTTCCTTATAACGATGGTGTAGAAATTGCCATTGTTGTCGGTGGCGGAAATATCTTCCGTGGTGTATCCGGTGCTGCAGATGGCATGGATCGTGTACAAGCAGATTATATGGGCATGCTTGCAACTGTTATGAATGCTCTTGCACTTCAGCAGGCATTTGAGCACCAGGGTATGGATTGTCGCGTTATGACCGCCCTAGACATGCAACAGATCGCTGAGCCTTATCTACGTTCACGTGCAGTGAAGCACCTTGAGAAAGGCCGCATTACTATTTATGCTGCAGGAACTGGTAATCCTTACTTCACTACAGATACCGCAGCTGCACTTCGTGCTTGCGAGATAGGTGCTGAGTGCCTAATGAAGGCTACTAAGGTCGATGGAATTTATGACAAAGATCCTGTTGTATATCCTGACGCTGTTAAGTTTGACACCATTTCTTATATGGATGTTCTTACCCGTGGTCTTAAGGTTATGGATGCTACAGCTACTGCACTTTGCAATGACAATGCAATGCCTATTTTGGTGTTTAATATCGATCAGAAAAATGTATTTACTGATGCTCTCAAGGGTAAGCAAGTAGGTACAACTGTTGTAAAAGAGGAGAACTAAACATGAGTGAATATACTGAGCTTGCTGAGAGCATGATGGATGATTCCATTAAGGCTCTTGTTAATAACTTTGCAAAGGTACGTACCGGACGTGCAAACCCACGTGTACTCGATCCTATTACTATTGATTACTATGGAGTTCCAACTCCAATTACACAGGTTGCAGGTGTAAGTGTTCCTGAGGCATCTATGATTCAGATTACTCCATGGGATACTACAACTCTCAATATGATTGAGCATGCAATCATGGAAAGTGATCTAGGAATTACTCCTAGCAATGATGGTAAGTCTATTCGTCTTCCTTTCCCACGCCCAACAGAAGAGCGTCGTCGTGAACTTGCTAAGGATTGTCGCGAGATTGCAGAGCAGGCACGCGTTTCTGTTCGCAATGCACGTCGTGAGGCAATTAGTAGCGTTGAGGCTGTAGAGGATATGCCTGAGGATGATGCACGTCGTGAAAAGGATGCAATCCAAAAAGTAACCGATACTTATATTAAGAAAATCGACGAGATGCTTAAGAATAAAGAAGCTGAGGTAATGGAGATTTAAGTGCAACGAGATATCGAAAAGCTAAAGGAGTTCTATGCAGATGCTCCTTGTGATATATCCCTCGATGACATCGATTTAGAAGCCCTTCCTCACCATATTTCATTCATCATGGATGGAAATGGTCGTTGGGCTCAGGCTCGCGGTCTCGACCGCACCAAAGGACATCAGGCAGGTGTTGATTCTCTTCGTGAGATCATTACCACTTGTGTTCGTTTGGGCATCGATGAAGTGAGTGCTTATGCGTTTTCGACCGAGAACTGGAAACGTCCTCAGTATGAGGTAAATATGCTCATGAAGCTTTTCGGAACAACTCTACTTAAAGAATTACCTTTGTTTAAGGCAGAAAATGTCCGTCTTAAATTTTTAGGAGATCTCACTGCGCTTCCAGCAAGCGTTCAAGAAGTTTTTCAAAAAGGACTTGATGAAACCGCTCATCACACAGGAATGACCCTAGCTTTAGCTGTTAATTACGGATCTAGAGCTGAGATGGTAAGGGCTGCACGCAATATTGCCTCAGATCTTGCTTGTGGTGTTATTTCTGAAGATCAGATTGATGACGAGTTATTTGCAAGTCATCTATACACCTCTGACATGCACGATCCTGAATTGCTTATTAGAACTTCAGGAGAATTTAGACTCTCTAATTTCTTGCTTTGGCAATGTGCTTACACGGAGTTTTATATAACCGATACCTATTGGCCGGACTTCGATCGCTATGGTGTTTTAAGAGCAATTGCATCATATCAACATCGCGACCGTCGTTTCGGAGGAGTGAAGTAAATATGAGTGAGACTTCTAATCAAGAGAACACCAACGAAACAGATGCGCAAAACCAAAAGCAAACGTTTATTTATAAAAAGATGACTGCGTATGAAGAAAAACGACAGTCTGGCAGTTTAAAATCACAAGCTATGCGTGGCATTACGGAGAAGTTTCTACTCCGTTGTATGTCTGGCGCGATTTATGCTGTGGTTATTACGGCTACCTTGTTTTTCGGTGAGATTCCAACAGGCATCATGGTTGCATGTATGGGTTGGTTGTGTTGCTCTGAGTTTTTCCACATGACACAGATTTCAGGCTATGAAGCATCTGAAATGATTGGCCTATCAGCAGCAGCGCTGTTTCCTATAGTTGGTTTGCTTCCACCTATATGGACTGGAGCTACGCTATTTGCACTTGTTTTAGCATGTGGTATTTGGTATATCATCACTCCTAACGCAACCATAGCTGACGTTGCCCTTACTTTGTTTGGGCCACTTTATACAAGTTTGTTGCTATCTTCTATTGTGCATATTCGTATGAGTACAGAGGGATATCCTGGTGCTCTTTTAACTTTTGCAATCATGGGTAGTGTTTGGCTAAATGATTCATTTGCATATTTTGCAGGATCTCGCTTAGGCAAACATAAGATGGCTCCAAATATCAGCCCTAACAAAACTTGGGAAGGTTTTATAGGTGGCATGATTGGATCTATAGTTGCATGGGTTGCACTCTGGGCTATTGACGTAGTTTTTATCAAGCTATGGTATGCGATTGTTTGCGCTATATGCGTTGGCATATTTTCTGTTATTGGAGACTTGTTTGAATCGCGCATTAAACGCGGTGCCCATGTAAAAGATTCAGGGGATTTTATGCCTGGTCACGGCGGAATGCTAGATCGAACTGATTCTTTATTATTCGGCGTAATAGCTGCTGATTTCTTGCTTCATATCGGGGGTGTTTTGTGAGTATATTCGAATCTTTCGATTCAGCTATAAATCAGAGTTATCCATTAAATGTTGTTATCTTGGGCTCTACAGGATCTGTCGGAACTCAGGCTATTGATGTCTGTCGTAAACATAAAGATAAGCTCAATATCGTAGGCTTAGCTGCTCAATCAAGCACACAAAAGATAGTAGAGCAAGCTATAGAGTTCAATGTTAAGCATGTTGCCTTGGCAGATCGAGCAAGAAGACATGATGCTTGCTTGAATGAGTTGGATGACGATGTGTCGCTAACCTTTGGTCAGGAATCTGTTTTTGATCTTGCTGCATTGGAGCAAGCTGATATTGTTCTCATTTCAGTTGTAGGTGCAATTGGCATGAGGGCATGCTATGAGGCACTCAAACACGGTAAAAAAATTGCAGTTGCCAATAAAGAGCCTCTAGTAGTTGCTGGAGATATATTAATGCCTTTGGCCAAACCAGGTATGTTTTTGCCGGTAGATTCAGAGCATTCAGCTATTTATCAGTGCATATTGGGTGAGAAGCAATCTGAGATATATAAAATTTGGCTTACATGTTCAGGCGGTCCTTTTTTCGGTATGTCAAAAGAGCAGCTTGAACATGTAACTGTTCAACAGGCACTCAAGCATCCAAGTTGGTCTATGGGATCTAAAATAACCATCGATTCAGCTACGCTTATGAATAAGGGTTTTGAGGTTATCGAAGCTCAACAACTTTTTGATGTAAGTGTTGATGATGTTGAAGTTCTTGTTCATCGTGAATCTAAGATTCACTCTATGGTCGAATATTTAGATGGCCAAGTAAAAGCTCTCTTGGGAGCAAGTGATATGAGAGGTGCTATTCAATATGCATTTTCATATCCTGATAGATGGGAGTCATCTATCGACCATCTAGATTATCGTTTTGAACCAACTTTAAGTTTTGCTTCAGCAGATGAAAAGGCATTTGGATGTCTGGCGCTTGCGCGCGAAGCAGGACGTGTTGGAGGTACTTTGCCTTGTGCCATGAACGCAGCGAATGAAATCGCCAATGAGGCATTTAGGCAAGAGAGATGTTCTTTCTTAGACATTGAAAGAACAATAGCTTATGTTATGGAACAATGCGATGTTGAGCGTGTAGAGTCACTTGAGCAAATTGAGCAAGTTGATGCTCTCTCGCGAGAGCGCGCACGCACATTCTTGCAACTGAAATAGATAGGTATAGCATGGGATTTCTAAAAGCTGTTTTTTGGGGATTGCTCTCATTGAGTCTTCTTGTATTTGTACATGAAGCAGGTCATTTTATAGCTTCTCGAATATTTCACTTTCGTGTTACAGAGTTCTTCTTAGGACTCCCATGCCGCTATAACATCTCAAGAAGATCTAAAAAAGAGGGTACCCTCTACGGAGTTACTCCGCTTTTATTGGGTGGTTACAATCGCATCTGTGGCATGAATACCAATCTCAACGATAGCCTTGCTTCAACCTTGGCTTATATTATGCGCAAGGGTGAAGCTGATGTGGCTGAGATGGTAGAGGATATGGGTCTTGATAACGATGAGGTTCTTGCCAATATCTCAACTCTTGAAGATTGGGCATCTATTGAGGCTGTTTATCCTGATGGTATAGTTAAGAAAAATGAGTATGCTCCAATCTATCGCAGTGTTGCGCGCGATGCTCAGTTTTTAACCATATATGACAAAGGAAATAAGGCCTCAGAAGATCCATTTTATCCAGCAGGATCTGTTCAGATTCCTGAAGGACCTTTTGAAAACTTCTTTGAAAAAGAAAAGAAACACACCTATGTAGGTGGTAGTTTTTGGCAAAGATTTACCGTTGTTTTTGCTGGTCCTGTTATCAATATTGTTCTTGCAATGCTTTTGATATCAAGCGCTTTTTATGCTCAAGGATTGAGTGTTCCTGTTAATAATCCAACGGTTGGATCTGTTGTTGAGGGAAGCTTGGCTGAGCAAGCAGGAATTAAAGAAGGCGACCTTATTACAAGTGTCAATGGTGTTCATGTTGATACCTTCGAACAACTTATTTCTCTTATCAATACCGCTAAAGATGACGGAGCTAATCTTGACCTTACTATCGATAGGGCAGGTCAAAGTTCTGTTGTTGAAATAAGTGCTAAAGATATTGCTAAGGCTAATATGGTGGGTGTGAGCCCGCAGGTTGAGGTTGTTCCTCTGAGCTATGCACAAGCGTGGAGCGGTGCATGGGGATTTTTCATAACATCAATCGGTTATGTTATACAGATTCTCAACCCTATGCGCTTTCTTGAGGTTCTCAATCAATCATCATCGATTGTTGGAATTTCTTCTATGGCAAGCAGCGCTGCTCAGAGTGGATTGTTTACCTACATTCTTTTCTTAGCAATGATTTCCATGAGTTTGGGACTTATGAATCTTCTTCCAATTCCACCTCTAGATGGAGGAAGGCTTTTGCTTGAAATTATAGAAGCAATTCGCAAAAAGCCTGCAAGTGAGAAGGCTCAAAATATAATTGCTATGGTAGGTATTGCGTATCTATTCTTTATTTTTATATATACCGTAGGTCAAGACATAATACGATTGGTATTCTAATTTTATCTTGTCATTAAAGGTAGTGATTTTTTGTTAAGTTCAGATTCAACATCAAAAGGTGTTCAGGGCTCTGCTTGTATTAAAAATGCACCAAGACTTAAAACTCATCAGGTATATGTGGGTGATGTTGCACTTGGTGGAGGAGCGCCGGTTGTTGTTCAATCAATGTGTAACACACAAACCGAAGATACTGATGGCACTTTAGATCAGATTAACAAGCTTGCAGATTTAGGCTGTGAGCTTGTTCGCGTAGCGTTGCCTAGAGCTTCAGCTGTAGAGAGTTTTGAGAAGATTTGCTCCAAAAGTACACTTCCTGTAATTGCTGATATTCATTTCGATCATCGTCTGGCTTTAGAGGCGGTAAGATGTGGAGCCTCAGCTATTCGCATTAATCCTGGAAATATTGGAAGTATGGATAGGGTAGATCAGGTTATCAAGGCTTGTAAGGCTGCTCAGATTCCAATTCGCATTGGCGTTAATGCGGGAAGTCTTGATAAGGATATCGACGCGCGCGATGGGCTTACAATAGAAGATAAACTAGTTGCTTCTGCTGTAAGCTTTGTAGATTATTTTAGAGATAAAGATTTTAATGATATTGTTTTATCTGCTAAGGTACATTCACCCTATGAAACCATAGCCGTTAATAGAAGACTTTCTGAGACTCTTCCAGATATACCTCTTCATATTGGAGTGACAGAGGCGGGGACATATCTACAGGGAACTGTTAAGAGTGCCTTTGCCTTAGGTACACTTCTTGCAGAAGGTATTGGAGATACTATGCGTGTGAGTCTTACTGATGAGCCCACACGTGAGATTAAGGTTTGTTGGGAGATATTACAAACCGTTGGAATCCGCAGAAGACGACCCGAGCTAGTTAGCTGCCCGACCTGTGGAAGATGCCAGGTTGACCTTATTGAAATCGCAAAGCAAGTTGATGAGAGGTTAGATTCGATTCAAAAGCCTATTTCAGTTGCTTGTATGGGATGTGTTGTAAACGGTCCGGGTGAAGCAAAGGGTGCAGATATTGGCATTGCTTGCGGTAAGGGACAAGGTATTTTGTTTGCGCAAGGTCAAACCATTCGTACTATTGCTGAAAAAGATATCGTAGATGAACTCTTTAGAGAGATTGAAGAGAGATTCTAATTTTTAGATTGAAGTATTTGTAATTGCACATATATAACGTTTAGTTATTGCTATAAGGAGACTTAATGTCCTATCAAAAGATGAGCAGACTCTATGCTCCAACCCTCAAAGAAGATCCAACAGAAGCACAAGTTGCAAGTCATCGTTTGCTTCTTCGTGCAGGAATGATTCGCAAAACTGCATCTGGTTTGTATAGCTATCTTCCATTTGCATGGCGATCAATTCTCAAGATTGAACAGATTATCCGTGAGGAGCTTGAAGCCATCGGTTCTCTTGAAATGATGACTCCACATATCACTCCAGCTGAACTTTGGCACAAGAGTGGTCGTTGGGATGTATATGGTCCTGAACTTATGCGTCTTGAAGATCGTCATGAGCGTGAGTTTGCACTTGGTCCTACTCACGAAGAGACTTTCACAGATCTTATTTCCAGTGAGCTTCGCTCTTATAAGCAGCTTCCTGTAACTCTTTGGCAGATTCAAGATAAGTTCCGCGACGAGCTTCGTCCTCGCTTTGGCTTGATGCGTGGTCGTGAGTTCATCATGGAGGACTCTTACTCCTTTTGTGCAACTCAGGAATCTCTTCAGGAGTGCTACGACGAGTATAAAGAGGCTTACAGCAAGATTTTTGCTCGCTGTGGGTTGAAGTGCTTGCCTGTAGTGGCAGACTCAGGACAAATTGGAGGAGATACCTCCGTTGAGTTTATGGCACTTGCAGATGCTGGTGAGGCTTCTTTGGTATGGTGTGACTGCGGTTTTGCAGCTAACGATGAGGCTGCTCTTTGCAAGATTGATGTTGTAGAGGGTCCTGGATCTGAGATGGAGAAGATTGAGACTCCATGTGAGGGCTCTATTGAAGCGCTCGCTGAATTTATGGGTGTTGAGCCTGCAGCATGTCGCAAGTCTGTAGCTTTAGTAGCTGAAGATGGTACTTATGTTTTGGCGATTGTTCCTGGAGATCATGAGCTCAATGATGTTAAGGCTGAACATCTTTTTGGAGAGTATACTCTCATGAATGAAGAGCAACTCAAAGATGCTGGTCTTGTTGAGGGCTATATGGGTCCTATTGGCGCTTCATCTTCTGTTCGTATTGTTGCTGATGAGTCTCTTAAAGATTCTAAAAGCTGGCTTGTTGGCGCTAATGAAGCGGGCTATCACATCAAGGGTGCTTGTCCTGGACGTGATTTTGAGGTTGACGAGTTTGCAGACATCATCGTAGCTAAACCAGGCGACACATGCTGCGAATGCGGACGTGAGCTCAAGGGCGCACGCGGTATTGAGGTTGGACAGGTATTCCAGCTTGGCACTAAGTACTCAGAGGCAATGGGTGCTACCTTTATGGATGAGAACGGTCGTGAAAAACCATTTATCATGGGATGTTATGGAATTGGTGTATCACGTACCTTAGCTGCTGTAGTTGAGCAAGCTAATGATGAGGCTGGAATTGTTTGGCCGGTAAGTGTTGCTCCATACGAAGTAGAAGTTCTCGCTCTTGATATCAAGGGAGAAGACTGCATGGCAGCATCTGACAAGATTGCACGTGAGTTATCTGCTTGTGGTCTTGAGGTTGTGCTAGACGATCGCAAAGAGCGTCCTGGAATTAAGTTCAACGATGCTGACCTTTATTCTAAGCGTTCTGTAGCTGATGGCAAGTGTGAGGTTAAGGTTCGCAAGACTGGTGAGCGCTTCGATATGAATCTTGATGAAGTTGTTGCATGGACTTCAGCATTTATTCAGGGAGAAAAAGTAGCTCTTAACTCTTTTTAAACCATGACTATTATGTCGCTTTCCTGCTATTTAGCATAAAATATTGAGTAATATATATCGTTTCCTATACTATAAGAAGGTTAGTTAATTTCCTTGGGTATAGGAAACGATTTTTATTTTTTATATTGGAGTTATTAATGAATCCATTGCGTAAATGGCATCACAATAAAAATGATAGGATGAGGCGTAGATTTGCCAAGGCATATGCAAATCTAATGACCTACAGAATTAATAAGAGTTCCTCTATTAGCTTTCCAAAGCTTGATTCTGATCAAAAGAAACAGGTAGATGATCTGTTTTCTAAATATTATGGTCGAAAAATATCCTATACCGAGCATGAGATGTATACAGGTATTTCAGGTAAATTCGATCCTACCTATATTCCCCGCACTATCTACTATTCAGATATTGAGTTTCTTCTCAATAGCAACGTTGAATATGCACATGTGCTGGAGGATAAGAATATACTTCCAGAATTTGCCAAAGGCGTCGGTGTTTTAACACCTAAGACTATATGGTCAAACTCTCGTGGTATAGATTATTTGCCTGGCGTTAAAATTCTTAATAAAGAAGAAATTATCGAACTCTTAGCCCCATATGACAAGGTGTTTGTTAAGCCTTCTGTAGGTACTTCAGGAGGCAAGGGCTGTAAGCTTTATTCTGATATATCAGAGAAATATAGTTCTACCTCAGAGCTTCTTGATGATATCTATAAGGATTTCAATAATAACTTCGTTGTTCAAGAGGCTATGACAAATTGTGAGTCGTTAAGCAAGCTGCATCCTGCATCCTTGAATACATTCCGAATCATTACATATATTGTTGCTGATGAGGTTAAAGTTGCACCTATTACCATGAGAATGGGACGTTCGGGTGCTGTCATAGATAATGCGTCTGCAGGTGGTATTGTAATCGGAGTAGATCAAGAGGGTAACCTCATGGATTATGCTCAGGCAACCTCAGCAGGTGATTCTGGTGAAGGATTATCATTTAAGTGCAGTGAACATCCAGATACGCATATCGTATTTAAAGAGCATAAGATTCCTGAAGTTGCTTTAGTGGTTCAGGCGGCAAAGAAGATGCATTCTGCTGTTCCACAATTGGGTATAGTTAATTGGGATTTTACCGTTACTGCTGATGGTCAACCTTGTCTTATTGAGGCAAATTGTGAATTCTGCGGTGGCTATGATCTAATTCAAACAGTACATGGTCAGGGAATTTTTGGTGAAGATACACCTTATATATTGTCGTATGCTAAATTTTTGCGCTCTAAATCAAAGCTCGAAAGAGATGCACTTAAAAGAAGTGAATTTAAATTTGAAGGATAATCATCAGTATCTTTTGAATATATAACTTCGTTGCTATGGAGTTTTTAATTGCGAGCCAATAAACAAGTTAGGTGTTTATGAAAAACGTTAAAACGTCCTTCCTACATTCAGGCTATAAATTTAATAGGCTATTTATCATCATGCTTACAGACGTATGCATGATGGCACTGGCTTATTTTATCGCTTTGATTGCACGCTTCAATTTTACTTTATCTCAGGTTCCGGCTCTTTATATGAGCAGATATTTCACCTGTCTTATAGCAATTGCAATATCAGGCGTTTTTTCACTTTGGCTTACAAGAGGCTATCGTGTTATTTGGCGTTTTGCGTC
>RCNH01000892.1_pt1 | contig 11154 bp, 9 predicted proteins | sample 2041161 | NCBI WGS metagenome assembly RCNH01 (sample SAMN09708215, study PRJNA481090) | Feces metagenome, whole genome shotgun sequencing project. | biome: feces | host: Leptonychotes weddellii | place: Antarctica: Sion Island | collected 2010-03-01
CACGGGATGTACCGAAACGAAAACAGATGGTATAAAGTGCTGTGGTTGCAGCACCGATGGTGAAGATGGGCAGACAGCAGACCACGTAGATCACATTCAAGATCATGAGATCGGCAACGCGGCTCAGGAATGTCATAAATTTGGAATCAATGGAAAGAAATTTCACACGAACGCCTCCGCAATCAATGTATTACCGTATATAGTAGCAGATTTTGTCCCCATGAGCAAGGGAGAATTGAGAATAAACCACAGAAATATGTTGTACCTGGTACTTTCGGCAGCCCTGATTGCCTGCATTTCAGAATTGGTCTGTCCATATTCCGATTGCAGCATTACGGATATAGGAAAAAAGAAATTCATATGGAAATAATAGAAAAAGATCGTTGAAAAATACGGTTTTTCCTGTTATAATCGTAATATCTGTTGCGATGAACTCAGGCGCCGGATCGGTGTTGGGAACATCCTGTCGCCTTTATGCGGCCTGCCACAGCGAACACTGGGGGTGGCGTGCATAAGGGTATTTTATTTTGCCCCCTACCAAAATTCCAATGATAGGAGTAGAAAAAAGATGACGGATTTTTCGGGACATTTTACCTATGGAAAGCTGCTGCGGTATGCAGTTTCTCCCATTATTATGATGGTATTCACATCCATTTACAGCGTTGTGGATGGATTGTTTTTGTCAAATTTTGCAGGAAAAGAAGCCTTTGCCGCAGTCAATTTCATTATGCCCTATCTGATGCTGTTCACCAGTACCGGCTTTATGTTCGGCACCGGCGGAAGCGCCCTGATTGCCAAAACGCTGGGTGAGAAAAAGAATAAAGAGGCAAATGAAATCTTCACAACCCTTGTGTGGGTGTCGGCGCTGACAGGTGTGGTGCTTGCGGTGATTGGTCTGGCATTCCTGCGCCCGGTTGCCGAAATGCAGGGAGCCAGAGGTGTATTGCTGGAATACAGTGTGCGCTACGGTCGGATCTATCTGCTGGGAACCCCTGCCTGTGTGATTCAGTTCGAGTTTCAGAACCTCTATGCCACGGCGGGGAAAAGCAAACTGGGACTTTATGCCACTGTGGCTTCCGGTGTGATGAATATTGTTCTGGATGCCCTGTTTGTGGGTCTGTTCTCCTGGGGACTGATCGGTGCGGCGGTTGCCACTGTTTTCAGCCAATTGGTGGGCGGCATCATTCCCTTTGCCTATTTCGGCAGGAGAAACGGAAGCCTTCTCCGGCTTGTGAAATGCAACCCCCGGGTAAAGGCAATGAAGAAGGTCTGCACCAACGGCGCATCGGAAATGATCAATAATATTTCCATTTCCATTGTCAGCCTGATGTATAATGTGCAGCTGCTGAAGTATGCCGGAGATGACGGTATTGCCGCCTACGGCATTATGATGTATGTCAATTTCCTGTTTACTTCCATCTTCTGGGGCTATGTTGTGGGAATTTGCCCGCTCATCAGCTATCATTACGGTGCGGAAAACCATAAGGAACTGCACAGCCTGTTTTGGAAAAGTCTGGTGATCATCAGTGGATGCTCTGCTTTGATGTTCACTGCGTCGGAACTTCTGGCAGAGCCGATTTCCATTATTTTCGTGGGATATGACGGGGAACTTTTTGAAATGACCCTGCACGGATTTTTCCTGTTCTCTTTCAACTTCCTTTTTGCAGGACTTTCCATTTTCGGCTCGTCCTTCTTTACGGCGCTGAATAACGGAAAGATTTCAGCGGTGCTTTCTTTCTCCCGGGTGTTTTTGTTCCAGATCCCTGCTATTTTGTTCCTGCCTCTGCTGTGGAAACTGGACGGCATTTGGGTGTCCGTGGTAATTGCGGAGCTGTGTACTGCGATTTTGGGAATCGGATTTATTCTCAAAAACCGGAAGAGATATCATTATTAAGAAAAGAGGGAATTTGCGGTGGAAAACGGAAGAGAGGCTTGGGAAGCCAATGCGGAATTTTGGGATCAGAGCATGGGGGACGCTTCCAATGACTTTCATCGCAATGTGGTGCGTCCCAAGGTAACGGAGCTGCTGGCACCAACCTCAGAGGATTATATTTTGGATATTGCCTGCGGAAATGGCAATTATTCTGCCTATCTGGCCCAGAGAAATGTCAGGGTGCTGGCATTTGATTATAGCCCCAGGATGGTTTCCCTTGCGAAAAAAAGACAGGCAGCTTATGGAGACAAAATCGAGCTGTGCGTAGCAGATGCCACGGATGAAGAAAGCCTGCGGCAGCTGAAACGGGACAGACCCTTTACAAAAGCCGTCTCCAATATGGCAATTATGGACATTGCGGATGTAAAACCGCTGTTTCGGTGTGTCAACCACCTGCTGGCAGCCGATGGTGTGTTTGTATTTGCAACCCAGCATCCCTGCTTTGTAACCCGAACCGATCGGTACATGACACCCCATAGCTATTTGAGTGTTGCTATAGAGGGGCAGCCGGAAGAGCAGCCGTGTTATCATCGCTCCTTGCAGGATCTTTTCAATCTGTGTTTTCAAAACGGCTTCGTGATCGATGGGTTTTATGAGCAGACCTACGCAGATCAGGAGATTCCCGAGGTAATTATCGTGCGGGCAAGAAAGCAGCGTTCCCTTAGTGGGTGCTGATCGTGATATCTGAGATTCGCCGTGTATGGACTGACTCCATGCACGGCGTTTTTTTGTCTGCTCTTAAACCGGCATGGTGAAAAAACGCATTTTTGCGGGGCGGCTTCTTCTCTTTTTTCTTGACAGATGCACCCCTTGCCCCTATAGTATTAGCAACAAGATCCGTTCCCCCAATTGCGTTATAAACTTTGTATTTCCCGCTTTGCAGAAGCTTTTCTGCAGAGTCCGGTGCAAGCAAGGATGTACCGCTGCTGATGGAGGTGCCTATGAAATCTCAAAAATCCTTTACCCTTACCCACCCGCCTATGAATGTTCAGCTGATGATGCTGGTATTTGCGTCGCTGGCGTTTATCGTCGTGTTTTATCTGACGGTTTCCCCGCCCCGATATATCGTGGTGGATGTGGTTATGACGCTCATGGTCATTTTGCTGGTGATTTTTGCCATACTGTGGGTAAAAATGTTCCGGGTAAAGGTAAGCGGCACCACCATTACAGTGCGGAAAGGCGTAGGACTGACCCACTTCCGTTTTGATGTTTCTGAAATTGAAAAGGTGAAATGGAAAGCGGTGGAGGCAAAATCCGGTCGCACGGACAAAATCACAATTTACACAGCGGATCATAAAAAAGTCCCGGTGGAAACGCTGATGGTAAATTCGGATAAAATGATAGCGTTTCTGAAACAATATGTGGAGGCATCCAAAATCGAGAAGACCTACAAAAGCACCGTGTAGCCCTCCGTTTGATGCTCCGCTGGGTACACAGAAAAATGATAACAGGCAGGAAGTCCTTCGGGCTTCCTGCCTGTTTTGCAATTGGGAAGATTTTTCTCTGTTGGCGTAGCCTTGCCGCAGAAGCGGGAAAAACAGATTAGAAAAAGCTCGGGCTTCCAGACCGGAAACACGAGCTTTTTTACTGTGGTACGCACACTGCTCTCAAATCGGATGAAAATTACGGATGGAGATTGGTTCGAAAGGAGAAGGTACTCTGACTGATTTTCTGGTCAACCAAATCCGGGCAGATCTTATCATTTACAAAATTGAAGCCCTCACAGACGATATTGCGGCAGGCGCAGACATAACGCAGCAGGTCTTCATCTTCGATTCCGTCTAAAAGACAGTGGATAAATCCGGCAGCTACAGTATCGCGGTAGTGGGTATAAACCATAGTGCTGCTTGCAAAATTAGAGTAAGAACAGATGATGGCTTTCTGGTCGGAAATGTAGCAAAATTGATTGTCACCATAGCACAAAAGCACAGGACCATCAATTTTCTTCCGCAGTCTTCTGCTGATGCTGAATACGGAGGCATCATCTGTGGGGACGGGGCCAATCTCGCCCAAAATATACCAGGCAGTTTCCAGCTGGGCAACCAATCCACGGAATTGATTTAAAAAGGCTGCATAAAGGCGGAATCTGCCGGGTTTAGAGCATACCAGAATCGTATGGGAGTAGTTGGATGAGACATATTGCAGGGTTTCAGAAGAAAGACCGTCTTCGAGAACGATACAGTGGGAATGGCGGAGCTTGTGATGCTTGGCGGACAAAAATTCCGGCGTAATGCGGGACTGCAGTTTCATATAGCAAGAGGATATAATGACCCGCTTAAGATCCAGAGAACGCACCTCCAGAAAGGTGGAACTTTTGGAGGCGGGAACGATCAGCATATCGTTGACATCAAGGCCATTTCGCTTGCAATCGTTGATCAGCTCCGTTCCCAAAACATCTGAGCCGATTGCAGAGATGCAGGAGATATGGTGACCAAGATGATGGAGATTTTCGGAAATGTTCTTTGCGATACCGCCGTAGCTTACTGTCAGTTCATAATCTTCCAGAAAGGCTGGTTTTTGAGGGGAGAGTTCAAAAGAGTCATCCAGCACTGTACGATAGTCGATGCCTACGCTGCCGATGACGTAAAGTGTGTCCTGATTTTCCAGTAGATATCCACGCCCACGAATGTAGCCTTTTTGCATAAGACGGGAAATATATACAGATACGGAAGAGCGGGTGAGACCCAGCTCGCTGGCAAGATCGGCCTGAGAAAGCATGGGGTTTTCGGTGAGCATTTCCAGAATCAGTCGTTCATGTTTAGTCATGCAATCACTCCTAACGAGTTGATGAAATTATTATAGCATGAGCATTCTGCGAGAACAATGTGTACTATGCACAAAAATGGACGAGTAAATTCGTATGTAGTTGCTTATTTACATAAAAAGAAATGTAGCATATACTATTAACAGAACTAAATGCTACATATGAGCGAGGGAAAAAAAGATGGATCGCCTCTTAAAAACACTGAATATTGAGTGGAACAAGAAGTTGCCGCTGAAGGTACTGATTTACTTTATCGGTACTGCAATCAGCTGCTGCGGAACGGCACTCTTTACCCTGAATGCCCTGGGAAGCGATGCAATGAATACGCTGTTTATGGCCATTGCTTCCAAGGCCGGTCTGATGACCGGCGATATATATACAATCTTTAATACAACCATGCTGCTGGCCGGTTTCCTGCTGGCTAAGCGATATATGGGGATTGGCTCTATATTGATGATTCTTATTCAGGGCTTTTTCATTAACACCTGGCTTCGATTCTTTTCGACAATGCCATGGTTGTTCGAGCAGGTAGAGTGGAAGGCAGTCATGGCAGTGCTCAGCTATTTGTGCAAATGCCTTGGAATTGCGCTCAACACTTCCATGTGTTTGGGAACAGCTGGATTTGAAGCCTGCCTGTTTACCCTTGCAGATAAGATCAAGGTTGAGTACAAGTATTTGAAAATGGCCAGTGAGGTGATTTTCTTTACAGCGGCCTTGTTCTTGGATGGCATATACGGAATTATGACAGTGGTTGAAGTCTTCTTCTTCGGTCACGGTATGAGCTTCTTCATGGTACGGCTGAACCGTACACTTTGGAAGAAACTGGGAATTGCCGATGAGCGTAACAACTTGTCCCGAAATCGTCGCAGCCTGATGGCAGGCACCAAATAATCTTGCTTAATACTCACCTCAGGTGAGATTAAGGAAATAGAAACAATTTCTGTTTTAATGATGAGAAAAAGGAGAAAGAACAATGAAAAAAGTATTCGCAATCCTGCTGGCACTGGTAATGGTACTTTCCATGGCTGCATGTGCCAAGACCACTGATGGCGGTGAAAAGAATGAGGATCCGAAGAATCCTACAGCGGAAGCCGGTAAACAGGAAGGCACAAAGCGCATTATTTACCTCTGCATTAACCTGGGCGATCTTTCCTTCAACGATCTGGGCTGGCAGGGCTGCCGCGCAGCTGCTGAAAAGTATGGCTGGAAGGCAGATGTAATCGAGCTGGGTAAGGATACTTCTACTTATGAAAACGCATTCCTGGATGCTGTTGACAGCGGTAATTATGATATCGTGGTTACACAGTCCAACTTCGGTCTTTCCGATCTGTGCATCAAGTATGCACCGGAGTATCCCGATGTGAAGTTCATCAGCTTCGATATGTCTGCTTCTGCAGATATCAGCGGCATTGATAATATGTTTGGCATTGCATTTAAGCAGAACGAAGGTTCCTTCCTGGCTGGTGCGCTGGCCGGCAAGCTGACCAAGAGCAACAAGGTCGGTGTGTTCCTGTTCAATGACGTGCCCATCGGCAATGACTTCGCTACTGGCTATATTGCCGGTGCTCGCTATGCAAACCCCGATGTGAAAGTAACTGTTGCTTATGGCGGCGGTACAGCAGATGCTTCCAAGCTTCAGGAAATCTCCAGCGCAATGTATGACAGCGGTGTAGATGTCATCTATGGCGTTTCCGGTTCTGCTTATCCCGGTCTGGCAAAGGAAACTACCTCTCGCGGCGGCTTCCAGAAGGGTCTGTACGCCATTGGCGTTGACAGCGATATGTGGACTGTTTACAAGTCCTCTGAAAATGCTGACATTGCAGATGTTATCATTACTTCCATGCAGAAGAAGGTTGACGAGGCAGTCGTCTACACTCTGGACCGCTATGTGGAGGGCACACTTCCCTTCGGTAATGTTGAACCCTACGGCATCGCTCAGAACGGCGTTGGCATGGCTGACAACAGCTACTACAGAGAAAATGCTCCCGCAGACATTCAGGAATTCATGGACAAGCTTCAGGCAGATGTAGTTGCAGGTACAGTGGAAGTTCCTTCCTACTTCGATTTTGAAGACTATAACGCATTTGCAGCTTGGAGAGATCAGTAATTTATTAGGCAGTCCGATACTTTTAGAATCAATTGCGAATAGCAAACGGGGAGATGGGACGTGATTCCATCTCCCCATCCTAAACAAAGGAGAGGAAATTAGTGGCAGAAATACTTCGAATGGAGAATATCACGAAGATTTACTCCAATGGCTTTATGGCGAACAAGGATGTGAATCTTGTCGTCAATGAAGGTGAAATTCATGCACTGGTAGGAGAAAACGGTGCAGGAAAGACGACACTTATGAAGATCCTGTTTGGTATGGAGGATTTTCAGGGCGGTCGTGTGCTGTTGGGTGGAAAGGATGCAAATATTTCCAATCCGCTGGATGCAATTGCAAAAGGCATCGGTATGGTCCATCAGCATTTTATGCAGGTTCCGTCCCTCACGGTGGCGGAAAATGTTACGCTGGGTATGGAACCCGGCAAGGGCGGAATTTATGATAAAAAAGAGGCAGCGCGTATTACCCAGGAGATTGCTGATAAGTATCAGCTGCAGGTAAATGCAGCTGACCGTATTGCAGACATGGGCGTGGGTCTGCGGCAGAAGGTAGAAATCCTGAAGGCTTTGGTTCGGAAGTGTAAGATTCTGATTCTGGACGAGCCTACTGCGGTTTTGACACCTCAGGAAACTCAGGAGCTGTTTGTACAGCTGAAGGCACTGAAGAAAGATGGTATTGCCATCATCTTTATTTCTCACAAACTGGAAGAAGTTATGGAGCTGTGCGATCGTGTAACGGTTTTGCAGCACGGCAGGACAATCGGTACGGATGTGATTGAAAATCTGAATCCTGTCAAGATTGCCCGCATGATGGTCGGTCGTGATGTCATTATGGAGATCAATAAAGAACCGGCTCAACCCAAAGAGACAATCCTGCAGATTAAAAATCTGAAATATAAAAACTCTGAAAATATTATGGCGGTGGACGATGTTTCCTTTGTCATCCGCAGCGGCGAAATCGTAGGTATTGCCGGTGTGGAGGGCAATGGACAAAACCAGGTGGCGGAACTGATTGCCGGCATGCTGACGCCTCTAAGCGGCGCTATTCAGTTGTGCGGTAACAGCACAAAGGGAAAGAGCATCCGAAAAATCCGGGAAATGGGTATAGCCTATATCTCCGAGGATCGTATGACCTATGGCTGCGCAGCAAACCTGCCTATCCGGGAGAACATTATGTCCGACCGAATCCATACGAAAAAATATAAAAAATTTGGTCTCTTCACCGATAACAAAAAAATAGACAAGGAAATCCATGAGCTGATCGAAGAGTTTGAGATTTCCTGCGATGATCCCAATCAGCCTGTCCGTATGCTTTCCGGTGGTAACATTCAGAAAGTAATCGTGGCAAGAGAATTTACCAGCGGCGCAAAGCTGATTCTGGCAAACCAGCCCACGCGAGGCATCGATATTGGTACTACAGAGATGATTCGCAAAACACTGGTTCGTAAATCCAGAGAAGACGGCGTGGCAACGCTGCTGGTGTCCTCCGACCTGAATGAGATTTTGGAAGTATCCGATCGCCTTCTGGTAATGAAGGATGGAAAGATCGTTGCACACTTCCCGGATGCATCTAAGGTGACGGAAGATCTTCTTGGTGAGTATATGCTGGGCGTTAAGAAAATGACGCCGGAAGAAATGGGTGATCTGGTATGAAAGAGACAAGAAAAATTGAATTTGGATTTGAAATATTCCGGATTCTCGTTGCGCTGATTATTGCCTATGGATTGACACTGCTGTGCATCATGCTGATCAGTGACAATCCCGCAGAGGCAGTTTACATGTTTGCGGTAGGACCCTTTACCTCCAAGCGGAGATTTGGTCAGTTGTTCGGTAAGTTCATTCCGTATTTGCTGACAGGCACCGGTATGTGCTTTGTATATGCCTCTAACCGTTTCAATCTGATCGGTGAAGGCGTTTACCTGATGTCTGGCTGCATGGTGACTCTGGTTGCCACTCAGGTTATGAGTTCCGATACCCCGCACATGGTATTTATCCTGGTGCTGCTGGCAGTTGGTGCCATGACAGGTGTTGTGTTTGGCTCAATTCCTGCCATCCTTCGGGAGAAAGCAAAGATCAATGAAACCGTTGTCTCTATTATGATGAACTATGCGCTGCTGTATCTGGCAACATACATAGTGAAGACCCGGATGTATGATACCTCCATCACATACATGGCTTCCAAGCAGCTGCCCGCAGCAGCCAGACTGCTTCCGCTGATTAAGGGCACACAGCTTCACTCGGGACTGTTTATCGGTCTGCTTGCGGTTGTGGTCACAGCGCTTATTTTCTACAGAACATCTCTGGGTTACTCCATTCGGATCTGCGGTTCCAATCCCCGCTTTGCAAAAGCTACAGGCATCAGCATTACCGGCAGCCTGATTGCGGCTCAGGTACTGGGCTCTACGCTGGCAGGCATCGGCGGTGCTGTGGATATGATGGGCATTTATGATCGGTATATGTGGACCGGTCTGACCAATATGGGCTTTGATGGCCTGATCGTTGCGGTCCTGTCCAAGAAAAATCCGATTTTTGTGCCATTGGGAGCATTTTTGCTGGCTTATATGAGAACCGGTGCTTCCATCCTTAACTATACGACGGAAATTCCCATTGAGTTTGTTGACATCATGCAGGCAATTATCATCCTGCTGATTGCCGCAGAACACTTTATGGGCAAGTTTAAGGATAAGCTGATTTTCAACGCTTCCAGAAAGAAAGAGACGGTGTAAATGATGGATGTGGATATGATTGTAAAATTCCTGTTTTCAACGATTCGTGTTTCCACGCCGTTGATTTTTGGCGCACTGGCAGCTTGTATTACGAGAAAAGCCGGACTGCTGAATTTGGCAATTGAAAGTATGATGCTGGCGGCTGCGCTGGTGGGTGTTCTTGTCAGTGGTGCGACTCAGAGCCTGTTTTGGGGTCTGATGGCTGGCTTTTTGGCAGCAATCTCCATTGCAATGATTATTTCTTACTCCGCTTTCGTCCTGAAGTGTGATTTGTACCTTACCAGTATTGCCATGAATACAGCACTGGTAGGCGGAACTGTGTTTGTGATGTTCCTGACAACCGGGCAGAAGGCAAACACTGCCGGCGATGTAGCCAGTCTCTTCGTAGGCAACTGGGATATTCCCCTCATTAAGGATATTCCCATTATCGGAGATATTCTTTCCGGACACAATATCCTGACCTATGTGGCATTTGTTATGGTTGCACTGGTGTGGTTTATGCTGTATAAGACCAAGATGGGTCTGCGGATTCGTTCCGTAGGTGAAAATCCTCAGGCCGCTGAGTCTGTGGGTATCTCCCCCCGGCGGATCTATTTCCTGGCTTTTGGACTGTCTGGCTTCATTGCAGCATTGGGCGGCATGTATATGTCCATGGGTTACCTGACCTGGTTTGCACGGGATATGATGGCAGGCCGTGGCTTTATTGGTATGTCCGCCATGAACATTGCATCCGGCGAACCTTTGGGTGCCGCATTGGCTGCACTGATGTTTGGCTCTGCAGATGCACTTTCCAATTATATGCAGATGGGCAAATTCCCCTCGGAACTGATTTCCATGTTCCCCTATGTTTGCACAATTATATTGCTGATTCTGATGTCTGTAATCCGCACCGTAAGGGCTACGGCACAGAGAACAAAGGCTCAGGGATGATGAGGTAGTTTGATGAAGAAAAAGATCATTTTGGATGTAGATACCGGGTCCGATGACGCAGTAGCTATTATGGCGGCCCTGCTGTCGCCGGAAATCCAGGTCGAAGCAATCTGCTCTGTTGCCGGTAATAAGGATATCGATAAAACAACGGAAAACACATTACGGGTTGTGCAGCTGCTGGACAGTCAGGTGCCGGTATACCGGGGCTGCAATGGCCCTCTGGTCAAAAATCTCTGCCCGGATCGCCTGGGCGCTCGCCGTGCACATGTGACCTCTGTTGAGGATGAAGAGGGGCACGTTCTTCAGATGCATGCCGATTATTTGAACATTCCCGAGGCAAAGATCCATGAGCAGTCAATTCGTGCGCCTGAGTTTTATGTGCAATATCTGCGCAGTGCCAGCGAACCGGTAACGCTGGTGGCGGTTGGTCCACTGACCAATTTGGCAGTTGCCCTTTCTATTGATCCGACAATCGTTGAGAAGGTTGAAGAAATTGTGATCATGGGCGGCGGATACAATATTACCAATGAGACGCCAACGGCAGAGTTTAACATCTGGTTTGATCCGGAAGCAGCTCAGCGGGTGATTCACTGCGGTGCAAAGGTCACACTGGTTCCGCTGGATGCTACCCATGCAGCCTGTATTACCAGGGACGACTGCAGCCGTTTCCGAAAAATCAATACGGTTTCCAGTGT
>RCNH01000893.1_pt1 | contig 11150 bp, 9 predicted proteins | sample 2041161 | NCBI WGS metagenome assembly RCNH01 (sample SAMN09708215, study PRJNA481090) | Feces metagenome, whole genome shotgun sequencing project. | biome: feces | host: Leptonychotes weddellii | place: Antarctica: Sion Island | collected 2010-03-01
GACCCCGTGCGTGACAGGCACGTATTCTAACCAGCTGAACTAACGCACCGTTTGTTCTTGGCTTTCGGAAGACTCGTTGTTTCCCGATTACGTGTGCAAAGGTAGTATAAAAATCATTACCTGCAAATTTTTCGGGATTATTTTTCGACCAAAATTTAACGATTTTTCGTAACTTGCCTATAATCAGACCTTATTATTTGCAGAAAATATATTAGTAATCTTGCCTCTTGCGGGGAATATTTCCTCTGCCCCGACCAATCCTTTCCATCGCAAGTGGGGTGTCGCCATATATACACGTACTCTACACTTTCGCGAGCGGAAAACAAAAAAACTCCCGACAGCCAATCATCTGTCGGGAGTAAAATATTTGTTGTCCTTTGTCGGAGGGGTGGAGGTCTAATGCAAGCTGCTCTTGGTGCGCAGTTCGAAGTCTTTGAGATTCCGTAATGGACTATGCCACCTGTGCCGCAACCGTCACCTATAACCTCAATTGCTACCTGCCGTTTAAGCCCCCTTTCAGCCCCGTAGGACTACTTTTTGAAGAAGGAGAACTGTACACTGCCGTAGCTTCTCGACTGCCAGAATTCGGGTCTCTCTTCGAAATTCATCTTCTTGGAGTGCTCGAAGATGAAGATGCCGCCCTCGCGGAGCATATCGCCTTGGAGTACCAAATCAACGACCTCTTCGCTGTTGGGCAGGTCGTAGGGAGCATCGGAGAAGATGATGTCGAACTGCTTGGTGCAGCTTTTCAGATAGAGGAACACGTTGGCCTTCACGGGGTAGAAGTTCTCTATGCCGAGCAGCTTGCCTGTCTGACGGATGAAGTTGTAGTGTACGGCGTTGATTTCCACCGAGGTCACACTGCGTGCACCGCGCGAAGCAAACTCATAGCTGATGGAACCTGTTCCTGCAAAGAGGTCGATCACATCGCACTCCTCGAAGTCCACCAGATTGCCCAGCACGTTGAAGAGATTCTCTTTCGCAAAATCGGTCGTGGGGCGTGCCCTCAGATTCTTGGGAGGGTTGATGGCTCTTCCCTTGTATATACCACTTACTATTCGCATATTGTCTTTTTGAAGCGTTTACCTATCAATTTACTCAAAGATTTGGCCTTGCTGCCCTTGACGTGCAGTTCGAAGTTTTTGAGATTCCATTGCCCTGCCGCGCGTTCAATGAAATAGAGTACATCTACATCTTCGCGTGCCGGAATGGCCTCCGCAAGCCGCAGATGACCCTCATAGACCTTAATATATAAGGTATCGGCCTCGTGACGAAGACTCATGGCCGGCTGCGCGGAACGGAAGTCGTCGAGCAGGGGCGAGGTGTAACGGAAATTTCCCGCTGTGGTCTTGGTGATGGTGCGGAGCATCTCTTTGTCGATGGCCATCAGAGCCACGACCCGCTGGCGTGCGGTGTCGGAGACCGTGATTCCCTGGGGCGAGGACCACACCACACTCATGTGCTGGGGCAGGGGGGTGCCGTTGGCGGCCATCATCTCCTGCGCGTGTGAACCGTCGAAGACCTCCTCGGGAACGAGCAGGGTGAGGGGAGTGATGATTTCGAACATCAGCGGCTCGCCGTCACACTTCCAGAGGTTTGGGGTAGGCACCGAAAAAGAGTGTCCATCCAACGACTGCTGAATGGACACCTTATTTGTGCTGGTGCAACAATTACTCCCAGTTACCTGCTTCATTGTTACCAGTCTCCATTGAACCGAACTTAACACCGGCATAGCGGTTGAAGTTGTTCTCCTCGTCGTCGATGAGGTTGATGACCTCCTGACGATAAGTTACGGTATCGAGGAAGTTCTTGTAGGGTACGCGGCACTCTACAACGGGAATCACAACCTTCGACTCTGTGGTGATGATACCTGCCTCCATGATGTACTGAGCCTGCTTGTTGGTGAAGGGAACATAGCGCAGGTCGAGGATATCCTCTTTCGAGAGCTTGTTGGCACCGAAGATGGTATCGATAACAGCCATGTTGAACTTCTCCACGTTCTTCTTGCCGGCCTTCTTCAGCTTAGCCATACCTACCGAGTCATCCTCATCGACAATCTTACGCTCCATTACCAGCGAGTCGTTGAGTACGAACTGAATCAGCGAGTCGAAATCGCCGGTGAAGTGGTGGTACTTTGTCTTGAAAGCGCGCTGTGCAGTACGAATATTTACGATACGCTCGATAACGCCTGCTTTTCTGACCTTCAACTCCTCACCGAAACGGATAGGTGTTGCGATCATCACATAAATCCAATAGACCAACGCCACGATAACGGCAGCGAGCAGAATTTGAAAAAGTTTTTTCATTTTTTAATTTAAGTATTTGTTATTAATTTTGTTCAAACTAATTCAACACGCATGTTCAGCACACGGATTGCGACTCAAATTTACGGTAAAATTTGTTTCGAAACAACAATAGGACAAAAAAAAATTATAGAATTGTTGTCCGACTATCTTGCCGACGACGATTTTTCGCGTATTTTCGTTCTCAACGGCTATGCCGGAACGGGAAAAACTACGATTATAGCTGCACTGGTCGGCGCACTCAAAGAGCTGGGTATCAAACCCATATTGCTGGCGCCCACGGGTCGTGCGGCCAAGGTGCTGGCGCAATATTCCCACGAAAAGGCACTCACCATCCACAAACGCATATACCGCCAGCGCACCAATGCCGATTATGAGTCGAAATTCACGCTGGACCACAATCCCGAGCGTGGAGCGGTGTTTGTGGTCGATGAGGCGTCGATGCTTTCCGATGCCCCGTCCGACGGGCAACTCTTCGGCAGCGGCTCGCTGTTGGGCGACTTGGTGTCGTATGTCCGCAGTGGCAAGGCGTGCCGTCTGATACTGGTGGGCGACAGTGCACAGCTCCCTCCCGTGGGGGCGGATTACAGCCCGGCACTCGACCCGCAGGCAGCAGGGGCTTACGGCGATGTGGTCTACGGTACGATGGACGATGTGGTGCGTCAGGAGTCGCAGTCGGGCATCCTGTTCAACGCCACGCTGGTGAGATGTATGCTCGAAAATCAGATTTACGAAGTGCCTCACCTCGAGATGGATTTCCCCGACGTCGAAAGGGTAGAGGGCGGTGAGTTTCTGGAGAAGTTGCAGGACTGCTACGACCGCTACGGCCATGACGAGACCATCGTGGTGACGCGCTCGAACAAACGTGCCAACCGCTACAATCAGGGCATTCGCCGCAATGTGCGCTGTGCCGAGGAGGAGATTGAGAGTGGCGATATGCTGATGGTGGTCAAGAACAACTACTACTATCCCGAGCGCATGGAGGATTGCCCCACCAACTTCATTGCCAATGGCGATGTGGCGCGTCTGAAACGTATCCGCCGCTTCGAGGACTTCTATGGCTTCCATTTTGCCGATGCCGTGCTGGAGTTCCCCGATTACGATGATATGACCATGGACTGCAAGATTTTGCTCGACACGCTCAACTCCGAGTCATCATCCCTCACACGCGATGAATCTACGCGCCTGTTCTACGAGGTGGAGAAGGACTACACCGACATCAAGAGCAAACTCAAACGCTATAAGGAGATTCGTGAGAATCCCCACTTCAATGCCATGCAGGTGAAATTTTCCTATGCCGTCACGTGCCATAAGGCGCAGGGCGGCCAGTGGAAGGCGGTCTTCATCGACCGTTGCCTGTTCGGTGACGAGGAGATGACGCGCGACATGCTCCGCTGGCTCTACACCGCCATCACGCGAGCCACCGAGAAACTCTATTTTGTGAATTTTGACGAACGTTTTTATGAATAGCGAACAACACCCTCTGCAACCGTTTCTTCCCTCGAATGCCCGCATTCTGATGCTGGGCAGCTTTCCTCCGCAGCGCAAACGCTGGTCGATGGAGTTCTTTTACCCCAATCTGCAAAACGATATGTGGCGCATTGTGGGGTGGTTGGCCTTTGGCGACAAACTGCACTTTGTGACCGCGGACGGACGCCGCTTCGACAAGGAGCGCATCGAAGCCTTTTGCAGGGAGCGCGGTGTGGCGATGTACGACACGGCAGAGGAGGTGGTAAGACTGAAGGATAACGCTTCGGACAACTTCCTGCAAGTGGTGCGTGAGACCGACATCGCGAAGCTCCTCCATGAGATTCCGCAGTGCCACACCATCGTCACCACGGGACAGAAAGCTACCGACACGCTGTGCCGAGTGATGGGGTGCGAGGAGCCGCGCGTGGGAGAGTGTGTCGAGGTGACATTTGCCGACCGCCATATCCGATTGTGGCGTATGCCCTCCTCCTCGAGAGCATACCCCCGCCCCGTGGAGTGGAAAGCCGACTATTACCGCCGCGTTTTCGAGGACTGCGGTATAATATAATGGTATTGTGAATCATAGAGTGCCGTTGTCGCCCCTCGGGGAGAGATGACGGCACTTTTCGCATTTTTTACCCTCCGCAGAGCCTTAAAAAGTGACGGCACGCGTTGGCGTTGCGGTTTATTTCTCGTATATTTGTATAATTTAATTTTCGTTATTATCGTGACAGCAACAGAGAATAAGGACAAAGAGAAAAAATATGTCGAAACCCCGTTGATGAAGCAGTATTACTCCATCAAATCGGTACATCCCGATGCAATATTGCTCTTCAGAGTGGGTGACTTCTACGAAACATTCGGCGAGGATGCCATCAAGGCCAGCGGTATCTTGGGCATCACGCTCACACGCCGTGCCAACGGAGCGGCTACGTTTGTCGAGCTGGCGGGCTTCCCCTATCATGCCGTCAATACCTACCTTCCGAAGTTGGTGCGCGCCGGCGAGCGTGTGGCCATCTGCGAGCAGCTCGAAGACCCCAAACTGGTCAAGGGACTGGTCAAGCGCGGTGTCATCGAGTTGGTGACGCCGGGTGTGGCACTCGAGGACGAGATTCTCACCAACAAGGAGAACACCTACCTGGCTTCGGTCTTCTTCGGCCGCAAGAATACGGGTGTGGCTTTTCTCGACATCTCCACGGGTGAGTTCTATGTGGCTGAGGGAACAGACGGCTATGTCGATAAACTCATCTCGAACCTTGCCCCCAAGGAGGTCATCTACCAGCGTAGTTTCGAGGATCGCTTCACATCGGTTTTCGGGTCGAAACTCTATACCTACCGTCTCGACGAGTGGGTCTTCTCCGAGGATGTCAATCGCGAAAAACTTTGTAAGCAATTTGGTACACAGTCTTTGAAAGGCTTTGGTGTCGAGGGCTTTACATCTGGTATCTCGGCGGCCGGAGCCATTCTTTACTATCTCGACTTCACCGAGCACCACGATATTTCGCACATCAAATCCATCTCGCGTATCGACCAGGACGACTACGTGTGGGTCGATAAGTTCACCATCCGCAACCTCGAGCTTTTCTCCTCGAACGATTCGCGACAGAAGAGCAGCTTTGCCGATGTCATCGACCGCACGCTGACTCCCATGGGTGGCCGTCTGCTCAAACGCTGGGTGGCAATGCCTATCCGCGACCCCAAGCGCATCAACGAGCGATTGGATGTGGTGGAGTATTTCATGAAGGATATGGACTTCGCCGATGCCGTCCGCGATGAGGTATCGACCATCGGCGATTTGGAGCGTATCGCCTCGCGTATTGCCGCCCAGCGTGTGACGCCGCGAGAGCTGGTGCAGCTCAAAAACTCGCTCAACTCGGTCGAGACGCTCAAGGCGGCACTGGACTCGACTGACAACGAGCAGTTCCTCTTCATGTCGCGCGGTATCGACCCGCTGACGGCGGTTCGTGACCGTCTGGCGCGCGAAATCTATCCCGACCCCCATAACAACCAGATTCAGAAGGGTGGTATCATTGCCGATGGTGTCGATGCCGAACTCGACGACCTGCGCCGTCTGGCACTCCACGGCAAGGAGTACCTGGCACATATCCAACAGCGCGAGAGCGAAGCTACGGGTATTCCCTCGCTGAAAATCGGCTATAACAATGTCTTCGGATTCTATATCGAGGTGCGCAACACCTACAAGGACAAAGTACCCGAGACCTGGATTCGCAAACAGACGCTGACCGCCGCCGAACGCTACATCACCGAGGAGCTGAAGGAGTACGAAACCAAGATTTTGGGTGCCGAGGAGAAGATGCTGATGATTGAGGCGCGTATCTACAACGCCCTCATCGAATTTATCGGAGCTTCGCTTCCTGCTTTGCAGCGTGATGCCGCGGTGATTGCCCGCATCGACTGCCTGCAATCCTTTGCCCGTCTGGCACAGGAACGCCACTATACGCGTCCCGTTTTGGACGAGGGCAAGAAGATTGACATCCGCGAGGGACGCCACCCCGTGATTGAGACCCTCCTGCCCGTGGGCGAGGAGTATATCCCCAACGATGTGATGCTCGATGACAAGGAACAGCAGATTATGATGATTACGGGACCCAATATGTCGGGTAAATCGGCGCTGCTGCGTCAGACGGCACTCATCATTCTCATGGCACAGATGGGCTCGTTCGTGCCTGCCAAGTCGGCACATATCGGCGTGGTGGATAAGATTTTCACCCGTGTGGGAGCTTCGGATAACATCTCGCAGGGCGAATCCACCTTCATGGTCGAGATGTTGGAGTCGGCAAGTATCCTCAATAACATCTCCGATCGCAGTATCGTCCTGCTCGATGAGATTGGTCGCGGTACGAGTACCTACGATGGTGTGGCTATCGCGTGGGCGATGGTCGAGTACCTCCACAATCACCCCACGGCACACGCCAAGACCCTCTTTGCCACCCACTACCACGAGTTGAACGAGATGGAGCAGATGTGTCCGCGCGTGAAGAATTATCATGTCACGGTCAAGGAGGTGGGCAATCAGATTGTCTTCCTGCGTAAGTTGAAGCGTGGCGGTACGGAGCATTCGTTCGGTATCCACGTGGCACGCATGGCGGGTATGCCACTGTCGGTGGTGTCGCGTGCCGATGAGATTCTCCGCAATTTGGAGCTGGTCTACGGCAACAACGAAATCGTGCCGAGCAAGAATATCTCCGACAGAAAGAAACGCGCGAAATTGTCGGCTGCGTCCGTGCGCGATGCCGCGGAGAACCCCGTGCAGAATATGCAACTGTCGATGTTCCAACTCGATGACCCCGTGCTGGTGCAGATACGTGACCAAATCAAGGGATTGGATGTCAATTCGCTCACACCGATCGAGGCGTTGAACAAACTCAATGAAATCAAGAAGATTACGGGACTTTAGCCGTTATATAATTATATAATATAAAACCTTTGTCGGGGAGCAATCCGTTTCGTGTGATTGCTCCCGATTTTGTAAAGACGATGATTCGCACAAATCCATCTTATGTCGATGCCGACGGCCTGACGCTGTCGGAGTATGCCCGCCTGCTGTTCCGGCGCGAACGGCCTGCCTACTCCTCTGCGTGGCGATGCTGGCGGTCGATGACCATGTTTTGGGCACTGCCTCTGATTGTTGTGGGGAGTGTGTGGGTGGCTGTGATGACATTGCTCATGGAAGATGAGGGCGCGCAGTGGGCGATGCTGGGCGTGTACTATCTGCTCTTTGCCTATACGATGGGAGCACTGCTCTCGGTGTATTATTTCTACTATGTGCCGTGGCGAATTTCATGTATGATTGTCTCGTTTCTGCATGATTGCTTCCTGCCCGATGCCCGTGATATCACACGACTGAAAAGCAATAACTACACGGCACTCTACCACAACCGCCAATATGAAATCGCCTATTCCGAGGTCGTAGAATCGGAACGCCCCTTCTCGCGGAGCATTGCATGTATGTTCGTTTGCCTCTATTTCGCACCCAAACCCCCAAAAGCCGGGGAGATGTTCAAGGACGGCCACCTCACCGAGTCGTTTCTCGATGAGTGGAATGCTTATTGCGAAGACAAAGCAAGCTGCCGCAACCTCTTTATGGAGGACTATGTGCTGTATGCCGCCTATCCTGTCACCCACCTTCCCGACGGCGAACAGTTTCGCCGCATGATTGAGGAGGTAGAATATATCATTCGCCGCTTCGACCTTATCCCCCTGCGCATCCACAAGACTGAATCCGAGGTCCGGGCGGAAGCCCAAGCCGCCGAGGAAGCGCAAAGAAAGGAGAATGCCCCTACGGCAGAAACCACTCAAGATAAGGAAGTTTCCACCGCCGAGAAAGCCACTTCCGCAGATACCGCGCAAGAGAAATAGGAGTCAGTCCCCGCGTCCGCTACCGTCCACGGCGCAGAAGTCCCCACGGCGCAATTCCTACTCTCGAAGAACACTCCGACCGCCGCACTAACAGCATCCCCCTTTGCCTGCTCTTGTTGTCTCCTATCCTTTCTATGCTTTCCGCGCCATTATTTTACACCCCATAATACAGAAAAGGCGACCATCATCTGGTCGCCGTTCTTATTTATTACCGAATGGAAACTTACTCCTCCTTTTCGCCCTCCTTGATGAGTGAACGGATGTTCTGAATCAGCATCTTCACTGCCACCGAGTTGAAACCGCCTTCGGGGATAATCACATCGGCGTACTTCTTCGATGGCTCAACGAACTCCTCGTGCATGGGCTTCACTGTTGAGGTGTACTGTGAGATGACCGACTGCATGGTGCGGCCTCTTTCGCACACGTCACGCAGAATACGGCGTGCCAGACGGATGTCGGCATCGGTATCGACATAGACCTTGATGTCCATCATGTCGCGTAATTCCTTGTTTTCGAAAATCAGAATGCCGTCCACGATAATCACCTTCGAGGGCTTCACGCTGACGGTCTCCGCCATACGGTTGTGCTCCACGAACGAATATACGGGGTGCTCGATGGGGACATTCTCCTTCAGGGCTTTGATGTGCTGGACCAGCATGTCGGTGTCAAATGCGGCAGGGTGGTCGTAGTTGAGTTTGGTGCGCTCCTCATAGGTGAGTTCGGGATGAGCCTTGTAGTAGTAGTCGTGGCACAAGGTCACCACGTCATCCTCCTTGAAAGCCTCTTGCAGACGCTTCACCAATGTTGATTTTCCGGAACCGGTACCTCCGGCAACTCCGATAACCGTAACTTTCATAGCTGTGCTGATGTTGGTTGTTGAAAGACTCCGATGGGGGAGTCTTTGTAGTAATCTAAATTATAAACGTGGGGCAGTCGCCTGCCCGTGGGGATAATCTAAAGAAAAGGATTGTTCTCTTAAAGGTGAACAATCCTTTTCTTTAGATTTATGCATCAATCTTGGCATAGTGGGCGTTCTCCTCGATGAACTCGCGACGGGGCGGTACTTCGTCACCCATCAGCATCGAGAAGATGCGGTCAGCCTCGGCTGCATTCTCAATGTTTACCTGACGCAGGATACGAGTGTCGGGGTTCATGGTGGTCTCCCACAGCTGGTGGGCATTCATCTCACCCAAACCTTTGTATCGCTGAACGTGCGCACCCTTACCGAACTGCTCGGTGATGGCATCGCGCTCTTTTTCGGTCCAGCAGTAACGCTCCTGCTTGCCCTTCTTCACCAGATAGAGGGGAGGAGTGGCAATATAAACGTGACCGTTCTCGATGAGGGGCTTCATCTTGCGGAAGAAGAAGGTCAGCATCAGTGTTGCAATGTGGCTACCGTCCACATCGGCATCGGTCATGATGATAATCTTGTCGTAGCGCAGTTTCTCGAGGTTGAGGGCCTTGCTGTCCTCCTCCGTGCCGATGGTTACACCCAGTGCGGTGAACATATTCTTGATTTCCTCGTTCTCCCACATACGGTGCTCCTGTGCCTTCTCGATGTTGAGGATTTTACCTCGCAGCGGCATGATGGCCTGGAAATTACGGTCACGACCCGACTTGGCAGTACCACCTGCCGAATCACCCTCGACGAAGAAAATCTCCGCAATCGAGCGGTCGCGGCTCGAACAGTCGGCCAGCTTACCGGGAAGACCTGCACCCGAGAGTACGGTCTTGCGCTGCACCAACTTACGTGCATGCTGTGCGGCATGACGGGCTGTGGCTGCGAGAATAACCTTCTGTACGATGGCGCGGGCATCCTTGGGGTGTTCCTCCAAATAGTTGGCCAGAGCGGCAGAAACTGCCTGATCGACAGCTGCCGACACCTCGTCGTTACCCAACTTGGTCTTGGTCTGACCCTCGAACTGAGGCTCAGCCACCTTCACCGATACAACGGCAGTCAGACCCTCGCGGAAGTCGTCACCGTTGATGTCGAACTTCAGCTTGGCGAGCATGCCCGAATCATCGGCATACTTCTTCAGTGTACGGGTCAGCGCACGGCGGAAACCTGTGAGGTGGGTACCACCCTCGATGGTGTTGATGTTATTTACATAGGAGTGTACATTCTCCGAGAAGGTATCGTTGTAGCGCATGGCCACCTCCACGGGAACTCCGTTCTTTTCGGTGTCGAGATAGATAATCGAGTCGATAATCGGGGTGCCGCGTGTGGCATCGAGATACTTGACGAACTCCAACAGACCCTGCTCCGAGTGGAAGTGATCCTCGTGGAGCTTGCCCTCGTCGTCGGGACGGCGGTCATAGATGTTGAGCTGAATGCCCTTGTTCAAAAAGGCGAGCTCGCGGAGTCGGCTCGACAGAGTCGAATACTTGTACTCGGTGGTGAGGGAGAAAATCTCGGGGTCGGGCTTGAAGGTGATGATGGTGCCTCGGTCCTCGCAGGTACCTACGATTTCCACTTTCGAGGTAGGTTTACCCTTCGAGTAGGTCTGCTTGTAGATTTTGCCGTCACGGGCGTGTACTTCTGCGATGAGGAGGGTCGAGAGCGCGTTCACGCACGATACACCCACACCGTGAAGACCACCCGACACCTTGTAGCTGCCCTTGTCGAACTTACCACCTGCGTGGAGTACGGTCAGAACAACCTCCAGAGCCGATTTGCCCTCTTTCTCGTGATAGTCGGTGGGAATACCACGACCGTTATCCTTTACGGTTATCGAATTATCTTCGTTTATGATGACGTCAATCTTGTTACAGTAGCCAGCCAACGCCTCATCGATAGAGTTGTCGACAACCTCATAGACCAAATGGTGCAAACCCTTTTCACCGATGTCACCAATGTACATGGCCGGACGTTTGCGCACCGCTTCCAGACCTTCGAGGACCTGGATGTTCGATGCCGAATACTCTTCTTCTTGTTTTTTTACGTTTTCCAGTTCGGTACTCATTTTTTCGCTTTAAATATCGTACAAATATAATAAA
>RCNH01000894.1_pt1 | contig 11147 bp, 10 predicted proteins | sample 2041161 | NCBI WGS metagenome assembly RCNH01 (sample SAMN09708215, study PRJNA481090) | Feces metagenome, whole genome shotgun sequencing project. | biome: feces | host: Leptonychotes weddellii | place: Antarctica: Sion Island | collected 2010-03-01
ACTTACGAGTTAAAATAATTTGGATGTTTCTAATAGATTATAAAGAAAGTGGAGTGTGTCAGATTTGCCACACTCCACTTTTCTTTTGGATATTTCAGGAAAACTTCCTTATGGGGCGTACCCATTTGTGTCTGCGGACTTTTTGTCTTTCAATGCCCCTCAGCTGAGGCGGTTTTCGTAGACGGGTACATCGCCGATGTCACCCACCTCGAAGTACACATCCAGCATGGAGCGGGCGATGGTAGCCAGGGTGTTGCCGTGACCGCCCTTTTCCACGTACAGGGCAATGGCGATCTGGGGATCGTCCAGAGGGGCGTAGCAGACGAAGGCACCGTTGTCGGATGCGCCTCGAATATCGGTTTCGGCGGTACCGGTTTTGCCGGCAACCGCAATGGGATAGCCCTGGAAGGCCTTGTGTGCGGTACCCCATTCGGTACTGGTAACCAGGTGCATACCCTCGGAGTACACGCTGTAGGTGGCATCGGAGATATCCATCTGATTGAGGATCTGCACTTCGCTTTCCGCCAGCAGTGTCCTGTAGTCGGAGGATACCACCCGGCTTAGGAAGGTGGCTTTGTAGCGGGTACCCTGGTTTGCCAGGGTGGAGGCGTACACGCACAGCTGCATGGGGGTGAACCGGTTTTCGGACTGGCCGATGGCGGTTAGGATATTATCGCCGCCGTACCACCGGGCATCGTCACCGGTGTGCTGCTTGGCCTTGGTCTCCGGGTTGGAGCGGTGGCCCAGGTACTCCGGCAGTTCGATGCCGGAGGGCTCGCCCAGACCCAGATCCTTGGCGGTCTCATCGATCACCTTAATGTCCAGCTGGTCGCCCAGCTCATAGAAGAAGTAGTTACAGGAGCGCTCCAGGGCGTGAGCCGCATCCAGATCTCCATGGGTGATACCGGCGCTGCTGTAGAGCAGACACTTGGGGGAGAAGCCCTCGTACTTGTCAAACTCGCCCTTGTCGTAGATGGTGGTGGTGCCGTCGATGATACCGGCCTCCATGGCCGCAACCACCATGCTCATCTTGTAGGTGGAGCCGGGGGGATAGGTGGCCAGAAGCGCCCGGTTGTAGAAGGGCTTGTAGGGGTCTTTTTTCAGCTCCTCGTAGTCATCGAAGAGTGTGGCCGGATTGTAGCTGGGATAGCTGGCGCAGGCCAGCACCTGCCCGGTCTTTACGTCCATGGCCACAACTGCGCCGCCCTCGGCATCGGTGCCGTCGGGCTTGGTGCCGTCGGCCCGGTCGGGGGCGTTGCGCAGAGCCTCGATGACGGAGGCCATCTTGTCCTCCGCCGCCATCTGCAAATTGATGTCTATGGACACCTCCACGTTGGCACCGGCCTTGGGCTCTTTGATGTAGCGGGAGGAGACCAGCGTGCCGTCTGTGGTAACCACGTCCTCCCGCCAGCCGTCCACGCCGTGGAGGTACTCCTCATAGGCGGCCTCCAGGCCGTCCTGGCCTACCTCGGAGTCCATTTCGTAGCCGGGGACATCCTTGTAGTGTTCCCACTGCTCGGCGTTCATGGCACCCACATAGCCCAGAATATGGGCGGCGTAGTTTGTATTGTACTCCCGGACGGTGGAGGCTTCCACATTGACACCGGGGATATTCATTTCCACAATGGCAGACAGCGCCTCGTCACTGGTGTCGGATACCAGTACGTATTTGGAGAGACTGCCCACGCAGTTGCGCAGATCCATCTCATAGCGCAGGCCGATGACCTTGCGGGCCTCCTCATCGGTCCACTCTGGGGGGAGCTTGTAGCGGCTGCGCAGCTCTTTTACCAGCAGGGGGGCGGTGATGTCCGAGTCCAGCTTGGTTTTGTATTCCAGATAGGTCTGGAAATAGCCTTGCCATGCGCTGTTATACTTGTCAAGCGTATACACAAAGGGCCGCTCTGCGGAGATGGGGAAATGGTCGGTGTACTCGATGCCCTCCCGTTCGCAGACTTTGATCAGCTGGTACAGGTGGTCGTTTGTACCCTTTGCGGATAGAAGTACGTAGTGGTTGATGGTTAAATCGTAGCTGGCCCGGTTGCTGACCAGCAGGTTTCCGTTGCGATCCAGAATATCGCCTCTTGCGGCCTTGACCCTGGTGTGGGTCGTGAAGGTGGTGGCGTTATCTTTGCTGCCGCCGGTTTTAACGATCTGCTCGTTGTAGAGCTTTCCGCCGTAAAACACAAGGACCAGTGCAAACAGCAGCAGAAGGATACGGGCACGGTTACGGGTTATTCTTTCCATGTTTGACCTCCAATGGCCCCAATAGCAAGGCCTATGGGGTAAAGAACGGGGATGGCGATGATGGTAAGACCTGCGGTGATGAGAAAGCCCACAATACGCTGGGGATAGGTAAGACCCAGCGCAAGCCCTGCCACATAGGTGAGCAGCTCATACACAAGCACCGCAAGACTGGTGCACAGAACGGCTGAGCTGAAGCTCTTGCGCAGAAAAGCCTGCCGGAGAATGGAGATGAAAATGGCCACAGCCGTAATGAGGATCACAGAGAAAATGCCCGGGGCATTGCCGGAAAACAGATATAAAAGGGAGGACAGCAGGGCAAAAATGCTGCCGTTTTCCGTACCCTCGATCAGACAGAACAGAAAAACAGCACAGGGGATCAGCTCAGTGGTGGCGCCCAGCACCCGCACGCGGGACAAAAGCACGTCCTGCAATACGGAAAGCGCCAGCAGCACCAGCAGGTAAAGCGTCCATTTGAGCATGTTTCTCTGCTGCTTGTAGGTGGGCATCAGCTTGCTTACCCAGTTGGAATAGGGGCGGTCGGGTTTGAATTCGTGTTTTCTTCCCATGGCAATCACCCGGCGTTGTTGTATTCAGTGATGATAAACACCTGTTCCAGACTGCGAATATCCGCAGCAGGCTGCAAAAGCGCATATTTGGCAACGCCGGTGCTGTCAACGCCCGCATCCACAATATATCCCACAATGAGGTTCCGGGGATAGATGGTAGAACCGGTGGTCACTACCTGGTCGTTGTTGCGGATGGTGGCGGAGCTGGGCAGGTAATTCATGCGGAGCATTCCGGACAGGCCGGAGGAGTAGCTGCCCTGTACCATGCCGTTGTAGCCGGAGGCGGCGATGGTGGAGCTGATTTCCAGAGAGGAGTCCAAAACGGATTTGACCACCGCATAGTTGGGGCCTACCTCACTGATAACGCCCACCAGCTCTCCGTTGGCGGTGATGGCGCACATGCCCTCCTGAAGGCCTGCGTTGGTGCCCCGGTTGATGGTGAAGGTGTTGGACCACTCGGTGGAGCTGGAGCTGATGATATAGCTGTCCACCAGCTTGTAGTCCTCGTGGGAGTCGGTCAGCTCCAGCAGAGCCCGGAGACGCTCGTTCTCCCGGGCGATGGAATCCATTTGCAGAGCATCGGCCTTGATGCCGGACAGCTCCTCTTTCAGAGATTCGTTTTCCGCAACCAGAGTTTCGTACTCAAAAACATAGTTGTAAAGCTGCTGGGCCTTGTTGGTGAGACTGCTGACACCGGAGCGGATGGGGGTGAGCACACCCTGCACCAGCATGTCGGGCAGCTGCTGCCCGGTCAGATTGCTGGCAACAGCCAGAATCACCGCCAGCAGCACGGCGATCATCAGCACGACCCGAACCCGGGAAGAGAAAAAGTGTTTCATAGGCATTCCTCCATAAACTGGGGCAGAAGCTCCCGCAGGATCTGACCCAGACGGCAGACCGGCAGACCTACCACATTGTAGTAGTCGCCCACGATTTTTTCCGCAAACAGGGCGGCACCGCCCTGGATCCCGTAACTTCCGGCCTTGTCCATAGGCTCTCCGGTGCGGATGTAGGCTCGGATCTCCCGGTCACTCAGCTCCCGGAAGTGGATGTCCGTGACCTCCGTGCAGACCCGGCTCTGATCCCGGTACAGCACAGTGAGGCCGGTCATAACCTGGTGATCTCTGCCGGACAGAAGCCGCAGCATCCGGTATGCGTCCTCCTCATCCCGGGGCTTGCCCAGAATTTTGCCGTCGCAGACCACAATGGTGTCTGCGGCAATGACCAGATCGTCGGGGCCGTGGGGGGTAGCGGCGGCCTTCAGACTGCTGACCCGGGCAACCTCCTGCCGGGGAGGCTTGGCGGCATCCATGGTCTCGTCGATGTCCGCAGCCCGAACGGTAAAGGGAATATGGTACAGACCCATCAGCTCTTTGCGCCGGGGGGACTGTGATGCTAAAATGATTTGCATTGTGTGTTGCTTCCTCTCGCAGGTATTACTCGACACCTCTTAAATAAAGACCTCTGGTGCAGGCACCGGGGTCAAAGGGGACAGGATTGTGGATGCAGGAGAGCACCTGATCCACCTCTCTGGGGTTTTCGGTGGTGAAGTACAGCCGAGTGGCCCAAAGACCCAGACGGGCCAGGTCGCTCTGGCGGTCCAGCCAGTTGAGCTTTTTGCCGTTGAGCAGTACGCTGCGGCAGCTGGCCCCGTCCTTTATGACAGGGAATTCCGCACCGGTCTTGTCGGTGAGCTTGGTGGAGCCCAGATGGCAGGTGCAGTTTCCGGTCTTCCCTTTAATAATACAGTTTTCCGTGACCATCAGCGGCATTCTGCCATAGATAATCAGCTCACAGGGGACGGCCTTGCTCACGTCCCGAATCTGGGGCAGGGTCATCTCAAAGCTGAGACAACCGGAGCGCAGCTCCAGATCCCGTGCCACATGGAGGGCGCCGGAGCTGTAGAGATTCAGACCGAAATCGCCCCGCACCCGAAAGCCGCACTCTCTGACCGGGATCAGCTGACCCAGATTGCCCACAAGGGCCTCCCGGATACCCAGATGCCGCAGGGTGATGAGATCATTTTTAAGACCCGGCAGCTCTCCGTCGTGGAGGATCCGGGGCAGCACCACGCAGACCTTCACACGGGTCTGGAGCTTCTGACAGAAGGCGTGATCCTCCGTTAAAATATGCAGAGGTACATACAGCACTTCCGGGTTCAGCTTCAGCAGCCTGCCGGTGATCTGCTCCCGGGTGGTCACCTGTACGGTGATTTCTGGCGGATTCCGGCTGCCTGCCACATGGGACAGCTTCTTGGGGCGCCCCAGCTTGGGGGTATCCCGGCGGGCCCGCTGGGCGGTGAGCAGATTGAGAGCATCCCGGCGCATGGCGTTGATGGAGGCGGCGGACAGGGTAAGTCCCGGGCCGATATCCGACTGCACCGACGTGCAGTAGTAGGGGGTGCCTCCTGTTTTGGACAGACGGGCTGCCAGGGCATCCTGGGTCAGCTCTGCCACCCGGGCGCGTTCCGGCAGGGGGCCGTCCAGGGTGACCACTCGGCCGTCCGGGTCTTTCACGGTGAGGACGGCGCCGTTTACCTGGATAGAGGCGTGGATGGTGATGGGGACCAGACTGTTTTCCGTGGCCTCATAGCTCTGCCGGGCCTCCTTCATCCAGCTCTGACTTTCGGAGCGCTCCTCCCGGATGCCGAACATGTGGGCGCCGATATTTCCGGCGTAATAGCCGTCGGTAAAGCCCTGGCGGTTAAAGGCGGTCATGAGCTTGTCCATCATGGGCCGGGTCACATTGCCCCGGTCGATGGCCTCCCGGTAGACCTGGGTGACCGATGCCACATACTCGGGGCGCTTCATGCGGCCCTCCAGCTTCAAAGAGGCCACACCCATGGCCTGGAGATCCTTTACATAGTGGACAAGGCAGTTGTCCTTCAGACTGAGGGGGTATTTATTCTGCCAGCGGTCATAGCCGTAGCTCTGGCGGCAGGGCTGGGCGCAGCGCCCCCGGTTTCCGGAGCGGCTGCCGATGGCGGCGGACAGATAGCACTGGCCGGAGTAGCCCATGCACAGGGCGCCGTGACCGAAGACCTCGATTTCAATGGGGGATTTTTGGCAGATATAGCGGATCTCCTCCCGGCTCAGCTCCCGGCTCAGCACCACCCGGCTCATGCCCCATGCGGCGCACATGAGCACCCCCGGAAGGGAGTGAATGGTCATCTGGGTGGAACCGTGAATGGCGACACCCGGGGCGATCTGCTTGCACAGGGACACAATGCCCAGATCCTGCACAATAAAAGCATCCACACCGCTGGAGGCGGCGTGACGAATGAGGGAGACGATATCCGCCGTCTCCTTATCAGATACCAGGGTGTTCAGCGTCAGATGGACGGCAACACCACGGACATGACAGTATTTAATTGCCTCGGTAAGTGTCTGAGGCGTAAAGTTTTTGGCGCCCTGGCGGGCGTTGAATTGGCCGCAGCCCAAATAGACGGCATTGGCGCCGTTTTGCACCGCAGCTCGCAGGGCTTCCATAGACCCTGCCGGCGCTAAAAGTTCCAACATAACATTCTTCTCCATATGGTATACTTAAACACATTATAGCATATATATCCCGGTGGTTCTACCCTATTCAGAATAAATTTACAGAAAAAGTTGCAAAGAAAAGGACACAGTTTTGGCTGTGTCCTTTGGGTTATTCATTGAAAAAAAGCAGGGAAAACCAGGTGATGATATTGCTGCCGTACTGAAATTCCAGTCCGTTTTCCTCCAGCACCGGGATGATATTGATGCCGTGGCTCTCTACGCATGGGTGCATCTGATCCGGGAAGCGGCAGGGCTGTCCGTCCAGATAGGCGCACCGGGGGCAGAGGGTGCAGGCCTCCGTGGAGAGCACATAGGGGGTGACCCCCTGCTCCAGAAAAAAGTCCCGAACCTGGTTGGTGAGGGCCTCGTGCTCCGGTCGGGTGGCCAGGGTCTCGTCGATGTTGGCGATGTCCGCCACCTCGGCCACAGAGCCGATCAGCAGGCAGTTTTGATAGCTGAGGCAACGCTGGCGGCAGGTCTCTACCGGCCCCACCCCGGGAGGGCAGGCCCAGGTCTTTCCGTACATGGGGCATTCTGCCTTGCAGATATGGCGGATCCGGTCGGAAAACTCCAGACTGCTCGGCGCTACATAGGTATAGATATAAAGGGGCAGCTGGGAGAGGGCCTCTTCTAATTTTTCTCTGTCCATCAGCTCAGCTCCTCCATGATCCTCTGACAGCCCTCGCACACATCGGCCCAGGTCTGGGAAAAGTCACCGCTGTACCATGGGTCTGCCACGTCCCGGGAGAGAAAGGGACGGAATTTTGTCTCCTCCGGGAACATCCGGTGCAGATACCGGGCGTTGGAGCTGTCCATATAGAAGATGTAGTCGAAGGCATCGCAGTCGGCCTGGGTGATCTGCCGTGCGGCGTGTCCACTGCAGTCGATGCCATGGCTGGCAAGCTCCCGGCGGGCAGGGGGGTAGACCGGATTTCCCAGCTCCTCCCGGCTCACGGCGGCGGATTCGATGTGCAGGGGCAGGCCTGCTTTTTTTGCCATATCCTTTAAAACAAACTCCGCCATGGGACTGCGGCAGATATTGCCATGGCAGATAAATAGTATACTCTTCATCTGTTTATAATCCTTTATATCTATATTTTACCGTATTTTACGGCCGTATTTCTAATTTTATCTGTTATTAGTTTTACTTATCTCTTCAGACTTCTACGCTACTACACCACACTTTGGTGTAAAATTGGTGTAGTAAACTACACTACTTCTTCCAGCTTCTTACTGGAATCAAACTTGAGAATTTTATGCATGGATGCTTCTGCATGGTCGTAACTTGCGTGGGTGTACACATTCATGGTGATGCTTGCATCACTATGGCCCATGATATACTGGAGATCTTTAATGTTCATTCCGGCATTAGCCATATTGGTACAGAAAGTATGCCGCAATACGTGGGGTGTTACAGGAGGGAGAGGAACGCTTTTGGTTCTACGATACTTTTTCATTGCCCACTGCATATGATGTTCCAAATGCATGGCAACCTTTGGTTTACAGTTCTTATCCAGCAGCAGAAATCCGGTGTAGCTGTCCACAATCATCTCTTTGGGAGGACTTTGGCGGTTTTTCAGAATTGAACGGAAACTTTCAGAAGCAGAATCTGACATGGGAATAAACCGTGTACCGCTTTCGGTCTTGGTTTTTTCCACATGGTAAATACCACCTTTTTCTTTGGAGAGCTGTTTCTCTACTCGAATTCTGCGGTTCTGGAAATCCAGATCAGCCACTGTAAGCCCACAGAATTCACTTACTCGCATCCCTGTTTCCAAAAGTACATTGAACTCATCATAATACCGGCAGTAGTGTGGATCGTTCTTGATGAAAGACATGAAGATTTCCTGCTGCTCAGGTGTTAGGGCCATTCTGGCTTTTGTGTTGTTCACAACAACCCCTGCAAGGGAAAATGCAAAGGGATTTTTGCGAATAATGTCTTCATCACAAGCCATCTGAAAAGCCGGCCTGACCACTCCACGGATGCTTGTGATCGTGCTATAGCCTTTCCCGTCGCTTTGGAGTTTCAGGAACCAGAGCTTTGCATCAGATGCCTTGATGGTATTGATTTTCCTATGCCCAAAGTCCTCTTTCCTGATTAGGTTCAGGACAAAATTATAGTTTACCTTGGTATTGTGACGAACACCCTGTTTTAAGGCAATGTACCGTTCCAGAAGTTCTATGACAGTGGTCGTTCCCTCATTATAGGCAATCCCATCATCCAGATCCTTCTGAATTTTTTTCTCCTTCTCCCGTAACTCACGAAGATCTGAGGCATATATTGTTCTTCGTTTGCCGGCAACGTCTGTATACCGATACTGGTAGAGTAGATCATTACGCTGGCTCTCTCCTGTACGAAGAACTCGTCCTTTTGCGTCTTTTCGTTTGGCAGACATAATTTTCACTCCTTCCTAAATGTGGAAAGAGCCTTGATATGACTTATGTATTCTATCACATCAAGGCTCTTATTTCTATGGATTTACTGCAAATATTCCAAGATATTTGCTATGAAAGTACTTCAATCAGATTGAATATGAAGATTCAAGGTACTGATCCAGCAGTTTCCGTTTGATAAGCCGCTTGGAGCCGATCCATAGGACGAACTCACAGTGTTCATCATTTGTGATCTCACGGAGCTTGTTGATGCCTACACCGGAGTAAGCAGCAGCTTCCGTCAGCGTCAGATTGGACTTTTCCCAGATAGGAACAGTGGTGGTAGTGGTATCCATTTTCTTTCCTCCTTACTGCCCCTGTGTGCTGGCACAGGGCGAATGGCGAATTTTGATTATTAATAAGCGTATAGATTTTTTCGATGTTATTCCTTAATCCTGATACCGGTATAACCATTCATTGGCACTCCATTCACACGCTTCTTTTTGTTTTCAATTGAGAAATCACGCTCCAGTAAAGGGCGCAGCTTCATCGAGAATTGCTGAACGGAAAACTTTGGTTCGATATTTTCTTTTGCACAGCACCCTTTATAGCAAGCGTATAAGTCCGTTGTTGTAGTAAAGCCTTCGGGGTCTGCTATACAAAAACGTGACACAACCTGCTCGAGAATGTCGTTTTGATTGTCTGCAGCAGCATCAAAGTTAAAAGCCATCTGCTTGATTTCCCAGCAATCTGCGAGAAACTGAAATCTTTTATTTTCCAGTTTTCTATAAGATAATGCAAATTTATATAATATTCCAGGTAATTCAGGAAGAATTTCTTCAAATAAATTGGGATTCTGCTTATCTCTGGGCACTGGATACATATAGGGTAGACAGAGCACTCTGTTCATAAAAGCTTTGTCCAATGATTTACATCTCAGTTGATGATTAGTACCGAATAGAAGTCTTGTGTTTATGACAGCTGAAAAGGGAGCTTTATATTTAGCGTTGATGATGACTTTGTCATCACCAGTGCAGTTCTTAAGTATACCAACTGCTTCGTCAGACAACATAGATTGAACAAGATCCATACTAACGTTAATCTGTGCATTGTACATGGCAGACATGGAGAAGTTATCACCCATTTTATTCAGAGGTACTGCACTAACATCTTCAGGAGAAAACATGGCTGATATAATTTTCGCCATTAAACTCTTTCCGGTATCTCCATCACCGATCATGATACAAAACCGTTTGCCGATATTTGAACTAGCTAACACAATATAGGCAAGAGTTTCAACAAAGCATTCCATCAAAAAAGGATCACCACCCGTTGCAGTGTGAAGGAAGCGGTCAAAGATTGGTGTTTCCATAGGCCCATACCAATTTACACGCATTTGAGCTGTCAGAAAATAGTTATGATTGAAAGGCTCCAGCCGCATAGTTTTCAAGTCCAATACTCCGTTAAGTAAACATCGTTTGTGCTTGGGCACCTGATCCATACTGGTAACAATGCTCGGCTCTGCCAATATTGCGTCTGCTACCGTTTTGATCTGGTGGGAAGATCCGAGAATCGACAGTGACTCTCGTAGTGCACCCACAATCAGAGTGTGAAATTCATTATCGGTGAGCCGCTTGTAATATGTACCTGTAAACAAATAGGGTACTTCACCAATACGTTTTAAGTGTACCTTTCTCAGCAGCTCCTCCGCCATATCCATATCAGAAGGAAGTCCAGGTGTGCTGGATCTACTCGACCGTTTATCATCACTATCAGCGGGAATAACGGTAATTACTTCCGGCTGGTCGATTAATTCTGGGTAGACAGGCAAGTTCAGTTCTCTCTGATAGGCCAATGCCATCTGACGCTTTTTTTCCATAATAGTCTGTTCATATGGTGTATCAAACGTGATAATTGCAGGCCGCATTCCCGGTGGACACTTCTCAAGTGCACGCTCTGTGGCTGATTTCAAAACTTGATTTGCAGCCTGTATTATATGTCGATCTTTTTCCTGCACCGGTATGTAAATGGGACCAATGGGAATTTTATAATCTGGTTCTGTTTGAGATGCCGGTTGAGATGAATGCTTTATAGGGATGCTTTTAGGGCGTTTTACTTGAGATTCATCATCCTCAAATATACAAGCAGGTTTGTAATTACCACTGTATTGCCCAGTAGCCAATAGATGTTCAATTTCAGCTATGGTTAATTCTGTCTCACTCATTTAAACTTCCTCCTGTTTTTAATTAATTGCTATTCTTGATATCCTCAGGTATACTTGATCTAAGATGGATTTAAAACAAGGTTTCAAAACTAATGGCAGGCTTAATATAACTCAAGCATTTAGCAAAGGCAATATCGCATAATTCATAATTTATTTTTAATGAAAATTAAGAAATTTAATATGATTTATTGATTTTATAGA
>RCNH01000895.1_pt1 | contig 11144 bp, 8 predicted proteins | sample 2041161 | NCBI WGS metagenome assembly RCNH01 (sample SAMN09708215, study PRJNA481090) | Feces metagenome, whole genome shotgun sequencing project. | biome: feces | host: Leptonychotes weddellii | place: Antarctica: Sion Island | collected 2010-03-01
ACAATACAGTTTAGAAGACTGGTAAGACCTGATGGTAAGGTTGCTATGAGTAATGGAACCGGCCTTGATAGAGTGATGTATATCACTACAGGTACTACAAATGAGCCTATTCTTAAATTCATTTAAGAAGTAATAACGATATAACTAATTAATACATGTAGGAGTTTGCGCTCCTACATGTATACTATTAATCCAATATCATATATGTAATTTTTGACCGGTTAAACTTAAAAATAACAATATAATATATTGGTGACCTCAGTATAGACTGGTATTTATTTAATCATTTTCGTTATAATTTATTCTATTAGCAACACAGTTATAATGGAAAAGATTAATGAGTATCAATCAAAAAATCAAATCCAAATTAATTAATCTTAGGAGGAAACAAAAATGTACAATTACAATCCCGCTCAGAACAATGTCTACGGTAACAACATGGGTATGTCCGCACGCCCTCAGGCTAAGAATACTCAGCCTCTGACTCAGCAGCAGATTGATCATCTGGTTGCACGTAATGGTGCAAAGCATTTCGATCTGCGTGTGTCTGAAGATGATCTGCTGATTTCTGCTTGTACTCACCGTCAGAAGAATGGAGAAAATGCTCTGATCAATGTTGGTGGTAATCGCTGGCGTTGTACTATCTGTAATGAAGAGTTCAACATGTTCGATGGTTCGGTCGACGATGTTCGTGCCGCTGTAGAGAACATGAAGGACATTCTGCAGACTCTGAAGTCTATGTATCTGGATATGCCTGATGAGGTAGCTCTGAAGTATATGCAGATGATTAGCCTTCTGGATAAGCTGCCTGGTCTGTATGAAGCAGGTATCGCAAACTTCGATCGTTACGAGAACTTCCAGACCTATGCATATCCGAACAGCAATGGTGGTTATTCCAACTTTGCTACTATGAACAATCTGCTCACCGGTCAGTTCATGAATCCTGCTATGAACCAGGGTGGTTATATGGGTCAGCCCATGATGCCCGGTATGGTTCCTCAGCAGCCCATGATGGCTGGACAGATGTATGTCCCCCAGCCCACCGCAGGTTACATGCAGCCCCAGCAGCCCATGATGCGCATGGATCAGTATACCAATAATCCTTTGGCATACGCTCCTGCGACTCAGCCTGCACCCGTTGCACCCGCACCTGCACCCGCAGTAGGAGCAGTGCCCACTGCACCTGCACCTACCGCAACAACCCCCGCACCTGCTGCACAGACTGAGGTTCAGCAGACGTCGACCTTTAATGTATAATATTTAGTATTATACGCAAAGAGGATGGAGATTAATTTCTCCATCCTCTTATTTTATTAATATAAATTATTTTTACTTTTGTTTATATATTATCTCTATAGAATCAATATAAGGGGGCAATAATTATGTAAATATATGCATTATTATTGACGCATAATCACTTAATAACAATTAAGTATATAAAATTGAAAAGGAAGGTGTATTTATCTATTATGGCTAAACCTCCAAAGACAAATAACATCAACGAAAACTTTGAAGAGAGTATCAAGAACTATGGTAACAAAATTGAGCATATTGATAGTTTCGTTGAAGCCATCAGAAGATTCCCTGGCATGTATATCGGCAGCCGTGGAAGAGAAGGATGGAAAGCATGTATTAGAGAAATCTTTCAGAATGCTGTAGATGAGGCAATTAGAGTAGAATCTCCTTGCCATTATGTAAAGCTCACATTTGATGAAAGGGATCAAAGTGCAACTATTGAAGATACCGGTAGAGGTATTCCTCATGGTAGAATTATAGAGATTTATGCTAGTCAGCATACTAGTTCTAACTATACTAAGAAACCATTTGAATATACATCTGGTGTTCATGGTGTAGGTTCTGGTGTTGCTATGGCATTGTCCAAATCTTTTGACATTTATTCTTACGTGCTTGGACAAGCTAAGCACGTTCATTTTGATGCAGGTATTCCATGGAAAAATGGAGAGTATGATATCAAGTGTCCTGATGGTCGTCAGGGTACTACGATTCATATGATTCCTGATTTATCTGTATTGGATGATGTCAATTTAACTTGTGAAGATATTCTAGATTTGGTACTGAAAGTGTACCCTCTGATGAATATCGGAGATAGAGTTGACTTTATTGGAATTGATAAGGATGGTAATACCAAATACCGTGAAGAGCTTATTAATAAAGATGGAATCATCTCATCTCTTATGATTAGAACTCAGTCTCCCATTGTAACTCCTATCCACTTTAAAGATGATACGGGGTACATGAAAGCTGAGATCGCTTTCACTTACGACTCTAGTGATTTAACGCAGATGGAAGATATCGTTAGTTATGCTAACTTCACCCCTACAACAGGAGGCACTCATGTTACAGGATTTATGGATGGAGTTTGTAACTTCTTTAGAAATTACATGAATAAGATTTATCTGAGTGAGAAATCTAAATTAAGCGTAATTAATAATGATATTAAGACCGGAATGAAGGTCGTTATTGCATCAGCCCATTTGAATCCAGTTTTCGCTGGTCAGTTTAAAGGTATTTTATCCAATGAAGATATGGGTAAATATGTAAAAGATCTGACCATGAAATCTCTTGAAGAATGGTCTAAGACGAGTCCTGGTGATTTGCAGAGGATTTGCAAGTTCATCAAGGAGATTGCGGAGATCAGAATGAAAAGTGATGATAGCAAAATTAAGCTATCTAATAATTATGAATCAAGTCATTTAACTGGAAAACCCAAGAAGTATGTACAGCCGTCCGGACATAAGAATCTTGAATTGATTATTGTCGAGGGCGACTCTGCATTGGGTTCTACAAAAAATAGTAGAGATCCTGCTATTCAGGGAATCTTCCCTATTCGAGGAAAGATTCCTAATGCATTTAAAGAGCCTAGAGCAAAGTTCTTAGCAAATGCTGAAATTGCATCCATTATTACAATTATCGGTTGTGGCTATGGTAAGAATTTTGATATAAGCAAATGTAAATTCGATAAGATTATCTTTATGGCCGATGCTGACCCTGATGGTTCTCATATCGATACTCTTTTGCTTAGATTCTTTATTATGTATTTGCCTGAATTGGTCGCTGCTGGTAAAGTATATAGAGCAGTTCCTCCCCTGTTCGGAATTAAGAGTAAGGGAAAGACTAAGTACTTTACTACAAAATTTGACTTCACTAAGTATGTACAAAATTTGTTTGCTCATACTTATACCCTTGCAGATACGACAGGTAGACGTCTTACTAATAATGAGACAACCTCTCTATTCTTTAAGAATATTGACTACAAGGATAAGATTGAATCTATTGCAAATACATTTGCAGTTGATACAGATCTATTGGAGTCGGTGTTGTACTACATTTCTAGATATGTAGAAATTGGTAGTCCTGAAGCTGTCGCAAGTATGGCTTCTAAGATTAAAGTTACTGCTAAAAAGTCTAAGACTACTAAGGCTAAAACAAAGAAACCTACCGCTTCTAAGACAACGAAGACTAAGAAGGTAGAAGAGACTGTAGAACAGGAAGATGAGGTTATTGATACCGATATTCCTGTTACTGAAATCTCGGTATCGTCTTCTGTGGCTTATTACATTAAGCCTACGTTTAATGTAAAAGGCCTAAGATCCGAATTGAAGAAGAAGTATAGATTTATTGATGTAGTAGAGGATAATAATATCATTCGTATTGAAGGTCTGGTAAATGACAGATATCAGTATGTATTCGTAAATGATAAATTTATCTCACATTGCATTAGCATGATCGAGCTTATCAAGAATAATACAGATTTGTATTATATGGTAAACGGAGAGAATGTAAGTCTATATACACTTATGTGTAAATTCGATGGAATGATTCCTACTGGACTGACTCGTTATAAAGGTCTTGGTGAACAGAATGCAAGTCAGCTTGGTGAATCTGCTCTTCATCCTAAGGGAGATAGAACTCTTATTAGATATACTATCGAGAGTGCAAAAGAAGAAATAGAAACTATTCGTAGAATTGATTCTAGTATGGCATCTTTGCTTAGAGATGTAAGAATTACAAAAGCAGATATCGAATAATCAATATAGGGATGGAATTAAATTCCATCCCTACCATTTTATGAAATTGCAGGAGGAAGAAGTTATGGATTCAAAAGATATGAGAAAATCATTTAATGAAAATATACTTGGAATACTTAATGATGGGCCATACAATGCAATTATGTTCTTCACTAGTTTTTATAAAGACCAAATCGATGAGCTTGTAAGAGCTAATAGAATTGGTATTACTGGTGACAATATGTATAAGCTAGCAAATCCAAAGTTTAATAGATCTCAAATGAGAGAGCTTATTACTATTATGACAAATAAAAATAGTAATAATAAAATTATCGATGCATCTTGTAATCCTGAACTAAGTTCATCTAAAATGCATCTTGTTGTTTTGGGTTTGAAGAATGGCTTATCCTATGAACAGATTATGCTGTATATTGGAGATGCTTACTCATATAATCAGATGGTTGAAATATACTCTGGATTGGTATCACGTTTGTCAACAAACGATGTAAAGAGGTATTGTGATTCTAGATTATCGCCAGAAGTAATGCATAAAATTAGATTAAAATTATCATCTATCTAATTTTCCAATAAAATATCTGACTAGTAGACTGAATTCTACTAGTCAGATAGCCCAATTATTTTTTTATTAAATACATTATAACTTAAAAGTAGGAGGATTTCTATAATTTACCATTATAGGGGTCAAAAACCATTTTTAAAAATAAAGGAGAACGTTAAAATGAATAACAAGAAGACTAACTCTACCACTAAGCCCGCATTTAAGCCCGCTCGTCCTGTATCCAAGACTATCCCTCTGATCGTCACTGGTGATGCAGGTCATGGTAAGAAGTACAACCCCGACGATGTACGCACTCTGCTGAACGAATTGGTCGAGTGCAAGTGCTTCGAGAAGCTGTCTGTTCTGGCTACTATGCCCAAGAGCATGTGCTTCAATAATCCTGATGCCCGTGGTGTTATCGGCGTTGCTCGTATTAACACTTATGATGCTCAGGCTGATAATCTGTCTGTTACATTCTTCGGTAAGAATGTTGCACTCGCAGAAATGATCGATGAGTCCATGGCTATGACTGTTCGTGTTCATCTGGATCGTGACAATGTCGTCGACACCATTACCTCTTTCGACATTGTTCCTATGATGGACATCTAATTCATCGATAGGATATACATTTATTTCAAAATAATAAGATTTAGATATAGTTACATAGTTTGTTCTCCTATTCAGATAATGTGAGAGCTATCACTCGTATATAATATTCCTTTTCTGATAATAGAATTTAAATAACGTAACTTCTTAAATTAATTTGGATGAATGTTTGCTCCTAGTATAGTGGATCTACATGGTGTAGATCCACTATATTCTTTAAAAATATATAACTATATAATAACTGGTAGGAAATGGATATCCAGTGTACATAAATAATTTATCTTTTATGATTTATGTACTACAAGATTACTTTTAATGATGCGACGACCCTAAATTAGGCGAGCACATATTTGCTTGTAGTTTATAAATCATAAGGTAAAAAATTTCATTTGAGTGAATCTTCTTTCTTGTCGGTTATTTCTATAATAATGGGTGGTGTGCAGTAGCGCACCACCTATTTATTTATATAATCGTATATTATATAAATGCAAACTTTATAGTAACATGAAAAGGAGTGATTATAATTGGCTGAAAAGATTTTAGATATGCAGACCAGTACTCAGTTTAAAAGTGACTATACCAGATATGGTATATACATCTTGTATAGACGAGTATTGTCTGATTATCGAGATGGCCTAAAGCCCGTTCAACGAAGAATTCTATGGGCTATGTACAAAAACAGCAAAGCCGTTACTACTAATGTAAAATCCGCATCTGTAGTAGGTGACGTAATGAAATTGTATCATCCTCATGGTGATGCTGCAATTTATGGAACCATGAAGCCTATGGCTAACTGGTTCGAAAGTTATATTCCTTTAATTACACCAGAAGGTAACTTTGGTACCTTCCAGGGAGATCAAGCTGCAGCTCCAAGATATACAGAGTGTCGTTTGTCTAAATTTGCAGTTGATAATGTTCTTGGGGATATTATGGATACCCCGGAATCTGTCGATTGGAGTCAGACATATAGTGGTGCAACTGTTGAGCCTGATTATCTTCCTGTAAAGATTCCTCTTCTTTTAATCAATGGTAGCTTTGGCATTGGACTTGGAATGAGAGCTGAAATTCCTACTCATAATCTTGCAGAGGTTATTGATGCTACTCTATTCTTAATGGATCATCCTGATGCTGATATTACCTTGATTCCTGATCATTGTATGGCTTGTGAAATCATTAATACAGATTTTAATAAAATTTGTAAGTCTGGTTTCGGTCATTATAGAATTAGAGGTAAGATTACTATCGAAGATTATAAGGGTAAAAAAGCTCTTGTAATCAGTTCTGTTCCTAATCTTACTTATCTAAATAATATCACCGATAAGATCGAGGATTTGATCAAGAAGAAGAAAATTATTCAGATTGATACATGTTTCGATGAATCCAATGGAGATACAATGAGATATGTAATCGTTCTGAAGCCTGGTTCTGATCCCAATTATGTAAAGGAAGTCCTTTATAAAAATACGGGTCTTGAACAAACTCTTAGAATTAATCTGGAAAGTCTTAATGGACTTACACCTCTGAGAATGTCTTATAAGTCTTATCTCTTAAGCTTTATTGACTTTAGAAAGATGACTAAGTTTAGAGTATACTCTAATAGATTGCAGATGGTTCAGACAAAGATTCATGAGAGAAAAGCATATATTAGAGTATTGGAGTCTGGAGAGATTGATAATATTATCTCCATGATTAAGAAACAGAAAGTTGTAGACGATAACTATCTTGTTGAATATCTGGTTAAGAAACTAAAGATTACTGATCTTCAGGCAAAGTATATTATTAGCTCTGACCTGAAGAAACTTTCTTATGGATATCTTTCCAAATATAAACAAGAGGCTGTTGAGCTAGAAGGACTTAGAAAGGAGCTTATGAATCATATCATTAGTGATAAAGCTATTGAAGATGATATCAAAGCAGAGCTCCTTAATATTAGGGCTAAATATGGTAAGCCTCGTAATTGTACTATCATTTCCTCTGATGAAGTAAATGATATTCCTAAGGGTGAAATGATTGTGGCAATTACAGAGAAGAATTTTATTCGTAAGTGTCCTGCAAATGGTAATATTGGAAACGTTAAGAATGATGCTATTAAAACAATGATTAAGATTGATAATACCGATAGCATTATTATATTCGATGAGATGGGAAAGGTATTCAAGCTTCCTGTTCATCGAATTCCGTTTACTGATAAAAATAGTGCTGGAACAGATATTAGATTTATGATAAAGTCTCTTACTGCAAATATTAATAATATTATCCCGGAGAGTGTTATTAAGAATCTTGCAGATAAGGGTTGTCATAATAATAAGCACTATCTTGTAACTCTTACAAATTCTGGATTGATTAAGAGAATGGATCTTGATGATTTTACTACCATTCCTCCTTCTGGAATTTTGTATGCAAAGATTGATAAGGGTGACTTTATTAAGGATATTGTAATCGCTCATAGTAACTTTAGTCTTATTGTTTATGCAGACAGAAAGGCTGTTACTATGAAAATTAATGATGTTCCTTATCTGAAGCGTAATACTAAGGGATCTAAAGCAATGTCTGGAGTTGATGAAGTAGATGGTGTCTGTATTATTCATAATGATTGTACAGATATCGTGGCTATCACTGAATCTGGTAAAGCTAATAGAATTAGTCTTGCGCATGGTATTCCTAATAATGGTAGAGGTAAGCCTGGTTGTAATTTGATTAAACTTGCCTCTGGTGATAGGATTGCTGGTATTGTAAGTGGCAATGAAAGCGATATTATTCATATCAAGTGTACTGACACTGATGCTATCATTCCAATTGCAAATCTGAAAATAGGGAGTTCTATAAGCGCCGGTGATAAGGTCCTCACGACACGAGGTAACAAAATCATTCACTGCTATATAGAAAAAAGAGTTTAAAAAAGAATAATATAGGGGGTTGATAAAATCCCCTATATTTTTTTATATTATTAATGGAGGTATATGGTTATGGAACTTTATGAAAATTTTGAAGAAGCAAAGAAAGCATATCTTGAGTATGTAGATAAGCATATTAATGGTGTAAAAACTGCATTCAATATGTTTGCAGATAATCTATGTGAATACTTTGCTCCTGATATTGATGATATCAAATCTGTTGTAGAATATAATGTGGGTATTCATGATCAAAGCAAATACAGTGATGCTGAATTGATTCCCTATATTCAAAAATTTAATCCTTGGATTGGTATGAACAAGACTAAGGAAGAAGTAGAGAAAGAATTTGATGCAGCATGGAAACACCACTATAGTGTAAATAAACATCATCCTGAAGGATGGGTCATTACCTCTACTGATGGTGCAGATATTGTTCTTAGAATGACACCAGATAAGGTAATTGAAATGCTGTTGGATTGGATTTCTATGAGTCTGATTAGAGATCAAAGTGTATATGATTGGTGGGTGCATAGCAATAATGGAAGATCTGAAAAGCAAGGCTTATTGCATCCTGAGGTATTTAAAATGGTAGATGACTGGATTGAGGAAAATAAGCAGGCTATTGATTTTACTAAGGAATCGTAATAGTCTATATTGTTAAAGATATATTATAGCTATGAATACATAACCACATTATGTATTCTACTATACTATTATTTACATGAGATATATGGATTGAATAAAGGAGAATGAACAAATGAAGGCTGGTTACAATGGCAAGTACACGAACAACAATGGTGTTAAAACAACTAAGACTACTGCAAAGCCTATTAGCAAGAAAGCTATTGCAAGAAGAAAAGAGCGTATCCGTAAAATGAGAATCAAGATGCTCATTTCGGCATTTAAGTGGTTCATTGCAAGACTTATTCTTGGAGCTGGACTTATTATCTGCCTGTCTGGATGCTTTGCTATCGTTCTTGGATTCCTGATCGTTGGTATTAATCCTGATAGCGTTTTCGGATATGTTGTAATGGCTAGCGGTCTTGGCTATAGCTTTGTAATTTTGAATTGCAGAATTTATGAGTACATAGGAGATAGAATGCATGGAAAATTCTAATCCTTGTACTCATAAAAAGGATAGAGGGGCTTCGGCCCCTCTATCTTTGTTGTCATGCTATTTTATTTTTTATACAGCCCACTTTTCAACATCTTATTAAAAAATATAACAAGGAGGACTGTAGTTTATTATGGCTATTTATGATACTTACTCCAATGAGCGTATTGAATTATCAGCTGTTTTTAATGAAATAGCTGTTAAATACGATGCAAATACAACTGGTATTAAAAAGAAAATATATCCTCTTGTAGAGGATTCTCTTAAAAACAGTTCTAGATTAAGCGCATATAAGAGAGTGGTGAATGATTTTATATCATATAGAACTGAAGATCTGTATGATAGTCTTCCGTGCGCTAGATTAGTCTGTTCTGAATTAGAAATGGATAGAACTTTTGATGCATTAAAAATCAGTAAGTCATTTATTGCAGATGTAATTTTAAATGACACATACTATGGTAGAATAGAGCATTTCTCTCCTCTAGCAGCTAAGCATGAATTTACTATACTTATGATGAATGTCATAAGATATTTTGCATCTAAGAATATGAAGAAGGAATGTGAATTAGCTTTAATTCATTTAGCATTCTCTGGTAAATTTTATCCTTCTCTTCATTATAGATCTTATCATATTGTACCGGCTAGACATGTAATGGAATATGTCGTTAATAATGAATTGAGTAAAAAATTTGATTTAACTGTCCAGGGAAGTGTAATAGGTGCAGTAAAATCTGTATGTTCTACGTGGCTTGATACTTATAAGGATAAGTTTAAGTCATTTACAGATGATGATATTAAATATCTGATTGATCAGCTATATTCTAGAATTGGTTCTTTTGTAAAGAATATTGCATCAGAATATTATAAGGTGTATGAGAATAAAGATACATATTTTGCTTATTATTCTGATTCTAATGATCCTGAAGATTTTCATATTGCTGATAATGATAGCTTCAAAGTATCTAGATATACAGAGAGAGCTATAAATTATATCAATACAAACGGTATTGATTATAGAATCTGTAAGGCTTGTTCTAATGGAGATATAACTCCGAATGAATGTAAAGCTGTTATAGAAAGTATTATTTCTACTAGAGAAAATATTCCTGAGATTAAGGAATTGATATCTTTGATGATATCTCTGTACTTTAGTTCTGAAAGTGGAGATATAAGTGATATAAAGTTCATCACTTATACTATATCTCCTAAGCCTAATGCTAAACAGAAAGAGATAGTTAGACTGAAAGAGATTATAGAAGAGTGGTTGTGTGAATCTGGAACAGCATATATGCGGAGACGTTCCAGAGCGGCTACTAAAAATGCTTATGAAAGAGCTGTTAGAATGTATTTCGCTTTAACTATCCATAATGCAAATAGACAAAATACGTCACGCTACAGGAGCTGATCCTGTAGCGTGATCGCACCTAGTAGTAATAGGAGATAAAGAAGAAATTGAGATATGGACTAGAGAATATACTGGAAGTTAAAGCAGTAATGTAAAGATATGTAGTGTATTCTTTACATCTAGGCTTACTTTAAAGTTAATTGCTTTTTAAACATTTATTTCATATATTATGTATAAAAAGTGATACCACTATAGGATGCGTTGTCCTATAGTGGTATACTTGTATGAAATTTTGGCAGAAAAGAAAGAAATATATTATGTCAGAAAGTAAGGATGATAATATATACTGCATATCATTCATCCTTACTTTAAAGTTATATATTTTTTAAAAGTTTATTTTTATATAAAAAATAATACACTATAGGAATCATATCCTATAGTGTATTATCTTGGAGAAAATAAGAAAAGCCAAAAAGAAAGAAATGTAAAGCTAAGATAAGTAAATAAGATCAAGCGCCTATTCACTCACCCTTAATTTAAAGTTTGCAAACTTTTTAAAAGTTACAAAATGTAACTTTTTATCTTGCCCTATATTAAA
>RCNH01000896.1_pt1 | contig 11142 bp, 12 predicted proteins | sample 2041161 | NCBI WGS metagenome assembly RCNH01 (sample SAMN09708215, study PRJNA481090) | Feces metagenome, whole genome shotgun sequencing project. | biome: feces | host: Leptonychotes weddellii | place: Antarctica: Sion Island | collected 2010-03-01
GTCCTCGTACTCGTCCCATGCGTCCTGCGGCGGTACATATGCCACATCAATCACTTTTTCCATGTCGTGTCCGCCGCTGTCATATGTCGCTTTTACCTCTAGGTGGAACTGCTCCGCCACTTCCTGCACCGCTTCGTGGTGACGCACAAACAGGCAGTCGGGCACGAGTTTTCCGACCGTTAAGTCGGGGTTCGTCATTTCCTGATTTTGTTCATTTAAAATGCGCATACTTCACCTCATTTCACCCGTTTCCAGACATTGACCGTCAGGTATGGGGGCATATTGTTTATCGGACGACCTTCACCAACAGCCATATTCATTCGTCCGGCAGCCGTACCATAAAGGAATGCAACTGTCCTGTCGATTACGGGTTCGTTCTTCCCGCTTGTATATGATCCGCCGTATGCAATAGGCAAAGTTTCGGGTAGTTCACTTTGCAGCAACTTATGCGCCGCTTCGCCGCCCCTTGTGCCGACTTTGTAGGTGTCCCCCGCTGCCAGCAGAAACACATCGTTCAGTTGCAGCCAGTCACCGCCGAACAGCTTTGCAGGACTGGCAGCATCGGCGGAAATATACACACTGCCCACAGGGTGCAGCCAGTCCAGCAGTGACCGTCCCTGCACTTTCAGTCCCCAGTCGATTTCCAGCACCCCGTCGGCTTCGGCGTACTTGCCAAAAGCCGCACCTTTACCCCCTTTGCGTCCGTGGAAAAATACGGTTGCGGTGGGAATGGGCTGGGTATACGTTGAGGAAAAGCCTAAGCCGTCTCGGACGGTGATTTCCGCAAAATAGGTCTGGGTGGGCTGAATCGCTCCGCCGATGACCTTGGTTTTTCCGCTTTCCATGGGAATTTCTGCGCCGTAGTCCCCTGCGGCAGGTCGGTAACGTACGAAAAGCTGCGGACGATTGACCCCCTCCAGTCCGCTGTACACCGCCGTTGCCTTGGCGGTGATGTAATATCCGCTGTCGTCGGCTCTGCCCTGCTCGTTACTGCGGAATACGGCAATGTCCGTGAGGGTGGGCTTGGCGTAGGGCTGCACGGTAAGGGTGAGATTTTGGGAGACGGTGCGGCCTCGGCTGTCCGTGGCCGTTGCGGTGATGGTTTTTTCCGCCGCCGTCAGCGTGGGGGTGCGGTAAGGTGCGGAATAGGTCTTGCCGTCCATGGTGATGGAAAAGGCGGCAACCCATGCGCCGTAGGCTCGGTCCGTGCCGATTTTGCTTTCGTCAAATACGGCTTCCGCCTTGGAATACCCCTGCACGAACAGGGCAATGCCCTGCGCTGCGGTGCTGTCGTTATACGGTCGCAGAGTCACCCAGCCGTCCGTGAGGGTAAGCCCCACGCCAGACGGTACGGTGAGGGTAACGGAGCTGGTACTGCTGCCGATGAAGCTGCCGTTCATGTAGGTCGTGCAGGTGATGGTGCAAGTGCCCGATGCCGCTTGCGGTATCTCTCGGCAAAGCTCCATAGGCGGCACCCAGACAAGGCTCTGCCTGTCCGTGTTCTCGGCGATGGTGCCCGAAGCTGACCCAAAGGCATAGGTCAGGGTGTGGGTAAAGCTCGGGGACGCACTTTTGATGTTCAGCAGGACATTTTCCCCGATATTCCCTGCTGTTTCCGGCACGGTGGAGATACGGGGAATGGTGGTGAGCGAAACGGTACTGCTCGTCTTTCCAGTACCGCCTCGCCAGCCGGCAGAGTTGCAGAAGCAGGAAGTAATCTCCACTTGCAGGGTGATGTCCAGTGCCCCGCTGACGGAGTCATGGGGAACGGAAACGCTCACCATGGGCAGATTTCCGCCCGTAAGCTGTGCGTGACTGCCCGTCTGCGTAACAACGCCCGACCATCGGTTATCTTCCAGTCTTGCGAAAACCGCACCGTTTACCGCCACCGTGCCATTGACATAAAATCGGCCTGCATACAGCGAATGGGTGACGGTAACGCCCGTTATGGCGATGGTGGAGGAATTGGACGCAATGTCGTAGTCCTCCTGCCAGTGAAAGTCGATGTAAGCCGCACCTTTGTTATACGATGGGCTGGTCACGGTGATGCAGCCCTGTTTTCCGATAGCCATTTATGCTCCTCCAATCCATTTCATGGCAATGCCATTGCCTGTACTCAGCAGCCAGTCACCAAAAATGACGCTGCCTGTGATTTCCACATCTCCGATATACAGTTTGCGGTTGGACACATACGCAACCTCCTGCCCCTGAATACGGAACGACACTTTTTCCGCCGTATAAAAGGCGCAGGACTGGTGCGGGTCGAACTGCTGCAATTCCTCACCGTTTACCGTGACGGTGGTGCTGCTCAGTTCCTGCCCGATGGCGATGCCCAGAATGGGCACGCCCTGTGCGTCGTAGTCGATGAACCCCGAACGGATATACCCCTCGGTTTTCACCTTGTAGGCGGAAAATCCTGCGGCTTCGTCTTGCAGCGCCTGCAGTTTTGCGTCGTAATCGTACCGCTGCACCACCGATTCCGCCGTTGCAGTGATGGTGGAGCGGATATTCTCCTGAAATGTACCGAACTGGTGGGAAATGGCGGTGGTCTCGCTGTGGAGTGTGGTTTCCAGCTTGTCCATTTCCGTGCGGATAACCGATGCGGTATTGAGAATGAGGCTGCGCAGGTTCGTGTACGATGCGCCTTGTGCCGTGTTGGCGTTTTGCACCGCTGCCGATGCCGCTTTTTCGGCGATGTCTGCCGTCTCCGTGCCCACCGCTTGCAGGGCCACATTCAGGGTTTCCGACAGGCGGAACAGGTAGCTGTACACCTGTCCCAGTCGGGCCGTTTCGTCCCCTTGCAGTCGGGGAGGGGTTTCGATGCGATTCATCCGCCGTCACTTCCTCGCTCGTGAATTTTCGCCAGAGAGTACAGCCGCACATCGCCCACCCCTTCCAGCCGCAGACGGAAATGGTCGCAGCGGCGGGGGCGAATGGGCAGCAAAAAGGTGTTTGTGCCTGTGCCCACAATGTGGCCTGCGTGGTGCCACACCCCGTCGGAGTCGTACTCCAAGAACACATCTACGCTTGCGCCCTGCGGGAGCTTCATGCGCAGGTTAAAGTGGGACACATACTGACGATCCACGCTTTCGTAGCCCATCAGCCCCGACTGGGCAAGCCACGGCAGTTCCTGCTCTAACTCGCCCTCACTGCCGCCCACGCACATGAGGGCGTTGGTGTCGCTGTCGATGTAATACAGCTCACCGCCGCAGGTGGCAAACTGCACAGCGTGGGTGCTGTCCTCTCGGTGCCAGAAGCCTTTTCGGGTATCGTAGGCAAACAGGTGGTACTGTCCGCTTTCGTCCGCCATGGACAGGTAGTATTTATCCCGATACGCCCCTGCCGAAGCGTCATGGTAGCGCACTGCGCCCAGCTGCTCGCTGACGGAGTGGGGCAGGCTGCCGTCATAGGCGCAGACATCGTTTGCCGACTTGTAGTACAGGGTTTCCCCCACCACCGCCAGACTGTTGCTGCTGCCCTGCTGCACGCCACGGCAAGCGGTATCCACAATCTGGTGGGCACCCGATGGACTGACATACACCTTATGCAGGCAGTTTTCTTTGAAAAAGATGGGGCTTCCCAGATGGGTGATTGCCCCCGTAAATGCGCCGTCGGTGCCCACGGTAGCGGTGTAGCTGTCGGTGGAGATGCCCAGATAGCGGCTCCAGTTTTTGGCATCGCCTAAGGCGCAGCAGTAAATTTCGTTCACGGTTTTGCCCTCCACAAGACCGTATTTGCAGCCCCAAATGCGGTTGCCCGACTGGGTCACATAGTCCATTGCAGGCACGGTGCGGCTGACGGTAACGGTACCCTAAGTCTGGGTATACGCTGCGTCCAGCAGGCCCACCACCACAAGGGTATCGTCCGTTTTCTGATAGATGATTTTGTTGCCGTTGAGGGCTTGGAGCTGGCGGTCCAGCTCGGCACTGTCGGGGGCAGTACAGCCCGAAATGGTCACGCCGTCGTATTGGCTGAACTGCTTGCCGATGCCTGCTGCGTGAATACAGGTATACACCGTTGCCACTTCCGCCCACACGGCGGTGGCTGCACTGTACTGCTTCAGCACATGGGTGTTGCAGCTTGTATCCATCCAAAGGGCTTCGTCTTTGGGTTCGGCGGGGGCGGTGGGACTCACCACGGGGTTACCGTAGTCGGTGCCGTCTGCCATGGCGAGGGTGTAGGTCACTTCCCCCGATGTGGTGAAGTAGGCTTCCAGACTGCCGCAGTCGGTGAAGTCTTCCGTGTTCAGATACAGCTTGTCGGGGAAAATAATCAGATACGCCCCCATGCTCACCATGGTTTTCGGCTGCAAGTTTTCCGACAGGGTAAAGCCCTTTGCGGTCAGGTGTTCGGTGATGTCCGTACCGCCGTAATACAGGCTCGTGCCGTCGATGTAGGCGAGCTTACTTTTCCCCACCATGGCACAGGGAGCCGACAAGGCGGCTATCTTGCCACGCTTGGGTCGGGTTCCCAGCAAGGGGAAGTAGTCCGACGACAGGTTTTCCATGTGGTAAAACTCACCGTCGGCAATTTTCATGTTGTGGTTATAGCCGTAAAAAGCGTCCGTTACCTCTCGTGCGGTCAGACCGCTTCTCAGGCTGGGAATATAGGGCAAAAGATCACTCCTTTCCGGGGAAACCAGCGGTAAATCGCCGTTTCCCCTCGTGCCAGTGGTTTATGGTTCAGTAGCGAAATCGCTCCCCGATGACGGGCGGTGCGGTGCGGATACAGTGGGCGGCATAGACCTTGTAAGCGTTGTTAAACAGGGCCGCCGAACGGTTATAACGGGTCATTTCCCCGTTTTCCCGGTCCATTACCGACTGGAGATAGTGGTTGTAAATCTCTCCGTCATATGGGTACGGTACCAGCAAAGTGGTGTTCAGGTCGTCCTCCTGATAGCCTATAAACGGTTCAGTGGGGATTACACCACCGATTTTCGCCAATTCTTCGTAAATCTGTCCATCTAGTGCAGACAGCCACTGTACTTTCTGTTCCACCGTATAGGCGTTGGGGTGCAGGGTGTCCGTGCGTTCAATGGCTTGGGCGATGGTCATGGACTGCACCTCACTGGCTCTTCATCTTGCGAATGGTTTCGTCCATGGCTTCCTGCGCTGCCATAGAGCGGTAATACTCCTCGGCAATGTGGGGCGGTACTCGGCTGGCCTTGCCACGGGGCAGCAGGTAGTTCACGCCATTGACGCTGATAAACAGGTTGGGTTCTTCCCCTGCGTTCCCTCTGGGGACAAAAATTTCTACACGCTCATCGTTTACTTTACTCATTGCTTACTCCTTTCCGGGGCAGGTCACCCTGCCCCATGCGTTTTATTTTCTCAGTTCGCCGCATCGGTTGCGGAGTAGCTGGAACAGCTCATCACACGCAGCAGGCGTTCGGGATAGAGAATGGTTGCGCCGTTTGTCTCCAGCTTGTAGCCCACAGTGGAGAACTGGTCCAGAGGGCCGCCCACCTGACTCTTATCCTTCACAATCATCTGCAGACCGCCGCCTTCGGGGTCGATGATGCCGAAGGAATCCTTACCGAAAAAGTAAGTGGCATAAGTGACGGTGCCCGCCTTGTTCACATAGTCCTCGTCCAGTACGGGGGCAAACACATTTTCAATGAATCGGCAGCCGTGCAGCTCACCGATTTCGCCGTTAAACAGCTCGTCGGGTGCAGCGTACTTGTGGGCTTCCAGCCAGCCGTCGGACTTACGCAGGTCGTAGGCTACGCTGGGGTGGATCACCGCAAAGTACTTGCCGTTCAGGGTGGGTACACGCTCCTTCTTCATCTTGGTGACTGCCTTAGCCACCATGTCGGGGGTCAGCATGCTCATCATGGTATCGCTGGCTTCCATAGCGGCGCAGGAAGTGGGCGTGCTTGCCACTTCACCGGTTGCCAGAGTGATGTTATCGCAGTACAGGACGTTGGTATTCACCAGCAGACCGTCACGAATCAGGGTTTCCTGGGTTTCTGCCGCAGATGCGCCCATTTCCTCGGTTGCCGCCAGAATAACGGGGTCGCAGGCGTGCAGTTCCAGCACATCGGAGATTGCGGCATAGGTGCCGTACTGCTCGATGGTGCCGGTCTTGGAGCTGAGGCCAAACTTCTGACCGCTGGGGATTACGCCTTCCTGCAGAACGCCCGCCTTGTCGAAGCTGTTCCACTTGCGCCATTCCACTGTGCGGCCCTTGCCCTGAGGCAGAGGCTGCTTCTTGGCAAACTGGGCATAGAACATCTCGGTGCGTGCATTTTCCAGCAGTTCGGTGTCATAAAATTCCTTCAGCGCACCGCTCAGGTTGTTGGTGCCGTCAAACTCGGTGGCTGCACCGGTGTGGGCATTGACAAAGTTTGCAGAGGTGTTGACTACGGTGCCTGCGTCAGCAAACAGCTGCAGATTCAGTGTTTCGTTCATCATGTTCATGTACATTTCTCCTTTATGTTCGTAAAATTGGTTGTTTTTCGGGTGTCCGTGAGAAAATCTCAACGGAGCACCACTTTTTCCCCGGCGTAAATGCGGTCTTTGATGGCCTTACGCTGTTTGGGGCTTGCGTGTTTGTAACTCATGTCGGTTACGGGAGCCCCCTGTCCGCTCAGCCCATGTTCTCTGGGTCTGGCCGTCCCTGCCTGCCACGCCATAGCCAGCTTTTCTGCGGTTTTCTGTGCCGCTACCTGCATACAGGCAGAAAGCAGGTCGGCACGGTGGGTGGCGAAATATGCGTCCTCCACGGGAAGATTCACCTCGGGAGCGGTCATGCGGACAAATGTGGGATTACTCAGTTCCCGCTCCAAATTGAAGTCGGGGAACAGCTCCACCATCGCCTGTGCCTGCTGCTGCAAATCCGCCAGGTGCTGTGCCAGCTGACTGCGGCGTTTGGGGGAGTTGGGAGCGTCGTCCAAAATGGCTGCCACCAGTGCCTCGTCGTCGGCACTGCCGTAGCGGATGGACAGCTGCTCCAATGCGGGGGTCAGGGCGTCCAGACGCTGCTCGGCGTCCTTGGCCTGCTTAATGCGGTTCTGCACCACTGCCTGCATACATTGGTTGTATTCCGGGTCGGCCATAATTTCCGCCCAAGTCATGCGCTTGGGCATAGCTGCCGTGGTGTTTTCCGCTGTCTGCCCGGCGACGGCAGGTAATTCGCCCGTTGCTGCCGCTGCAAGGATTTGCAGGGGCAATTCGTGTTTCTGATTTGCCATGGTTCCTCCTATTTCCATGCCGCTTACGGCGGCGAGTCGTTCAAGTATCGTTGTGCCTATATTTCTTCGTAACGGACATAGGCGGGGTACTCCGCACCCAGCAGCCGAAAGCCTCGGCAGACGGTGCGAAACACACGATCCGTTTTTCTCCGCCACAAGCGTTTTGGCCGTGCCGACAGCACCGCCGCACCGCCGGACAGATGCACGGTGCAGCCGTCCAGCTGCTGTTTTCGGTCCAGTGCGCAGAGATTTTCCCCAAGGGTGTACACCAGAATGCTCACCGCTGCACACACGGGGTCAGCGCCGTATATGCCTGCTCCTGCGTGACCTTTCACGGTGAGCAGCTGCTCTTTTTTGCGGTACACGACTTCAATCACGGCATCACCGCCTGCTGTGCCATGCGGTGACCTCGAGCAATGGGGGCGTCTTCCCCACCGCCAATATGCACTCTGCCGCCACGGGGCACAGGCGGTGCAGGCGGAGTTGCTGACTGCTGCGTCAGACGCTGCACCAAGCGGTCCTTGCCCTCGAACTCCATCAGCTCCAGACAGCTCAGTGCCTGCTCGGTGAGCTGGGGATTGAAGAACCCCTGACGGAACAGTTCCATCGCCAGTTCGTTCTGGCTCATGGTGGTGTACGCATTTTCCTTGTGGGCTTTCACCTTGATGTCGAATACAGGACTGCGGTAGCCCAGGTCGATGCCGAAGTCCTCCCCCTGATAATGTGGAACGAGGTGGGCATTGCTGTACGACACGAACTCGTGTTCCCCCATAGTGCCCGTAATGCGGAAACGGCGGGGAGCGTCGTAAAACTGGCGCATCAGCTCAATGCACATCTCCACAATGCGGCCAAAGGCACGGTACGCACTGCGTGTTGCGTCTCGGCTGGTTTTGCCGCTGGCTTCCTGCAAGGCCGCAATGGCCGACGCTGCGGTAACGCCGTTGGCGTAATTGCCCGTACTGGTTTCCGTGTTGCCGCTTGTTTCACGCAGCTCTCGAATGGAGCTTTCCAGCACATTCATGTACACCCCGTCCAAGGGCTGATAGTCGATGCGGCGCAGACTCTTTTCGTCCAGATTGCCCGTGACATCTACAAGCGGCTGGGTGGTGTCCAAGAACTGACGGCGGTTGAAGCTGGCATCGCTTCGGGTGAAGTAGCGGGGTTTTGCGCCCACCATGGCGTTTTCCAGAAAGGCCGTGTTCAGCAGGTCAATCTGGGTCTGGGGATTCTTGCACAAATCCACATAGCCATAGCCGCAGGGACTGCCCTCGATGGGGTACAGCGGGTCGAACACATAAGGATACTGTCCGTGGTCGTACCAGCCCCAGTCTGCGTACAAGGGGTCGTTTTCGCTGGCGTACAGCACCGTCTCCCCCACATACTTGCAGTATTGCAGACGTTTGCCCACATGGTAGTACACTTCCACCACCGCCACCTTGTCGGAGGTGTCCACGGTGTCGTCATACATGAACTTGCTCACCACCATGTTCCTGCCCTGCGCCTGCAAGTCCAAATCGGGGTACTCCTCGCACAGCAGGTCGTAATCGGTCAGCTCAATGTGGAACAGATAGCGGCTGGACTGAATGTCGGTTATGCCGGGTTCCCAGAACAGGTTCAGCAGGTTCACGCCTTCCACGGCAATATCGCCCATGCCGCCCAGTTTCTGGCTGTCCCAGACGACTTTGTATACCCCTGTGCCCGTTTTGAGCTTCTGCCACAAGGCGGCGGAGTACACCTGCTCAAAGTGGTTCTGTTCCAGAATGCAGGGGATAATGCTGCTGAGCATCTGGGCTTCGTCGGTGTCCGATGGCTCTCGGGGCAAAATCATGGGCTGGGGGTACGCCTCCATACCGTCTGCGTGCTTGGAGACAATGACATTGTGCAGCCACGCACTGCGGGACACAAAGCCGTTGACGCTGCTGCGTGCGGTGTCGGACTCCCCTGCACTGTTGCGCAGTTTCCACCAGTTTTCACTGGCGATAATTCTCGCCTGCGTCGTGGCTCTGCCTGCACGGTAACGGTCCAGTATCCGGTTAAATTCACGGACACGGAGACTGTCTACGGGCAGTTTCGGTTCGTTTAAATTCACTTCTTCCATTTCATCTTCCTTTCGTTCTGCGTTGGTGGGTTTACCAGCGACTGAGTGGGTCCGTGAGCAGACCCTGCTCCGCCACGGGCATAATGGGGCCGATGGGACGGCTCATGCACAGATACCGCACTTCGTCGGCGCAGTGGTCTTCCATGTGGGTATCCAAGTCTTCGGGGTCGGTGTTGGAGTACATGAGCAGAGGCATGGTGCGGATAAACGCCTGACAGGTATCGAACACATACATTCTGGGGTAGCCGTTGGGGTCGAACTGCAAGCGGTAATGCACCTGCATCCAGCCGGGTATACGGCGGTTATCGCCGGGGGTGAAGTAAATGCCGTACCGTGCCGCCGTATCGGCGATGCTCTCCCCTCGGCTGCAGTCCCAAATGGCAGGGTCGGCCACGCTGGAGATAATCTTTCTGCCCTTGAGCCACGGGTGATTCCGCTCCAGTTCCGCAATGCGGCGAAACTGCTCGTCAGGGGTGCGGCGCACACCTTCATCGGGCGTTCCCGTGCAGCCGTACACCTCCAAAATGCGGTACAGCACCCCGTCATAGTCCACCGCCCAGTAGCCCAGCGAATAGGGCTTGTTGTAGCCGAAGTCGTAACTGCGCAGGATATGCCAGCCTCTGGCGGCACCCTTATTCAGGTCAAACGGCGGAATCACATGGGTAAACCGTCGCTGCTGCAACGCCTGCTCCACGGTGATACCGACCTCGGCGCACCGCACAGGGTCGGGACTCAGACGCAGTTCCTCGAAAAACTGCCCCTCGAAGATGTCCCACCTGCCGTAGAGCCACGCTTCTCGCAGTTTCGGCGGCAGAGTTTCCAGCTGGTGGATATAGTCGGGCTGTGCTTCCATGAGGGCGGTGTTGTCCGTAACCAGCGACTGAATGAAGCTGTAATCATCGGGGTTTTCCCCACCTTCAAAGCGTCTGTCCACAAAAAGACGCTTAATGTAGCCGTGCCCCACACCGCCGGGGTTGCAGGTGTAATAGGTGCGTTTGGGAAAGGGGTTTACCCCTCGCACGCAGGCATTCAGGCGGCGAATCCACTCCTCCTTGAGCTGCGTGGCCTCGTCCAGAAACAGCACATCGAACTCAGCCCCCTGATAGCGGTCGGTGTCGGCATCGCTGGCGCAGTAGCCGAAACGAATGGTGCTGCCGTTGGGAAAGATAAAACGCTTTTCGGATTTGGCGTACTTTGCGACGCCGTGGAGCTGTTCCATCAGGGGGAAAATGTGGTTATTTTCCAGTTCGGGCATGGTGCGTCGGACAATGAGAATCCGAATCCCCCCATACCGCAAGGCAAGACGCACGGCTTTGTTGCGTACCGCCCAGCTCTTCCCCCCACCTCTCGCCCCGCCGAATGCCACATGGCGGTGGTGATCCGCAAGAAAGATTTCCTGCTTGGGGTTGGGGTATTCCAATACAATCTGATTTTCTGAGATACGCTCATCTCCTTTTCTCTGCATCTCGTCTCTTACTCATTCCATGCCGCAGGACCGGCACGGAACACCACCTGCACCGACTCGGTGGTTTCTTTCGGGGTGTCGTCGGCACTTGCGTAGAGTTTCGCCGTCAGTTCCGTCAGTTCTTTGAGTACCGCCGTCAGCTCCTTCAGTGCCTTGGTGTCCTGCTCCTGTTCCAGCGCACACCGCAGCTGTTCCACGGCCAGCGTCAGTGCCGATTGCAGCTGCATTTTTGCCTCGTCCAATTTGTTCCTCCTTTCTGCCGTCTCCAATCGGCATGTTCGTCTGCTCGGGTTATGTTTTTAAGGCTCTGTCCGCCTGCACCATCTCCAAAATCGCCTGATAGTGGGTTTTGCGTTTGTAGCTCTTGCCTTTCAGCTCGCAGTCGGC
>RCNH01000897.1_pt1 | contig 11134 bp, 6 predicted proteins | sample 2041161 | NCBI WGS metagenome assembly RCNH01 (sample SAMN09708215, study PRJNA481090) | Feces metagenome, whole genome shotgun sequencing project. | biome: feces | host: Leptonychotes weddellii | place: Antarctica: Sion Island | collected 2010-03-01
TTATGACCCTGTCCATTCTGGAAGACTATCTGCAAACCTTCCCCGGCCCCATTCTCACCGTCTCCCATGACCGCTTCTTCTTGGATAAGCTGGCCGAGTCCATCTTTGAGGTGAAGGGCAACGGCGAGGTGCTGCGCTACACCGGCAACTGGTCCGATTGGGCCCAAAAGCGCAAAGAGGAATCCGCCCCCGCAAAGGCAAAAAAAGAAAAGAGCGCAAACGAAAAGCCCCGCTCCAAAAAACTCAAGTTCTCCTACAACGAGCAGCGAGAGTTTGAAACCATCGACGAGGACATCGCCGCTCTGGAACAAAAGCTGGAAGACTGCCGCAAGGAGCAGAGCCGCAACGTGAGCGACTTTGTAAAATTGCAGGAGCTTCAGCAGAAAGAAGCCGAGCTTTCGGCCCAGCTGGACGCAAAAACCGAGCGCTGGATCTATCTCACCGAGCTCAAGGAAAAAATCGACGCCCAGTAAGCCCTGCGGCAAAGATCCTATCTTTTAAAGCAAAACCCGATGCAGTTTTTGGCTGCATCGGGTTTTTGTTTTTGTTATAAAAAGAGTTGTTTTGCGTGTATGCTGGTGCGCCTCTTTGCCGGCAGCAAAACGCATTACCGTGGTCTTTCGTCAAAAACTTCCGCTTTGCATCCGACTTTTTTCGCATTTTGGATTCTCTTGACAAAGCGTCTGATATGCTGGACAAAATGGCTGGTAATTGTTTCTTTTTTTAAATATAGTTGTACATAGGTTCAATCGTTACATTTTTTTTAAGGAGGTTTCCATGAAAAAGCATCTGATCATCTTTATCACCTGTCTTCTGTCCGCATCCATGCTGCTCACTTCCTGCGGCCTGTTCGGGCAGAAGGACGACCCGAGTACATCCGTACCCGACGCATCCAGCATTTCTCAAAGCAATTCCGAAAAGCCGGAAAGCAAGCCTGAGTCTCAGCCTGCTTCCTCTGCTGATTCGGACATCGAAGAGGACACCGATGCGGCTTTGGACGAAGAAGCAGACGAAAAACATCCCACCTCTGGTCCTTCCTCCAAGCCGACCTCCCGTCCCTCGGCTCCCAAGCCCGCATCAAAACCTACTGAGGCTCCCAAGCCCGCATCGAAGCCCACTGAGGCTCCGAAACCCGCACCCAAGCCCACTGAGGCTCCCAAGCCTACTGAGGCTCCGAAACCCACCGAGGCTCCCAAGCCTACCGAAGCTCCGAAACCCACCGAAGAACCCAAAAACCTTGCACTCGGATGCACCGGTCTGAGCCTCACCATGAGCGGCCCCGGCAACGATCTGGACCCCGCCACCAAGGATGTGACCATTCTGGAAAAAGAGAAGAGCATCCTGACCCGTCTGACCGATGGCCGCTACGGAAACGGCGCCGTGCTGGACGGACCTTGGAACGGAACCGGAAACCGCTCCCTCTACTATGAAGCCTATCGCAACATCGACCGCAGCATCGTGCTGGACCTGGGCGAATTGCGCAGCATCCGGGAGATCTCGCTGCACGTACAGGATCATATCGGATACGGCATTGCGGCACCGGCCATGATCAGCTATTACCTGTCTGAGGACGGTGTGAACTTCAATCGTGTGGGCCGAGTAAGCCGGTTTGACGTGGCTGTGGACAACGATCCCGCACACAAGGAAGGCGATACCACCGGCAAACTCATCAACTACAACTTTACTCTGCCCGAGCTGGAATACAACGCCCGGTATGTAAAGCTTTCGTTTGATCTGACCGGCACCTTTGCCTTTATGGACGAGCTGCAGGTCTTGGGCTTTGAGGCCCCGACGGCAGATGCTCCCGCTCTGCCCAACACCCCCGGCAGCGACTTTGAAAAGGTGGATACCTACGCCGATCCTCAGTTGTCCGGCGGCATCCAGCATGAAGGTCTGGTATTTGCAGGCTACTACCAGCCCAGCAGCACCAAAAACCCCTTCACCACCAGCCACAAGACCGTGGATGAGCTTCTCGCAATGGTCGGCTATGTGGACAAGGACGGTGCCGTGCAGGACAAGTTCTTCAACTCCGTCACGCTCCTGCCTCACCTGACCTTCCCGGATATGAGCACCGATGACCCCACCGACTCCCGCTGCACCATCTTTACTTACAACCAGATGGTCGGCAACCCCCATGCCGCAGACATCAGTGCACGCATCAATGAATGGCAGCTGTGGCTGGACTTCCTGTTTGGATTTAAGGACAGCACCGGTGCAGTCACCAATCTGGACGCTCTGGAACAGGCTGTGGAGCAGGTGAAGGCCAAAACCGGCGATGCCAACTATCAGGTAGGCGTTAAGCTGGCAATCATGCCTCCCATCCCCTGCCAGAACAATTTTGGTGCACTTCCCGGCACCGATCGTTCCCTGAACTTTGAAGTTTCTGAGACCAATTCCCGTGAGCAGGCTCTGGCCGACCGCAATGCTGCCGTTGAGTGGTATGTGAACGAGATCATCAACCGCTTCAACGCCAAGGGATACAAGAACCTGCGTTTGGACGGCTTCTACTGGTACCACGAAAAGGTGGACTATGATGTGGACCCGCTGGCAGCCGACAGCATCCGCAGCAGCACCGAATATATCCATAGTCTGCCCGGCAACTACCGCATCTACTGGATTCCCTTCTATCAGGCCACCGGTTTCCGTGAGTGGAAGGATCTGGGCTTTGACTACGCCATCCTCCAGCCCAACTACGCCTTCGACGCACACGCTAACTCCCAGCGCGTGGACGATGCAGCCGATTTGGCCTATGAATACGGACTGGGCGTTGAGATGGAATTTGGCGGCATTTCCGACAAGTACATTTCCACCTTCCGCGATTATCTCATCAAGGGTCAGAAGGAACACAAGAACTACCAGCACGACAGCATCGTTGCTTGGTACACCGGCACTTGGGGCATTTACGACACCTGCCACAACAAGTCGGATACCCGGTACATTTATGATGCAATGTACGACTTCTACAACGGTGTTGAGACCGATATGAAGAGCCCGATCGTCAATTTGGCTGCAAACGGCACCACCACAGTTCAGGCTCAAGACGTAAAGGATCAGGCCGCACTGGACGCACTGAACACCGGTCTGCTCACCGATGGTAAGGTTCTGAACTGGGCCGGCGCAATGCAGCTGAACCAAAACAAGCTGGGCGGCACCATCTCGCTCATCACCGACCTTAACGGCATGAGCAATCTGACCAATGTGCAGCTCAAAATGATCGAGCGCACTTCTTGGGGCATCGCCGCGCCCGCCGCTGTGCAGTTCAGCACTTCGGTGAACGGAACCGACTGGACCCCGCTGGAAAACATCCCCATGGAAAAGGCACAGCAGATCCCCGACCCCTCCGGATTCTCGAATTACGTCTATCAGACCACACTTCCCGCAGCTGCACGCTACGTGAAAGCCGAATTCACCTACAACGAAAAAGTCTGGCTGGGTGCAGATGAACTCATCATTGAGGGCAGTGCTCCCCAAACAGAGATCGAACATTTGAATCAGTTCGGCACCCTAACCCTCACCAGTGAGGGCAAGGTGAACGCCCAGAACTTTGCCAACGTTCAGAAAGCCGCTTCTGTGATTCTGCACGACGGCAAGATGCAGACCGGTGATTGGGGCAAAGTGAACACCAGCGAAGGCAGCTACATCGGCCTTCTGCAAAGTGTTGCCGAAGGTCCCTACACCGTACAGCTGGATTTCAGCAATCCCATCTCTCTCACCGGTTTGGGTCTTGACTTTTTGGAATGGACAAGCGCCGGTGTGGGCTGCCCGGACAAGGTAAGCTTCTTCTACACCAGCGATCAGGGCAAAACATGGACCGAAGCCGGTCAAGTCACTCTGGACAAAGCATTCCGTTCCAAACTGGATGCCGTTAAGTCCTCCTGCTACTTTGAGCTCAAGCTGCCCGAGGCTGTTGAGGCAAACTCGGTACGCGCTGTGTTCTCCCGCGGCTTCAATCCCGGCAAAAACGCTCCGTGGGGCTGGGCCGGACTGGACGAGTTTGTGGTAAGCGGTCAGTTCATCACAAATGCAGAAAAGCCCGCTGCCCTGTCTGAGAAAGCTCCCGCTGAGGATATTCCCCTTACCGATCTGATCCCTGCTGAGCAAATTCCCGCCGAGGATATTCCTCTTACCGATCTGGTCCCTGCTGAGAAAGTTCCCGCTGAGGATATTCCCCTTACCGATCTGATCCCCGCTGAGAAAGTTCCCACCGAGGAGAACCCCATGACCGAACTGCTTCCTTCCGAAGAAGTTCCTGCCGAGGAAACCCCGGCCGAGGAAGTACCCGCCGAGGAAACTCCGGCTGAAAAACCTCAGACCGAGGACACCCCCGCAAACTAAACCCATTCAAACACACAAAAGACCGGGATCTAAGATCCCGGTCTTTTCTTTTGCTTTTTTACTTGCGCATTTGCAAACGCAAAAAGCGGCAGCGCCCGGATTCTTCCGGAGCAGCTGCCGCTTTTTTGTGTTGTTAATCAGAACTGAATGATCCGATTTTCACGGGTGGACTGGTAGATCGAGCAGATCACACGGACTGCCTCCATTGCGTCGCGGGGAGGAATCATCGCGGGACGATCCTCACGAACTGCATTGGCGATGTCCTCCAGCAGATGAATGTGACCATAGATACTGATGTTCACATTGGACTTGGAGCCGCCAACCACCTCACCGGCATCCGGACGGACCGGAGCGTTTTCTTCATCCAAGAAGTCCCAAGAGATGATTCCCTGATCGTTGAAGCAAACGCTGCCTTTTTCACCATGAATGGCAAAGGTTGTGGAAAATCCGGGATAAGCGGTGGTTGCTGCATTGATGGTGCACAGGGTACCCTTTTTCATGCGCAGCAGCGCAGAAGCAGTATCCTCAACCGGGATATCACGGGCCAGAGTGCGTGCCTGGCCATACAGGGTATCCACCTGGTCATCCAGCATCCACAGAATCAGGTCCACGCCGTGTACGCCCTGATTCATCAGCGCACCGCCGCCGTCCTGTTCCCAAGTTCCACGCCAGCCTGCACTGTTGTAGTATTCCTGATCGCGATAGTATTTAAGATCTGCCTGTGCCATGCAGATGCGGCCTAAAAGGCCCTCACGGATCGCATTGCGCACTGCAATGGCAGTGGGCATTAACCGGCGCTGGAAAATGCACTGCATCTTCACACCGGCCTTTTCCACTTCACGCACGATCTCCTCCATCCGCTCGGGACGGATCTCCATCGGCTTCTCGCAAACAATGGCTTTGCCTGCATGGGCTGCCTTGATGCAGATCTCACCGTGTGTGCCGCTGGGCACGCACACACAAACGATATCCACATTCGGATCGGCCATTACATCATCCGCGTTATAATACACCTTCTGCGCGCCGTGTTCCTGTGCAAAGGCATCTGCCTTTTCCGGAATGATATCGCAAACCGCATACAGGGTTTCGCTCGGCAGCTGTTCCAGTGCTTTTGCGTGGGTGAACGCAATGACACCGCATCCTACAATTGCAAAATTCATAATTAAGACCTCTTTTCTCTCTGGGCTTGTGTCATAATGTACACGCCTCTGTCTTGAATTATAGTCCCAATCACAGTAATTTGCTTTACAATTCGTACATGGATCTGTACAAATCATACACAAAAAAATGTCTGTAAAAATGGTCGTTTTTTCGGACTCTCACTCTTAAAAAAACTGCTCCGATTTGCATACAGACAGCGCAAATCGGAGCAGTTCCGTTTTTTATTGTTAAGCTTTCTTTCCGTCTGTCAGTTGTTGATCTTGCAGGCCGACACGATCTCGCCCACCGCATAGCTGCCAAACAGAGTTCCATCTGCCATGCGAATATACGGCAGGGTCGGCTGGAGCAGTTCCTCCGGGGCCGGGCCTCCGTTTACCCAATTGTCAACGGCCTCACGGGCAGTCTCCAAACGGGCGCGCACTGCGCCCAAACGTCCATCCAGAATCTCAAAGCCAAAGGTACGGTTGGTGCTGTTCCAGAGCGCACGCCAGCAGATGCGCAAACGCTCTGTCTCCTGTTCCAGCTGTTCCAGAGAGGCTGCCAGCTCCGCAGCCGCAGCACGATCTTGCCGGCGAACAGCCGGTCCAATCTCCTGATGCCAGCGGCACTTTGCTGCCAAGACCCGGGCCAGCTGCTCATAAAAGCCCATCAGCTGGCTGTACTCGTCGCCTTTTGCTGCATACTCGGCATAGGTTTTTTCCAGCTGAGCAAAATGCCCGGCCATATCAATGCCCTTGGTATCTTCCTCGTAGAGCTGCACCAGAGGGTCCTGATACAGCATAAATTTTGCGGCATTTACCGGGCGCAGGCTTCCGCTGAGCATTCCCGGCACTTCATTAAAGCCGTTCAGATCTTGGAACATCCGGAAATCGCCGCCGCAGCAGGTCTTGAACCGGCGGGTAAGCTCCTGCTCATCATAATGACCGGTATAGTTGAATTCCGCATAGATCTGCATACCCGGCAGAGCGGTTTGCAGATTTGCCTCCGCGCCGTTGTCACCCCATGCAGTGGCCAGCACCAGCGGAACACCTGCATCCCGGGCTGCTTCCAGCGCAGGAACGGTGGTTGCGATGGTCTTTCGGTAATCGGTTGCCGGGCCGGTCCAGGTCCAGATACCGCCTGCAAAAGCCACCGGAGCACCCAGCTTTCTGTGCTTTTTCAGCATTTCCTCGTATTCACTGCGCTTTTGATGATAGTAATCCCAGTAAACCAAAGTCACATCCGGGCGCACACAGGCACAGGTTTTTTCTGTAGGCTCTCCGCTGTCATAATAACCGTCGGTGGGAGAATCCGGGCGGAAATACATATCGCTCCACATCATCACATCCAGATTCAAACGGCCGGTGATCTCCAGCACACGGTCCAGATGACGGCGAATGATGGTATGGGGGTCCTCATATCCGAAACGGCGCAGATGCTGGCCCAGACCGATTCCGTGTGCCTCATCCATGCCGATATGGATTCGGCGGGAACGATAAGGCGCAACGGCAGCTGCGATTGCCTTTTCCAAAAACTCGTAAGTCTTTTCCTCGTCCGCCAGCAATACTTCCTCGTTATCCTTAAGGTGTGCCAGAGCCGGCCAGTGCAGGGCCCGGTTCAGGTGTCCCAAAGTCTGAATGCAGGGGCAAAGCTCAATGCCCAGCAAATCCGCATAGTCGTCCAGCGCACGCAGTTCCTCAATGGAATAGCGTCCCCTCATCCAGCCAAAATAGGGCTGTTCCGGGATCTCATAGGTATCCTCGGTGTACATCATGCCCAGATTCAAACCCATCAGGGACATCTTTTCCAGAATGCCGCGCAGGGCCTCGGGCTTGAGCACCGCATTGCGGGAAACGTCCAGCATCATTCCCACCGTCTCAAAGCAAGGGGTTTCCTCAATGCTAAACGCACTCTCCTGCCAGTGCTCACTCAGCAGCGACAGTGCACGGTAGAGCTGGACGGGCTTTGAATAGGAAATTTCCGCTTTTTCCGGGGTGCGCACAACCGAAAGGCCCTTGGTTCCCCGGCATACATGAACCGGGAATCCGCCTTCCGCGCGCACGAAGCCCAGCCGTTCCGACAGGGCCGCAAACGCTCCGTCGAATCGCTCCGGGAGTTCTCCGCTAAAAAAGAGCTCAGCGTTTTTGTTCATTGCTTGATCCTCCCTTTCAGTGCAGTTTGGAAGCGCTGTCCGCATCCAGATACAGCACTGCTGCATCATGCCGGCGCAGGATGGTTGCAGGGCATTCCTCGGTCACCGGTCCCTCCAGCATGGCAGCAATGGCAGCGGCCTTGGTGGGGCCCGGAACGATGCAGTATGCTTCCTTGGCAGCGGTCAGAGCGGGGATGGTGAGGGTAAGTGCCATCTCAGGCACCTCATCCAGGCTCTTGAAGCATCCGTCATGTACCTGCTGCATCCGGCAGGTCTGATCCAGATCCACCGTCTTTACCAGCGCCTGATCGTCAAAGTGTGCCACATGAGGATCATTAAAGGCAATGTGACCATTCTCGCCCACACCCATCACAACAATATCGGTGGGGTTTTCCCGCAGCAGACGGGAATAACGCTCGATCTCCTCGCTGGGATCGGCGGTGCTGTCCAAGCAATTCACGCTTGCAAAGGGAACCTTGTTAAAAAGCGCCGCACGCAGGAAGTTTGCAAAGCCCTGCGGTGCGTCGGCCGAAAGGCCGATGTACTCGTCCATGTGGAAGGCATTCACTCGGCTCCACTCAATGTTTTTCGACTCGGCCAGAGCCGCCAGCACTTCGTTCTGAGAAGGTGCGGCAGCAAAAATCATATTGCACTGTTCCTTTTTTTCCAAAACCCGGGCAATGGCCTTTTCGATGTCAGCGGCAGCCGCGCGGCCCATCTCACTGCGGGTATCAAACGAAAAAACGGTCAGATTTTCTTTTTTAAATTCTTTCATGATTCAGCAATCCTTTCTGATTTTGGGTTCAAATCGTTTTAAAACGAACTTCTCCGTCTACCATTGCCATCTTGATGGTGATGTCCTCATCAAAGAGAACCAGATCGGCCGCACGGCCCACAGCAACTGTGCCGGTTCGGTCAGACAGGCCCAAGGTCCGTGCCGGGACCTCGGTCATCATGTGAATGGCCTCCGGCAGGCTCGCACCGGCCAGATGCACCATGTTGCGCACCAGCCGGTCGGTGGTGCAGATGCTTCCCGCAAAAGCCTGTCGATCCGGCATCTTGGCCACGCCGTCCTCCAGCAGGACCCTCTGCCCGTTCTCCAAGCTGCCCAGAATACTCTCACCCTCGGTCTGTCCGGCAGCACGCATGGCATCGGTGATGAGGCACAAACGATTGGGGCCGATCAAGCGATAGGCCAGCTGCAGCAGGCTCTGCGGCACATGGCAGCCGTCCGCAATGATCTCGCTGGTAAGGCCGTCATAAAGGTAAGCACATTCCAGAATGCCTGCATGACGGAAACCCTGTCTGCGCACGATGGTGGACATGGCAGAATACAGGTGGGTAACCACATGGTAGCCGTGCAGCATAGCCAGCCGCACCTCTTCTTCGTCGGCATCCGAGTGGCCGATGCAGGGCATTACGCCGCGGGCACACAGTTCATCGCCCATTTCCAGAGCACCGGGCAGTTCCGGTGCGATGGTCCAGCGCAGTATATCGGGGCATGCATCCAAAAGGCAGCGGTACTCCTCCGGATCGGGCGCACGCAGAAAAGCGGGGTCCTGTGCGCCGGACTGCTTGGGAGAAAGATACGGACCTTCGATATGTATGCCCAAGAACTTGGCCCCGTCCGAGGGTTTCTGTTTGCAGGTATTGTAAATCGAAAAGGCCCGCAGCAGCTCCTCTTTGGTGGAGGCCAGCGTGGTGGGCACCATGCAGGTGGTTCCGTGGGTAAGGTGCAGACGGGCCGCACCGCGCCATGCCTCTTCGGTGCCGTCCATAAAGTCATGTCCGCCGCCGCCGTGGACATGGGCATCCACAAAACCGTGGGACAGATACAGTCCGTCTGCATCCAGAACCTCTGTATCGGTAAGCATACCCGGCTCGCAAATGGCTGCGATTTTTCCATTCTCGATCTTCACATCACAGCGGCGGATGGTTCCCTCTGCCACCAGAGCAGCGTTTTTGATCAGCATTCTTCACCCAGCTCCTTTTCTGCGTTTTGCAAAAGTTCCCGCAGTGCCTGTGCGCTCTCTGCGGTAGCTTCCAGTCCACCGGCCGAGAACGAGCTGCCCTGCGGCACCCGCATCTGTTCCTCGGTCAGAACGATGTTCTTGCGGTAATGGGTCTCCAGCGAGAGCCAGCCGTCATAGCCATCCTTCAGCAGGCGGTGCAGCAAGGCGGGATAGCCCACAAGTCCGTCTCCAATGCGTACGCACTGCGGCTCACCTGCCGCATCATAAACCGCATCCTTGATGTGGATGTGCTTCAAATGCGTGCGCACGGCCTCATAGCCATCGGGATACGGGGTCTCCCGGAGCGGGTCATACAAATCATTGCCCGGGTCATAAATTGCACCAAAGCAGTCCTGCCCAATCAGATCCAGCAGCCGGGCAATGGCCTGATGGTTGCTGGTGTTCACGCTGGGGTCTGCTTCCAAAAGGAGGGTCTTGCCCCGCTCACGCAGGATGCGGGCCGGCTCCTCAAAATAAGGAGCCAGCTCCTGTGCAGACTCCGGGCCTTCTGCCGGAGCAAAAAACGCAAAGCCGCGCAGGGTATCACAGCCCAGAATATCAGCCGCGTCACACAGGCGCACCAGTTTTTCAAGGTTCTGTTCCACCGCCTGCCGGTCGGTACGGTCGCATTTATAAAAGCTGCCTGCCAGATTGCAGACCTTCAAGCCGTTTTCATCCAAGATCCGGCGGTATTCCCGCAGGGTGTCGTGATCAATTTCATCAATCGGCTTGTCCTGCACACTGCGCAGCTCCACGCCCTGAAGCCCGTACTCCCGAGCAAATCGAACTGCTTCGTCAAAATCCTGAGTGGCTTCATCTGTAATAAAAGATAATTTTATCATTGATCTTTCCTCATTTTACTTTTGATCGTTCTGCAGGGGATGTGCGGTCCAGAACGAAGCACTTCCGAAAATATCCAAAGGCGATACCAGCCGGATCTGCAGGCCGCCATGGTCCGGCGTGAGCCGCCAGAGGAAGCGGTGCGGGGTGTTCAGCATTCTGCACTCAATCACCCGGTCCTCCCCTTCCTGATACCAGCAGGCAGCGATCCGCTGCAAGGTGCACTGGGTTCGGGGCATCTGCCGATAGAGCATCGGGCGGAAGCCGGATGCCCACAGGCTGTTTTCGGTCCAGTTCTTTTGATCTGCCCGAAGGGTCTGTGTCCGTTCTCCGTCGCAGAGTGTCAGCCGCAGCTGGTCTTGCTCTGTTTTGAGCCGAATCCGGGTAAAGCCCATCGAGTTTTCATCGCAGGCCAGCCATCCGGTGTCCAGCGCCTCGGCCGATCCTGCCAAAGTGAGCGGATACTGCTCCGACAAACCCGCTCCTGTTTCTTGGGAATGCAGCTCTTCCAGCAGTGCCCACACCGCATTCAGCTCCGAGCTCATATCCAGACTTTCCGCCATCATGGCCACAACAGTCTGTCTTTCGGGAACGATCACGCAAAGCTGGCCAAACGCACCGTCTCCGCGGTAACCCATGCGATCGTTGCGCCAGA
>RCNH01000898.1_pt1 | contig 11126 bp, 9 predicted proteins | sample 2041161 | NCBI WGS metagenome assembly RCNH01 (sample SAMN09708215, study PRJNA481090) | Feces metagenome, whole genome shotgun sequencing project. | biome: feces | host: Leptonychotes weddellii | place: Antarctica: Sion Island | collected 2010-03-01
CAAAAAAGACCGGCATGCAAGACGATGCCGGTCAGATTTTTTATATTGCAGGATCTTATTATAATACCGTGATCTGGCAGGAACGCATGGTTTCCAGCGCGGCTTCGTGCTTTTCGGGCGTGACGCCTGCACAGAGGCTGGAATCAACCACAAAGTCGGCCTCGGGCAGCGCGGCTTTTAAAAGAAGCGCATTGGAAACAACACAGATGTCCGTACACAGGCCGCACAGCTCGATGGTCAGTCCGTGTCCGTCGGGTACGCCCAGACGGGCAGCCTGACGGGCGACATGATGCGCCAGCGCAGAAGAGCCGAACGTCGGCTTTTCAAAGGACATCATGCCGGGTTTGCACAGCGCGGCAATTTCCGGCGCGAGCGTCCAGCCTTCCGTATTGCGGATGCAGTGCGGGACAGGCAGCAGGCGTCCCTCTCTGGTGGAGAGATAGTTTTCTTCATGGGTGTCCAGCGTCAGAATGATGTCCGTGCCTTCTTCCTGAGCGCGCTGCATACGGGCCGCAACGCCGGGCACTATTGCCTGCGCCTGTGCAGAACCGAGCGCACCGCTGACAAAATCACGCTGCATGTCCACGACAATCAATACATTCGTCATCACGATAACCTCCTCATTCCAGCGCCCGGCTTTAAAGGGAGGACGCTGACCCGATAAAATTCGCCTTGGACTGCGTTCATTCCTGCCGGAAGCAGGCTTGCAAGATTGTTAAAAATCTGCTATACTGTGCATTGGGACGAAATCTGGACGCGGGCTGGATTTCTCCCGAAACTGACCAGGGAGGAACGTATGGACACATCCATTTTGGATATATTGTCGATGATTGCGCCCGACCTGATGGACGAAATGGAACTGCGCACGCTGGTTTTGGAGCGCGTTGCAGCGCTTGGGCCGATTGGGCGGCGCGCGCTTGCGGCGCGGCTGCATCTGGCCGAGCGCGAGGTGCGCACAGCGGCAGAGGCACTCAAGCGTGCGGGCTGCCTGACGCAAAGTGCGTCGGGCATGGAGCTGACTCCGCAGGGCGAAAGCCTTGTGGAAACGGCGCGCGTGGTGTCCGGCGGCCGCAGGACGTTGGCGACGGTTGAACTGTCGCTGTCCCGGCAGCTGGATGTGGAGCGCGTCTGTGTGGTGCGCGGAGACGCCGATCAGGATGCCGGGGTGCTTGTGGAGACGGCGCGTGCGGCGGCACGGCAGATTCGTTTCCTGCTTCAGGATGCGCATGTGCTGGCCGTTACGGGCGGCAGAACCATTGCGCTGACGGCGGACGCGCTCAGTACGGCTGCACCGATGGACATTATTGTTGTTCCGGCGCAGGGCGGTATGGGCGGCGGCGTCAAAACACAGGCCAACACGATGGCAGAGCGTTTTGCCCAGAAGCTGGGCGGGTATCACAGGCTTCTGCATTTGCCGGACGGGCTGACGGGGCCGGAGGCAGATGAGCTGGCGAGGCTGCCGCAGGTGCGCGATGTGGTGGAGCTGTCCCGGAATGCGGACGTGCTGCTCTACGGCGTGGGCCGCGCGGGGGAACTCATGGAGCGGCGCGGGCTGAACCCCGATGAACGCCGGATGCTTCGCGAAAGGGGCGCTGTTGCGGAAGCGCTCGGATTCTATTTCGATTCAAAGGGGCGTGTCGTGGGGGGCGGCTCGTCTCTGGCATTCCACGAAGAGCAGATCGGCAGAAAAAACCATGCAGCCGCAGTGGCGGCGGGACGAAGCAAGGCAGAGGCGATTCTGGCGGTCTGCGAGCATCATCCGCACAAGCTGCTCGTCACGGACGAGGGCGCAGCGCTTCGGATGATGGAGCTTCTCAGGGAGCGCGGAAGCGTTTCCAAAGCGTCTGTTTGACTTTTTGAGCAAGGCTTTGACAAGCGGCTCAAAAGATGTTAAACTAAAGACGATTGGCGGGATTTTATCTCGCTGACAAAAAGGCTGAAAGCAGGCAGGTGTTCTGCCGCTTTTACCCCGGTTTTTCCGGGATATACACCTTAATTTTACGGAACCCAATTGAAATGGAGGAATTACCCATGGCGAAAATGACTGTGGAAGACATCAAGGTCTCTGGCAAGAAAGTGCTCGTGCGCTGCGATTTCAATGTTCCGATGAAGGATGGCAAGATCACCAACGACAAGCGCATTGTCGCGGCTCTGCCGACCATCAAGAAGCTGATTGCTGACGGCGGCAAGGTGATCCTGTGCAGCCATCTGGGCAAGCCGAAGAACGGCCCGGAAGAGAAGTTCTCTCTGGCGCCGGTCGCTGAGCGCCTTTCTGAGTATCTGGGCAAGCCGGTCATCTTTGCGAACGATGACACTGTTGTGGGCGAGAATGCCCGCGCGGCGGTTGCTGCCATGAACGACGGCGACGTTGTCCTGCTGCAGAACACCCGCTTCCGCAAGGAAGAAACCAAGAACGACGAAGCGTTCTCCCGTGAGCTGGCTTCTCTGGCTGACTGCTATGTGGATGACGCGTTCGGCTCCTGCCATCGTGCGCACTGCTCCACCGCGGGCGTGACCGAGTTCCTGTCTCCGTGCGTTGCCGGCTACTTGATCGGCAAAGAGCTGTCCATCATGGGCAAGGCGCTGGAGAACGCTGACCGTCCGTTCGTCGCCATTCTGGGCGGCGCGAAGGTCGCGGACAAGCTCAACGTCATTGAGAACCTGCTGGAGAAGGTGGACACCCTCATCATCGGCGGCGGCATGGCGTACACCTTCCTGAAGGCGAAGGGCTACGGCGTGGGCAAGAGCCTCCTGGACGAGAGCAAGATCGACTACTGCAAGGACATGATGAAGAAGGCCGAAGAGAAGGGCGTCAAGCTCCTCCTGCCGATCGACACCGTCTGCATCAAGGACTTCCCGAATCCGATCGACGCCGAGGTTGCCACCACGATCGTCGATTCCAACAAGATTCCGGACGACATGGAAGGCTGCGATATCGGCCCGAAGACCCGTGCGCTGTTTGCTGAAGCGGCTAAGAGCGCCAAGACCGTCATCTGGAACGGCCCGATGGGCGTGTTCGAGAACCCGACCCTCGCGGCCGGCACGCTGGCTGTTGCTCAGGCTCTGGCCGACAGCGATGCCATCACCATCATCGGCGGCGGCGACTCCGCGGCGGCTGTGGAGCAGATGGGCCTTGGCGACAAGATGACCCACATCTCCACCGGCGGCGGCGCTTCTCTGGAGTTCCTGGAAGGCAAGACCCTGCCGGGCGTTGCCAGCCTCGACGACAAGCAGTAAGATAAATTTGCCCCGGGCGGCCTTGGGGCCGTTCGGGGCTTTTGATTGGATCAGGAGGAAAATGTTATGCGCAAGCCTATCATTGCCGGAAACTGGAAAATGAACAAGACTCCCAGCGAGGCCAAAGCGCTCGTGTCCGAGCTTGTGCCGCTGGTGAAGGACGCCGCGTGCGACGTCGTTGTGTGCACTCCTGCCGTCGATTTCGCGGCGGTGAGCGAGGTCATCAAGGGAACGAACGTCAAGCTGGGTGCTGAGAACATGCACTGGGAGGCTTCCGGCGCGTTCACGGGCGAGCTGAGCGCTGCAATGCTCAAGGAGTCCGGCGTTGAGTATGTGATTCTCGGCCACTCCGAGCGTCGTCAGTACTTCGGTGAGACCGATGCAACGGTCAATAAGCGCGTGCTGGCTGCTGTCAAGGCTGGCCTCACCCCGATCATCTGCGTGGGCGAGAAGAAGGAAGACCGCGAGGCGGGCTACACCAATGCGCTGGTTTCCTATCAGACCCTGATTGCGCTGTCCGGCCTGACCGCGGACGAAGTGAAGAACGTCGTCATCGCATATGAGCCGGTCTGGGCGATTGGCACGGGCCTCACCGCGACCGATGAGCAGGCTAACGAGACCATCGGCGTCATCCGTGAGGCGGTTCGCTCCGCTTACGGCGATGCTGCGGACGACGTGCGCATCCAGTACGGCGGCTCCATGAAGCCCGCCAACTGCAAGAGCCTGATGGCTCAGCCGGAAATCGACGGCGGCCTCATTGGCGGCGCGTCCCTCAAGGCGGAAGATTTCTCCAAGATCGTCCATTTCGATGCGTAATTGAGCAGGTCAGGGGATTTTCAAATCGAGTTTGAGTATTTCTTTAAATGCTTCAAAAGGGATTTGATAATCCCCTGTTCCGCTTTTTACATCATTTTGTTTTTAATTGTTGAAATTCCGAATGGTTTCGGTCTCGTGCGCAAGAGCATGGATGATCGCAGATTTGTTCGGAAATGGGTGCAGGCCAGCCTGACCAGAAAAGAAAACCCGGACAGCTTCGGCCTCGTGCGCAAGAGCATGGATGAATGAAAGATTGTTCGGAAGTGGGTGCAGGCTCAGCCTGACTAGAAAAGAAAACCCGGACAGCTTCGGTCTCGTGCGCAAGAGCATGGATGAATGAAAGATTGTTCGGAAGTGGGTGCAGGCTCAGCCTGCCCAGGGGGAAAATATGGCAAAGAAACCGGTTCTTCTGTGCATTATGGACGGCTTCGGCTGGGTGCCGGAGCAGACGTTCGGCAATGCTATTGCGGCGGCCAAGAAGCCGCATCTGAATGCGCTGTTTGAGCGCTATCCGTATACCACCATCGAAGCGTCCGGCATGGCGGTTGGCCTGCCGGAAGGCCAGATGGGCAACAGCGAAGTCGGCCACACCAACATCGGCGCAGGCCGCATCGTCTATCAGCAGCTTACCCTCATCACCAAGTCCATTATGGACGGCTCGATGAGAGAAAATGACGTGCTGGTGCGCAACATGCGCAAGGCCATCGACGCGGGCAAGGCTATTCACTTCATGGGCCTGCTGGGCACCGGCGGCGTTCACAGCCACATTGAACACCTGTTCGGCCTGCTGGACATGGCCAAGCATCTGGGCGCCAAGAAGGTCTACGTTCACTGCATCATGGACGGCCGCGACACTGACCCGCATTCCGGCAAGGGCTTCCTCGCTGACCTCCAGAAGAAGCTGGACGAGCTTCAGCTTGGCGAAATCGCGACCGTTACTGGCCGCTATTACGCGATGGACCGCGACTCCAACTGGGATCGTGAGGAAAAGGCGTATGCAGCGCTCGTCTATGGCGAGGGCAACCATGCTGCCAACGCACAGGAGTGCATCGACAAGAGCTATGCGGACGGCGTGACCGATGAGTTCGTCGTGCCGTGCGTCACCTGCGAGGGCGGCCGCATTGAAGAGGGCGACACCGTCTGCTTCATCAACTTCCGCCCGGATCGTGCGCGCCAGATTACCCGCATCTTCGTGGACGATGCGTTCAACGGCTTCGAGCGCCGTTTCGGCCGCTTCCCGGTGAACTACGTCTGCATGGCGGAGTATGACGCGACCATGCCAAATGTCGAAGTGGCTTACCCGCCGGTCGAGCTGACCAATGTGCTGGGCCAGTACCTTGCGGACAACGGCAAAACGCAGCTGCGCATTGCGGAAACCGAGAAGTATGCCCATGTGACGTTCTTCTTTAACGGCGGCATGGAAGCGCCCTGCGAGGGTGAGGACCGCAAGGTCATCCCCAGCCCGAAGGTTGCGACCTATGACCTCAAGCCGGAAATGAGCGCCTATGAAGTCGCTGACGAGTGCGCAAAGCGCATCCGTTCCGGCAAGTATGACGTCGTCATCCTGAACTTCGCCAACTGCGACATGGTCGGCCATACCGGCGTGTTTGATGCGGCTGTGAAGGCGGTTGAAGCGGTTGACGAGTGCGTGAATACCGTTTGGGAAGCTGTCAACGATATGGGCGGCCAGATGTTCCTGACGGCTGACCACGGCAATGCCGACAAGATGGAAAATCCGGACGGCACCCCGTTCACTGCGCATACCACCAACCCTGTTCCGTTCCTTGCGGCGGGCTGCGGCGATGTGAAGCTGCGTGAAGGCGGCTGCCTGGCGGATATCGCTCCGACCATGCTCCCGTACATCGGACTGCCGGTGCCGAAGGAAATGACCGGAAAGAGCCTGATTATTGAAGGCTGATTTGGCTTTCATAAAAGCGCTGTTCTCTTGTGAGAACAGCGCTTTTTGTATGCTGATTGATCGCCCAAAACCGGCTTTGTGAAACCCTGAAAATCCTGAATAGAGTCCTTTCCAGAGCCGCCCCAAAGTCTGGCATTCCTTAAAATGATTTTTCTGCAATGACCTTACCTGCTGCTGCATCCAAAATGAAGGCCTGAATGCCGTCCTCTGCGTACGGAAGAGAGACGGACTTCTTTCCGCGTTCAAGCATCAGGGAATCGCCTGTCCAATGAACGTCCCCGAAGGAAGCGGAAACGGTTGAAGGCAGGCTGACGGATTCGGTGATAGAGCCTGTTGAACGGTCAAGAACCAGCAGATATGGCTGATTGTCCGTTCTTCCGTCCAGCGGGAAGAGATTGTTTGACCACTTGGCGAAGAGGTCCGCTTCAAAGATGTGCTCGCGTGCAATGTTTTGAAGCAGCAGGTTTTCCTGCTCCGAAAGAACGGCTTTTGCACCGATAGACAGACACAGGCTGTAATCGCTGTCGTGCAGGAGCATCAGCAGGTTTTTCAAACTGCTTTCATTCTGAATATAAGAGGCTTTTTCTTCCATATAGGCGTCAGCATAGGTTTGCCACGGCGCATAGTGCGGATCATTCCGCCTGTCCGGAACGGAGAAATGGTCGCGCAGATAGCGTCCGAGATAGTCTGTCACTTTGCGCGCGCCGGAGGGGTTCAGGTGGGAATGGGCGTCATAGCAGTCTGTTGCATAGTCCACAACCTGATCCATGCTCACAAAGTCGATATAGTCTATGCCGTATTCGTCTGCAATGTTCCATACGGCGTTGGCGGCTTCCTGTTCGATTGTTGCGGCGGGATAGGGCATGTGAACGAGAAGCGCCTGTATCCCGCGGCGCTGACAGTCCTCAATCATTCGGCGCAGATAGGTGAAGCCTGTGCCAGACATGTCTTCCAACTGCTGATATTCGTCGATGAGGTCGTAATCCTTGGGCGCGGCGACGTCAAGCGCGTATTCTGCGCCGCGCTTGCGGGTTGGGATGGGATGAAAGTCACTTGTACTCAATTCGCTCCAGCGGGAGTGATACTTGCCGAGCTTGAAATAATATTCCCATTTGAGCGTCGTGTACGGTGTACCGGAGTCATCGGTCGCATACGGGTCGTTCATCAGATCTTCGATGGCGCGGATTTTTGTCAACGTCAGCGGGTAACAGTCCAGCGCTGTGTGGACGTCGCTGCTGCTGCCGGAGAGCTTGTAGTTTTTTTCGACGTCCTTGACGCCAATGACCATGACTTTCGGCGTGACATATTGAAGTGCGTTTTCCATCACCCAGTAGGAAACAGGCAGGGTATTGCCGTAGCTGGAAATGTTGTAGGAAGCAATGCCGTAGTCCTGCCAAAGCTCCATAGGGAAAATGCCGTTGACCATCAGGCTGTCGCCAATGAAAAGCACATCGTGATCTTCCGGGCAGTCAAGAAAAGGCTCGAATTTGACGCGGCTTGCCTTGCGTTCAACGAGGCGGGAAACACCCGTAATGGACAAGACAAGCAGCACGCAGAACAGGACGCCCAGCGCGGCGGAACGAAGTTTTTTCATGCTGTGCCTCCTCAGAATTGGTAGTAAATGAAGGACGCTTCACTGAAGCCGGAACCCCATACGCCCAGAAGCAGAACGCCCACAATGCCGACAATGTAAATCAGCCAGCGGATGGGCAGCGGGCGAGAGAGGATCACGCTGCGCACATGGACGCCGCGCTCCTGTGCAAGCGATACGGCAAACAGAAGCAGCGTCGAAGCGGCAAGCACCATGTAATCGGCGGGAATCAGGATGCCGGACAGTTCGGCGGCCATGCAGGAAAAGCGCGGCTGTGAAACGGTTGTGCCAAGCATTCGGACGGCATCAGAGGCGTGAACACAGCGGTCAAAGTACCAGCCGATGTTGACCACAAGGAAGGTACGCACAACGCGGAAAACATGGAACCCTCTGGAAGCGGTGAGCCGGGGAAAATGTGCATTCATGCGCTTATAGACAGGCTCCATCAGCGCAGTGAATGCGAGAATGACGCCGTTGTACAAGCCCCAGACGATATAGTTCATCTGTGCGCCGTGCCAGATGCCCACAAGGAAGAACACCAGAAGGTTTCCAAGTGCCGCGGGAAGCGCACGGGAGAAAGCCGTGCCGAAGCGTTTTTTGACGGCCTTGGACAGTTTGTTCATGGGCTTTAAAAGCGCAAACGGATAGAACACATAGTCGCGCATCCACGCGCCGAGGCTGATGTGCCAGCGGCGCCAGAAGTCGCCCAGAGAGACGGAAAAGTACGGACGGCGGAAGTTTTCTGCCAGCTCAATGCCAAAAAGCTGCGCGATGCCGATGACAAGGTCGATGCCGCCGGAGAAGTCGCAGTACTGCTGGAGGGAGTAAAACAGCACGCCAATGGCGATTGATGCGCCGCCCATTGCACCGGCAGGCGCGGAGAATACCGCATCGACCAGCGGGAGCGCACGGTCTGCGATGACGAGCTTTTTAAACAGGCCCCAGAGCATCAGAAGCGCGCCGCGCTGGAGTGTTTCAAATTTGAAATCATGCGGCGCGGTCAGCTGAGGGCCGAGCTTGTCGAATCGGCCGATGGGGCCTTGAATGAGCTGGGGAAAGAACGACACAAACAGCGCGAACTTTGCCGGATTTTTCTCCGGCGCATACTTACCGTTGTAGACGTCAATCAGATAGCCCATTGCCTGAAAGGTGTAAAAAGAAATGCCAAGGGGCAGGAGCAGACCAAGAGGCGATGCGCCGAACAGCCCGCGCACGTCGTCTGTATATTTCAGCACTGCCAGAAGCCCGAAATTAAAAATCAGCACACCGAAAAAAAGAAGCCTGCGGCGTGATTTGGAAGCGGCGCGGATCGTCTTTTTCTCCTGAGAGGAAAGCGCATCGTGCAGCCGGGCTTTGCAGCGGTCGGCCATGCGCCCCAAAAAGAGCGCACCCAGCCATGTGGAAAGCGTGGTCATCAGAATGAAGGGCAGCGCCGAAAATGCCCGGGACGCGTAGAACCCGAAGCTCATCGCCAGCAGAATCACCCAGCGCACACGCCGGGGAAACAGGTAATACAGCGCCGCACAGAAGAACCCGTAAAAGGAAAGTGAAAACAGTGACATGATAAACCTCTTTGTCGATAATGAATGCGCATACATAAGAATTTTAACAAATTCAGGAACGTGATTCAAGAAAATCATGGAAAATATTGACGTTTTACCGAAGTTTATGCGACAATCAGAGACAATCTGTTTTTCAGGGGCGAGGACTTCTGAATGAATGAAAAACAGGTGTTGATTCGTCATATAAGAAGAAAAACGAAAAATGGATGAATCCGGGAACTTTTTCCCGCCGCAAAGCGTCTAAAGAAATGAACGGACGCAGGAAAGGAGAGCGCATGGAACAGGATTGGATCAGACGCGCCCAGCAGGGCGATGCAAGAGCCTTTGAAGCCCTGATGGGGGCATATGAAAAGAAGATCTATGGCCTGTGTCTGAGGATGATGGGCAATCCGCACGACGGAGAAGATGCCGCACAGGAGGCCATCATCCGCATCTGGCAGAAACTGCCGCAGTACAGGGAAAAGAGTGCTTTTGGCACATGGGTATACAGAGTGACGGCGTCCTGCTGTATGGATGCCCTCAGAAAGCGCAGGCCGCAGCCCTCGCTGGAAGAAATGGGCGCGGACGGGTTTGACCCGCAGGACCAAAGCCCCACACCGCACGAAACTGTGGAAGAGGGGGAGAAAAAAGCTGCTGTGAAGCAGGCCATTGATTCGATTCCCAAAGCAATGCGCGCCGTGTTCCTGCTTCGAGATGTTCACGGCAGAAGTGTGGAAGAGACGTCCCAAATATTGGGTGTGTCGGAAGGAACGGTCAAGTCGAGACTGTCCCGCGCGAGACTGAAAATTGCAGCGGCGCTCCGCGAAAGCGGTCTGTTTGAAAAGAAGGAGGGATAAAAGATGAAGTGTGAAGACGTTGAGGCGATTGTCTTTTCGGACAGAGAGGCTTCAAAGGAGGAAATGAATGCCGCTTGGGAACATGCGCAAACATGCCCGGCATGTAAAGCGCTGCTCAATGAAATAGATGTGCTTTCCGGCGCGAGGGAGATCGACAAAGAGGTCGAAGTGCCGGCAGCGTTTACGGCGCGCTGGCAGGCTGAAATCAGGAAGACGGAGCAGCAGGAAGGGTTCTGGAAGCGGTTTGTGGTGTCCGGCGGATGGCGGCGCGCGGCGGCCTATGCGATGTGTGCGGTGGTATTCTTTGGGGCCGGTTCGCTCCTTGGAGGAGAACGCATGAAAACGGCGAGCGGAGGCGCACCGTCGATTGCCTATGATGCTCCGCCTGAAATGATGATGCGCGGACGCGCCATGCCGGCTATGGAAGAGAAAATGGTGACCTACACCGCAAGGATTGACCTGACCACGGGCCAGCTGGAAGATACGGTGGAAAAAATCAAGGTGCAGGCGATTCAGGCGGGCGGCAGCGTCGTCAGCTGCGATGTGCGCACAAACAGCGAAGATGAAAAGCGGGCGGACATGGAACTGACCGTTCCGTCCGGCGAGCTGGACAGCCTGCTCAATGCGGTGAAGACGCTGGGAACAGTCGAGAGCGAATCCATTTTCACCGAGGACATCACGGAGAATTATCAGGACAATGCTTCCAGACTGGACAGCGCCAAGGCTAGAAAAGACAGGCTGGACGAATTGTATGCACAGGCGCAGGATATGAACGACATCATCGCGGTGAACGAAGCGCTGTTTGAAGTGCAGGCGGAAATCGACGACCTTTCCGGTCAGAAGGCCGGGATGGAGGATCAGGTGGAAAATGCGCGCCTGACCATCGGCCTGAAGGAAGCCAAAGAAGACGAAGCATTCCTGACGAGAATTGAAGAAAGCGCGAAAAACGGCATCAAGGCGTTCGGCGTATGGCTTGGAGATGCGGCGGCGGCTGTTGTCTATGCGCTGCCGTGGATTGCGGTGTTTGCAGCGGCGGGGCTTGCCATCAGAGCCATTGTGCGAAAAATTAAAAGAAAATAACGGGAAGAAAAGACAGCTGTCAATCGTCTAATAGAAAAATACAGTAAGAAACGGGAAACAATAGGAGGATATAAAAGATGAAAAAG
>RCNH01000899.1_pt1 | contig 11115 bp, 10 predicted proteins | sample 2041161 | NCBI WGS metagenome assembly RCNH01 (sample SAMN09708215, study PRJNA481090) | Feces metagenome, whole genome shotgun sequencing project. | biome: feces | host: Leptonychotes weddellii | place: Antarctica: Sion Island | collected 2010-03-01
CTGCTACACGACATCCTGCGCGCTGGTCACTCCAGATGGAAAGCTGCTTGCCTCGTCCCGCCGCCTTTTGACGGTCGAAGAAGGCGGCCGCGGGCTGATGCAGTCTCAAGGGCTGTTTCAGCATGTTAAGAATCTGCCCCAGATGGTCGAAAATGTGAGGGCGGAAGCACCGGAAGCAGAAGTCTGCGCAGTCTGTGCAAGTGTGCGTCCGCGCCCGGCAGAAGAGTCATACATGCCCGTATTCCGTGCGGGAGAAAGTCAGGCGCGCGCAGCTGCTGCATTGTTGCGCGTGCCTTTTTATCCTGTCAGCCATCAGGAGGGACATGTCCGCGCGGCGATGGTAGATGCCGGCATTGATGAAAAAGCGCCGTTTCTTGCACTCCATCTTTCTGGCGGCACGACAGAGCTTCTGCTGTGCGACGCGGGTCGGCTGACGCTTCTGGGCGGCAGCCTTGATTTGCATGCTGGTCAGCTGGTGGACAGAACGGGTGTGCGCATGCACATGCCGTTTCCGGCGGGACCGTCGCTTGAAAAGCTGGCGATGCAGGGCAAGGCGCAGGCGCTCATTGGCGTATCAGTAAAAGGCGTCAACTGCAATCTGGCTGGCGCCGAAAACAAGACGGCGCGCTGGCTTGAAGAAGGGCAGATGCCGCCGGAACAGATTGCGGCGGAAGTGTTTGATTTCCTGAGCCGCACAATCATTAGAATGATTGAGGCGGCATGTGAGCAGACTGGCACACGTCAGGCACTGCTTGCTGGCGGTGTTGCATCGTCTACGCTGCTGAAAAAGATGCTGCTTGAGCGCGCAAAGAAGCGCGGTCTCAGGTGCAGATTATGCTTTGCACACCCGGAATTGTCCGGAGATAATGCGGTGGGCGTTGCACTTCTGGGCGCAGAGGCATACCGCAGGGAACTGTAAGAAAAAGGAGGGGCTTTATGCCCGTTATGGAAGGCCGAAGCGTCGCGGCCCGTTGGAAAGCGGATGCTGCGAACAGGGCACAGGCCTGCCGCGCACGCGGCATTGTGCCGCAGCTGGCAGTTGTGATGGTCGGAGACGATCCGGCAAGCCAGGTTTATGTGCGCAATAAGGATAAAGCCTGCAAACAGGCAGGAATTTTATCCAGCATTGTCCAGCTTCAGACGGACTGCACACAGGAAGAGCTGGAAGCGGCTGTAAAAAAGCTGAATGAAGATACTGCTGTACACGGCATTTTGGTGCAGCTCCCTCTGCCTGCACATCTGAATGAAGAGCGCGTGCTGTCTATCATTGATCCGGAAAAGGATGTGGACGGTTTTCACGCGGTTAATTCAGGCAGATTGGCGATTGGACAGAGGGGATTTGTGCCCTGCACAGCGCTGGGCGTCATGAAGCTCCTTGAAGCATATGACATTCCGGTGCGCGGACGCCATGTGGTTATCATTGGCAGAAGCAACATTGTGGGCAAACCGCTGGCGTTGCTGATGCTGGCGGCAGATGCGACGGTGACGGTTTGTCACTCTAAAACGGAAAATCTCAAAGAACTAACCCGTCAGGCTGATATTCTGGTAGCGGCTGTTGGCAGAGCTAATTTCGTGACAGCGGACATGGTGAAGCCGGGGGCTGTTGTTATTGACGTAGGCACGAACCGTGTGGACGGCAAGCTGGTTGGGGATGTGAACGCAGAAGAGGTGGAACAGGTGGCGGGATATCTGACGCCCGTTCCCGGCGGCGTTGGACAGATGACGATTGCCATGCTGCTGGCCAATACGCTGGACGCAGCAGAACAGTATGGCTTCTAAATTGACGCTGACAGTTTCTCAGCTCAATGAATATGTGCGCCGGATGTTTCAAATGGACCCGATGCTCCTATCCATTGAGCTGAAAGGCTAAATCAGCAACCTCAAGTTTCATCAGAGCGGTATGATTTTTTTTACGCTCAAGGATGAACTGGCAGCGATTTCCTGTGTCATGTATCCCGACGATGCGGAGCAGCTGCAGGCAGAGCCTTTTGAAGGCATGAAAGTGCTTTTGAAAGGAAGCGTCGGCCTGTATGCACGCGGCGGTCAGTATCAGTTTGTCGCTAAAACACTTCATGCACAGGGCGTCGGCGTTCTTTATGAAAGGCTATTGGCCCTGAAAGGGAAGCTGAAAGAAGAAGGACTGTTTGATCCGGCACGCAAAAAGCCGATTCCTGCATTTGTAGACACGGTGGGTGTGGTTTCGTCTCCGACAGGTGCCGTGATTCATGATATTTTGAATGTTTCTTTGCGCCGCAATCCTGAAGCAAGGATTTTGCTTTGCCCGGTGCGCGTGCAGGGAATAGGCGCAGCGGAAGAAGTGGCACAGGCCATTGAACTGCTGGATCAGCTGGATAATGTCAGCGTCATCGTTGTGGCGCGCGGCGGCGGTTCGATTGAAGATCTTTGGGCATTCAATGAGGAATGTGTAGTGCGTGCTGCGGCTGCCTGCTCAAAGCCGGTTGTTTCCGCTGTGGGTCATGAGACGGACGTAACGCTTTGTGATCTCGCGGCTGATTTGCGTGTGCCGACGCCTTCTGCGGCAGCGGAATGCGTGACGCCGATTCGTGCAGACGTGGAAGCGGCAATTTGCAGTATTCGCAGCCAGATGAAAGAATCGGTCGAACAGGCCATTTTACAGCAGGAAACGGCATTGAAACTGGCAAAAGCTCGCCTTGCAGCCTGCCAGCCGGGCAGAAATCTGGATAATTTGCAGACACGCCTCGCCCAGCAGAGAGAAAAGCTGAACAGCGTGATGGATGCAGCCATTGAGCGCCGAAGAACAGCACTTGAGCAGAAAAAGAAAGAATTGGCACTTTTGAATCCGTATCGCGTATTGTCGCGCGGATATGCGATTGTGCAAAGGGGCGAAAAAGCGGTGTCCGAAGCGTCTGCACTCTGCGGTGGGGACGTGGTGACGCTTCGCTTTGCAGACGGCAGCGTACAGGCGATGATTGCGGAGGAAAAAAGATGAAAACATCTTTTGAAGAGGGAATGCAGAAGCTGGAAGCGCTGACAGAACGGCTCAGCGGCGGCGAATTGTCCCTTGATGAAACGATGAAAATCTACGAAGAAGGTGTGAAGCTGGCTGAGCAGCTCGAAAAAGAGCTGGCGAAGTACAAAAAGCGGATCGAACAGATTGATCCCGATACAGCAGAAATTACGCCATTTGAGGAGGATGAACATGGAATATCTTGAGCAGTATCAGCATTATGTGCATCTGATTGAGGAAACCATGCAGAAGATTTTGCCGGAAGGAAAGACGCTTTGCCCGCCTGAGGGAGAAATGCCCGGTCGGCTGAGCGAAGCCATGCGTTACAGCCTGCTGGCAGGCGGCAAGCGCGTGCGCCCGGTGCTTCTTCTGGCAGTTTGTGACATGCTCAAAGGCAATGTGGAGGAAGCACTTGTTCCGGCCGCCGCGCTGGAAATGATCCACACCTATTCACTCATTCACGACGATCTGCCAGGCATGGACAATGACGATTATCGCCGCGGCAGGCTGACCAATCACAAGGTGTTTGGAGAAGGATTCGCGATTCTGGCTGGTGATGGCCTGCTGAATTATGCTTATGAATGCATGCTTTCCAATGCGCTTCGCTATAAGGAAAATCTGGAAGGCCATGTGCGCGCGGCAGAAGCGATTTCAAAGCGCGCAGGCGTCAGCGGCATGATTGCTGGACAGTGCGTTGATTTGCTTAGCGAACATCAGGAACCGAATGCGGATACGCTTTTGTATATCCATACGCATAAAACGGCAGACCTTCTGACGGCTCCGCTGATGGCGGCGGCGCATATTGCAGGCGCAGACGAGGCACAGAAAAAGGCACTGGAGCGCTTCGGCGCCTGTGTCGGCGTAGCCTTTCAGATTGACGATGACCTGCTTGACGTGGAAGGCGACGCAGGCGAGTTGGGAAAGGCGACAGGCATGGACGCGCAGCGCGGCAAGATGACATGGCCCGCTCTGGTAGGGGTTGAAGCAGCAAAGGCGCGTTCAAAAGAACTGTGGCAGCAGGCCAACGAAGCACTGGGCTGTTTCGGTGAGGATGCGTGGTTCCTCCATGCGTTTGCCGAGGCGCTGGCCAAGAGGAAAAAGTGACGGGAGGACATACTCGTGTGGGTTTTTCAGGAGATCTTCAGCAATCAGGTCATTCGGGCAGCTGTGCTGGCCTGGGCGATTGCGCAGGGGCTGAAAGTGGCTTTGACATTTGCCATCAGCAAGCGCTTTGATTCAACCAGAATCTTTGGCTCAGGCGGTATGCCTAGTTCACATTCTGCGCTGGCCTGTGCGATGGTGACAACGATTGGGTTTCAGGAAGGGTTTGCGTCCCCGGTTTTTGCGCTGGGCTTCTGTTTTGCGGGCATCGTCATGTATGATGCAGCAGGAGTCCGTCGCTCAACAGGACAAAATGCTGCTGTTTTGAACCATCTGATGGATGGCTTGGCCGGAAATGGCTTCAACATGGATGAAGAGCGCCTGAAAGAGCTGGTTGGCCATACGCCCATTCAGGTATTGGCGGGTGCGCTGCTGGGTATTTTTGTGGGTGTGCTGCTTTCCTGACCGGAATTTCATTTGTTCGAGAAGCTGTTGAAAATGCTGGACAGCTATGGTATAATAAAAATCAGGTGGTGCAGTATTCTAGTCAGCAAAGTTTCTTCTCAAGACGGGGCTAAAAATCCGTTAAAGGGCATATCGATGAAGTTTCTGGTGGCGGCTGCTGACGCCCAGTCGGGGGTCGGCACTGGGAGTAAGAATTATGGGCGGCCGGCAATGGCATGTCGGAGTTCGACCCATTTTTCGTGGAGGCATGACGGCTTTGCGTCATGAAAACCTGCATGGTGGTACAAAAGCTGCCTGCAGTGTAGCCTGCCTTGAGTGGTTGTGGCGGATCATGGAACAACGCACGGTGACCAAAGGCTCACGGAAACCGGCGCGATCGCTATGTGAAACCACGGCTGCAAAAGAGGCTAGGAAGGAACCGAGGCTGCCGAGGAAAGCTCCTAGACTGTCGTGAGGATATGACAGAGATTACAGTGTGGACTCAGTGGTAATTCGGTCTCGCGTTCGGAAACGACGCGACACCCGTTTTCAAGGGAAACCGCTTCTATGGCGACAGGAAGTAACGGGCGGGGAAATCCTACCGAACCTAAGCCGCAAGGTTTATTTGTCGTATTACCACCTCTCTTTTGAATGATTGCCCACGGCTTTGACGTGGGCTTTTTTAAGAATGGAGCAAACAAGCGCGGAGGACGCTGAATTGTCGTGAGTAAAAAGGAAAAAACGAAGCAGAGCAGGCAGCGATGGGTTATAACAGTCATCTGTTTATCTTTCGCGCTGTCCGTGGCGATGTCCCTTTTGACCAGAGTTTTTACAGAATCAGCAGGGCTTTTTGTGGCTTTGGTGGCACTGATTGTGCTGGTGCTTGTGGATATCGTCACCGATATGATCGGAACGGCTGTCACGTCTGCGGAGGAACAGCCGTTTATTGCAATGGCTTCCAAACGGATCACAGGCGCAAAACAGGCGCTTCGACTGATTCGCAAGGCGGAACGTGTGTCCAGCGTTCTGAATGACGTTGTAGGAGACATTGTCGGCATTGTTTCCGGTTCGGCCGGTTCGGTGATTGCGCTGTCGCTGGTCACCTTGGGTGTGCCTGGCGCGCTGGCGTCTGTTTTGATGACGGCGTTTATTTCTGCATTTATGATCGGTGGAAAGGCTTATGCAAAGGGCATCGCCATTGATAAGAGCAGCAAAATTGTTCTGATGGTGGGCAAAATGATGGCCTTTTTTGAAAAGAAGCAGGTTAAGAAGAGAAAAGCGTAAGGAGGCAGATTTATGCATATTCTGCCCGGAATTCAAGGCCCGGAGGACGTGAAGAAGCTGTCTGCGGACGAGTGCAAAACGCTTGCCACAGAGATCAGGCAGACCATTATTGATACGGTGTCCCGTCAGGGCGGACATCTGGCGTCTAATCTGGGTGACGTGGATTTGACAATTGCACTGCACAGGGCGTTTTCCAGTCCGACAGACAAGCTCATATTTGATGTTGGACACCAGATTTATGCCCATAAGCTGCTTACAGGCAGGCAGGATCAGTTTGAAACGCTGCGTTCCTACCACGGCATGAGCGGTTTCCCGTGCCACGCGGAGAGCGAACATGACTGGTTTGACACAGGCCATTCCTCGACATCCATCTCTATGGCGCTGGGCATGGCGCGTGCGCGTGATTTGGCAGGGGACAATTATCATGTGGTGGCCATCGTGGGCGACGGCGCGCTGACTGGCGGCATGTGTTATGAGGCGATGAATGACGCGGGCAATGGTCATACGCGACTGATCGTCATTTTGAACGATAACGCGATGTCGATTTCAAAGAATGTAGGTGCGCTCTCCAATTATTTTAAGCATCTTCGTGCGAGTGCCTCTTGGTACGGCAATAAAAAGCGCATCCGCAGCCGCATGGAAAAGATTCCGCTTGTGGGCAAGCCGATGGCGCATGTCATTGAGAGCGCGAAAAACATGGTGAAGTCCGTAACCACGGGCGGCGAAATGTTTGAAGCGCTGGGTTTCCGCTATCTTGGCCCGTTTGATGGGCACAATATCGAAGAGATGACCCATGTATTTGAAGAGGCCAAGCAGGTAGACGATACGCCGCTTCTGATTCACATTATCACCAAAAAGGGTTATGGATACGATTTGGCAGAACGTCAGCCGGATAAATTCCATGGCATTGCGCCGTTCTGGGTGGAAAACGGCATGAAGCGCAAGCAGAGCAGCAAAGAAAGCGCGGCACAGGCAGGCGGCAAGGCACTGGTGTCCATGGCGGCAGAAGACCCGCGCGTTGTAGCTGTGACAGCGGCGATGGCAGACGGCACGGGCCTGACAGAGTTTGCCGGATATTATCCTAAACGCTTTTTCGATGTCGGCATTGCGGAGCAGCATGCGGTCAGCATGTGCGCCGGTTTGGCGCGCGGCGGATACAGGCCGTATTTTGCAGTGTATTCGACGTTCCTTCAGCGTGCATATGACCAGATTGTGCATGACGTCTGTTTGCAGAATCTGCCGGTGTGCATTCTCTCGGATCACATCGGCCTCGTGGGCGATGATGGCAAAACGCATCACGGTGTGCTCAGTGTGCCGATGCTGTTGAGCATTCCCAATCTTACACTGCTGGCTCCACGCGATACGAAACAGATTCGTCAGGCTGTGCGCGCGACGCTTCAGCTCAGCGGCCCCTGCGTGGTGCAGTATCCGAAGGAAGGCATTGAGCCGTTTGCAGAAGGAGAACCCTTCCAAATTGGCAAATGGCAGACGCTCATTCCGGACGGCGATTTGGTGATTTTGACCTATGGACGCATGGCACTTCATGCAGTCAAGACATCGGAATTGCTGGAAAAAGAGGGGTTGCACGTTGGCGTGGTGGACTGCTGCACGCTGAAACCCATGGATATGGATTGCCTTCATGCGCTGTTTGCACGAGGCGCAAAGATCATCACGCTGGAAGAAGGAGAGATGATCGGCGGCTTTGGCAGCGAGATTGCGCGCATTTGCGTGAACGAAAAAGTACAGGAGCCTGTTCAGATCATCGGCATAGAAAACAGATTTGTGACGCACGGCTCAGTGCCTCAGCTGCTTGAGGAATGCGGCCTGATGCCGGAACAGCTGGCAGAAAGAATCAAGAAAATCAATCAGGAGATCAATCATGTCCGATAAGAAGAGAGTCGATGTGGCGCTGGTGGAGCGCGGACTGGCGGCGAGCCGGGAAAAGGCGCAGGCACTTGTCATGTCCGGCGTGGTATATGTTGGAGAAAATAAAGTGGACAAATCGTCTGCACAGATTACGGATGCGGATGAGCTGACCGTCAGGCAGACGGGAACGGGATATGTCAGCCGCGGCGCTTTGAAGCTGGAAAAAGGGCTTAAAGTATTCGGCGTCGATCCGACGGGCATTGTCGCCATGGATCTGGGCGCTTCCACCGGCGGCTTTACAGATGTGCTTTTGCAGAACGGTGCGGAGCATGTCTATTCCATCGACGTGGGTTATGGTCAGCTGGACTGGAAACTGCGCAATGACCCGCGTGTTACCGTTATGGAGCGCACCAATGCACGCTATTTGACGGCAGAAGATCTGGACAGGAAGCCGACGCTGGGCGTGATGGACGTTTCGTTCATTTCGATCACAAAAATTCTGCCAGCAGCGGCTGCAATCATGGGTGACGACGGCGAGTTCATTTCACTTATTAAGCCGCAGTTTGAGGCGGGCCGAGAGCGTGTAGGCAAAAAGGGCGTAGTCCGCGATGCACAAGTGCATCACGATGTCATTCTGGAGATCCTGCATTTCATTGAAAATGATATGGGCTGGGCTGCACAGGATTTGTCATATTCCCCAATTAAAGGGCCGGAAGGCAATATTGAGTTTCTGGTTCACATCCTGCCTGTGAGCAGGGCTGCCCGCCGCGTCACGGAAGACGATGTGAATGCCGTTGTTAAGGCGGCACATGAGCAGCTGGAATAAGGAGGTGACGGCACATGACCCCGATGTTTTATTTGAATAAAAACAAACCGTCGGTCTACGAAACGGCGGAGCTGTGTGCGGCCATGTGCCGAGAGCGCGGCTTGGAGCCGGTCTTCTTTGAAGACGACCGAGCAGACCTCACTGAGCATCTCCCCAATTTTCCGAAAGACGCTCGCTTCCTGAATGCGCCCGATCACGAAAAAGTGGATATGCTTTTCGTGTTTGGCGGGGATGGAACGATGCTGCGGGCGCTGGATTTGTATGTAAAGTGCGGCATCCCGATTCTGGGCATTAACATGGGCCGGCTGGGGTTTCTTCTGGAAACGCAGGTTGATGAGCTGGCGGACGCGCTGGATGCCATTGTCAGCGGCACATATGAGATTGAGCGGCGCATGATGCTCAGCGTCGAAGCCGAATTGGGCGGCCGAACGGTCAGTGCGTTTGCAACCAATGAGGTCAGCGTTTCGCGCGGCCTTTGCCAAAGAATGATTGCAATGGACGTCATTGTTGGCAAAACGCTGGTCGATCATTATATAGCAGACGGTGTGGTTGTGGCCAGCCCGACGGGTTCGACGGCCTATTCACTCTCTGCAGGCGGGCCGATTGTCAGCCCGGATGTGCCGTGTTTTGTGCTCACGCCGATTTGCCCGCACTCGCTGCAGTCCAGACCGATTGTGCTTTCTGCTGGAGAAACAGTGATTCTCCGCCTGAACATGAAGGAGATGCGGGATGGCATTCAGCTCTCGATTGACGGACAGGCGGTCTGCCAGATGCGTGACCGGGAACAGGTGAGCATCCGGCGTTCTGAGCAGGATGCCTTGTTGATCCGTTTTCCCAAAGAACGAAATTTCTTTTCCCTGCTGAAGGACAAATTGTCCCAATGGAGCTTGTAATCAAAGGAGGATGACCGATGAAAGCTAAACGTCAGGCGCTGATTCGTCAAATTGTTGAAGAACAGAGCATTCAGACACAAGAAGAACTGGCAGAGGCATTGCGTGAGCACGGCATGGTGGTCACACAGGCGACCGTTTCCCGCGATATCCGGGAAATGCATCTCATTAAAGTGCTTTCTGAGGACGGCAGCTACCGCTATGCCACGATGGACAGAAACGATCAGAAGGTTGGCGACAGGCTCCAGCGTATGCTTGAAGATTCTGTGGTTGAAGTGTCCAATGCAAACAACCTGATTGTTGTACATACGATTGCCGGCAGCGCACATGTCGCTGCAGAGGCCGTGGACAATATGCGCTGGCCGGAAGTTGTCGGCACCATTGCCGGAGATAACACGATTCTGATTATCGCGCATAACAACGAGGAAGCGGAGAACATTGTACGCCGTTTCCACAATATGACCAAGTAATTCGGGAGGGACGCTATGCTTTTGCAGCTCAGCATTCACCATTTGGCGCTGATTGACGAAATGACGATTGACTTTGCGCCTGGAATGAATGTAATGACGGGCGAAACCGGTGCGGGCGAAACCATTGTCGTGGACGCGGTTAATCTGGTGCTTGGTGAGCGCGCAGACAGAGAGCTGATCGCCAATGGCGAGGCAAAAGCGCGCGTAGAAGCCGTATTTGATATTGCGGGCAACGAGAAAGTGAAGGCGCTGCTGGAAGAGCTGGAAATGATGGGGGACGAGGATACTGCTTCCATTTCCCGCGAACTCACCAGCTCCGGGCGCAACATTTGCCGTCTCAACGGAAATATTGTTCCGCTTCAAACACTTCGCCATGTGTCGGAACAGCTTCTGGATATTCACGGCCAGCACGAGCATCAGCTTCTTCTGGACAGCAAAAACCATATTGGATATCTGGATGAATATGCGGTAGACGAAATCGGCCCGCTGCTGGCGGAAACGGAGACGGCCTACGCTGCATGGCGTGCCTGTTCGCAGAAATTGTCCAGACTTCGCCGGAACGTTGCCGAACGTGAGCAGCGCATTGATATGCTGCGTTTCCAGCTGGAAGAGCTTCAAAATGCACACCTGACGGCGGGTGAAGAGGAAGATCTGGAAAGGCAGAAGGTCTTTTTCCGCAATTCTGGGAAAATCATCACAGCTTTTGATGAATCCTGTGCGCTTTTAAGCAATGGCGTGGATGGCGGATCGTCGGCGGTGGAGCTGCTTCGGGAAGGCGTCAATGCGCTGACCCCTGTGGCATCGCTCGATTCGCGGTATGAAACGATTTATGCGCGGCTGGATGGCCTCTGCTATGAAGTGGAGGATGCGGCGCGGGATCTGTGCGACCTGCGCGGAGAGATGGAGTACGACGAGGAAGAAGCTGAACGCGTGGAGAGCAGGCTGGATCTGCTCAGGCGTCTGAATCGCAAGTATGGCGCAACGACGGAGGACATGATCCGCTATCGGAACAAAATTGCATCCGAGCTGGATGAGCTGGAAGATTCCGACGAGGCGGCAGAACGGCTTGAAAAGGAATACAGGAAGCTGACGCACACGCTGGAAGAAATCTCCATTCGTCTGACGAGAAAGCGTGAAGAAGCTGCCCGCCGCTTTGAAAAGAGCATGGAAGGACAGTTGCGCGATCTTGGCATGAAGAACGCGCGCCTGTCTGTCGCATTTGCGCCGCTGGATGAAGGGGAAAAG
>RCNH01000900.1_pt1 | contig 11110 bp, 8 predicted proteins | sample 2041161 | NCBI WGS metagenome assembly RCNH01 (sample SAMN09708215, study PRJNA481090) | Feces metagenome, whole genome shotgun sequencing project. | biome: feces | host: Leptonychotes weddellii | place: Antarctica: Sion Island | collected 2010-03-01
GGATAACCAGGCCGATAGCCTTAGCAGCACCGGTGGAGTTAGGAACGATGTTCACAGCACCAGCGCGAGAACGACGCAGGTCGCCCTTTCTCTGGGGGCCGTCCAGGATCATCTGATCGCCGGTGTAAGCGTGGATGGTGCACATAATGCCGGTCTCGATGGTAGCCAGGTCATTCAGAGCCTTAGCCATGGGAGCCAGGCAGTTGGTGGTGCAGGAAGCAGCGGAGATGATGTTGTCTTCCTTGGTCAGGGTGTTGTGGTTAACGTTGTAAACGATGGTGGGCAGGTCGTTGCCAGCGGGAGCAGAGATAACAACCTTCTTAGCGCCAGCGTCGATGTGAGCCTGAGCCTTAGCCTTGGAGGTGTAGAAGCCGGTGCACTCCAGCACAACGTCAACACCCAGCTCGCCCCAGGGCAGCTCAGCTGCATTAGCCTTAGCGTAGATGGTGATCTTCTTGCCATCGACAACGATGTGATCCTCGCCAGCCTCAACGACATGACCCTGAGCAGCGTAATTGCCCTGAGTGGAATCGTACTTCAGCAGATGAGCCAGCATCTTGGGAGAGGTCAAGTCGTTGATAGCAACAACTTCAAAACCCTCGGCACCGAACATCTGACGGAAAGCCAGACGGCCGATACGGCCAAAACCATTAATAGCAACTTTTACAGACATGGTGATTCCTCCAAATTTAAACTTGCCGCAATGCGGCATGATATGCGGAAAACTGCGCAGGATTGTTACAATCCCATGCGGTTTTATTATACTATAACAAAAACTGATTGTAAAGTAGGGATTATGTATAAAACCTTAATTTTTTATAGAATTCTTTTGACATGACCCACAAAAACTAGGGGTTTTTACCGGGCGTTCTACCGCAATTTACGCAAAAGCGAAGAAGCTCTCCACCTGTTTTCGGGTGGCCTTCACACTGCCCTGATAGGCTCCGTTTCTGCCGCCGCCCCGGCCGTTCAGGGCCTTTGCGGCCTGGGCCCCCAGCGCACCCACATCCCGGCTCTGGGAGATCATGCAGATGCCGTAGCCCTCCCCGTCACTGCCCGAGAGCACCACCGCAATTCCCGTGCAGCTCCGGGCGATGGTGTCGGCCAGCTCCCGGATTTTATTGGAGGGCAGCCCCTCCTCAAAGTGGAGTACATTTTCCCGGCCCGCATACTGCTCTGCGATGGCGCCGAAGAGCCGCTTTTCGAGCCCCGCTGCCCGGAACTTCTCCCCGGCAAGCTGCTCATTCATCCGGCGGGCCGCCTCCCCCGTCTCCAGGATTTTCGCAGAGAAGGTCTGGGACACCTGTCGGTTCTGCTCATAGACCTGGCGCAAAAGCCCCAGGGCTCTGCCGCCGCAGACCATTTCGATGCGGACTCCCTGGTGGAATTTCACACAGGACAGGAGCTTTACCATACCGATTTCCCCGGTGCGCTTTACCTGCACGCCGCAGCAGGCGCAGCTGTCCACCCCGGGGATCTCTACGATCCGCACAGGCCAGGGCAGATCTTTCTTCCGTCTGTAGGCAACTCCCGGCAGCTCCTCCCGGCTGGGAACCCAGCACCGCACCGGAAGATCCTGCCACAGGGCCTCGTTTACCTCCTGCTCGATCTGGGGCAGCTCCTCTGGGGGGATCATGCCGTCAAAATCGATGGTGATAGCCTCCGCCCCCATATGAAAGCCCACATTGTGAAAACCGTATTTTCTGTAGATCACGCCGGATACCATATGCTCTCCGCTGTGCTGCTGCATAAGGTCAAACCGCCGCTGCCAGTCGATGGTTCCGGTCACGGTCTGCCCCACTTCCAGGGGTCTGTCGCACAGGTGCGCCACGTCTCCGTCCCGCTCCTGCACGTCCAGCACCCGGGCCTGCCCCAGCAGTCCCAGATCGCAGGCCTGTCCGCCCCCCTCCGGGTAAAAGGCGGTGGCATCCAGCGTCACAAGCCAGCCTTTTTTCTCCTGGGTGCAGCCGGTGACCACTCCGACAAATTCCTTTAAATGACTATCCTCATAATACAGTTTTCTTACTTCCATAAACTCTGCTCCTTGGCATATTTTCCCCATTGTACCACAGCATGCGGCGGTTTGCAACGCAGCTCCTCCGGAAACCTGTCGAGGACTTCTTCCGGCTTTCCCCCTGTATTCGTGCTTTTTTTGAAACATTTTCCGGTACAATTAGAGCACATTCGCACCAAGGAGGACAGGCCATGCAATGCCAAAAACTAAAAACCTACATGGAAACAGGCCGGGTAGTGTTTCTGCCCGCAAAATCCATTCGCCCCAATCCGGCACAGCCCAGAGAAATTTTCCAGGAAGAACCTTTGGAGGAGCTGGCCCAGAGTATCCGGCAGCACGGAATTCTACAGCCGCTGTCCGTCCGCCGGATCGGAAACAGCTATGAGCTGATCGCCGGAGAGCGCCGACTGCGGGCCGGGATCCTGGCGGGGCTTACAGAGATCCCCTGCATCATTATGAATATGGACGACAAGGAATCGGGTATGGCCGCACTGCTGGAAAATCTCCAGCGGCAGGATCTGGATTTCATTGAGGAGGCCAAAGGCATTTTACTTCTGATGGAGAAATACGCCATGAGCCAGGAGCAGGCCGCAAGGCTTCTGGGGAAAAGCCAGAGCGCCATCGCCAACAAGCTCCGGCTGCTGCGCCACACGGAGCCGGTGCTGAAGGCCATTCGCCAGTACAATTTGACGGAGCGCCACGCCCGTGCCCTGCTGAAGCTGCCCTCGGAGCCTCAGAAGCTCCAGGCCATTGCGGTCATCGCAAAACTTAATATGAATGTGGCCAGAGCGGAGCGGTACATAGACAGTCTCATCTCCCAGCCGGAGCACAAGCCCCCCAAGGCAAATGTGGGGGCCTTCCTCAACAATCTCAGCCAGACCCTGGCAAAAATCCAGCTCTCCGGGATTCCGGCGGTATCCGAGCGCCGGGAAACCGACAGCCAGATCGTCTTTACCATCACCATCCCCAAGATGTAACACGCCCCGGCATTTCGCTCTAAAAATATCGATTGAGGCCAGGTGGATTCTGTGCAGTCTGGAGAATATGAGAATGAGAACCATTTATATTTATATACCACTTGCACTTGTAAAACTATTCTGTTATAGTATAGGGGTAGAAATAAAAGAATATTGAGGAGGAACCCCGGATGCTGAAAAAAGTAACGGATACCATTTTTTATGTAGGTGCCAATGACCACGACGTAGACCTGTTTGAAGGTCAGTATGTGGTTCCCAGCGGCATGGCTTACAACTCTTATGTCATTTTGGACGACAAAGTGACCGTCATGGACACCATTGATGCCAAGAAGACCTCTGAGTGGCTGAACAACATCGAAGTCGCCTGCGGCGGCAGGACTCCCGACTATCTGGTGGTTCAGCATATGGAGCCGGATCACGCAGCATCCGTGGAGGCGTTCGTAAACAAGTACCCCGATGTAATCGTCGTGGGCAATGTGAAGACCTTCTCTATGATCGGCCAGTTCTTCCCCAACCTCACCATCGGCCATACCCTGGTGGTGCAGAATATGGACACTCTGTGTATTGGTCAGCACACCCTGACCTTCGCCTTTGCCCCCATGGTGCACTGGCCTGAGGTCATGATGACTTACGAATCTCACGAAAAGGTTCTCTTCTCCGCCGACGGCTTCGGCAAGTTCGGTGCTCTTGATGTGAACGAACCCTGGGACGACGAGGCCCGCCGCTACTTTATCGGCATCGTAGGCAAGTACGGCAAGCAGGTTCAGAATATTCTGAAGGTTGCCGCCACACTGGACATTCAGATCATCTGTCCTCTCCACGGACCGGTTCTCACCGAGGATCTGGGTCACTACATCCGTCTGTACGACCTTTGGTCCAGCTACACCCCCGAGTCCGACGGCGTAGTGATCGCCTACACCTCCGTCTACGGCCACACCAAAGAGGCCGCTCTCATGCTGGAGGAAGAGCTGAAGAAGCGTGGCGCTCCCAAGGTAATTGTCCACGATCTGGCCCGCTGCGATATGGCTCAGGCTGTCTCCGACGCCTTCCGCTACGACAAGCTGGTTCTGGCTACCACCACCTACAATGCGGACGTCTTCCCCTACATGCGCACCTTCATCGACAAGCTCACCGAGCGCAACTTCCAGAACCGCACGGTTGCCTTTATCGAAAACGGCTCCTGGGCTCCCACTGCTATCCGTGTTATGAAGGACAAGCTGGCTGCCTCCAAGAACATTACCTATATCAAAAACAATATTACCATTCTGTCCGCACTGAACCCGGCGATCATCCAGCAGATCGGCGAGCTGGCCGAGGAGCTGGCTGCATCCTATGTGCCCGTGGATGTGCAGGACGATTTCATCGATCCCACTGCTCTGTTCAACATCGGCTACGGTCTGTATGTGGTCACCTCCAATGATGGCACGAAGGACAACGGCCTCATCGTGAACACCGTGACCCAGGTCACCAACACCCCCAACCGGATCGCCGTGACCATCAACAAGATGAACTACTCCTGCGATGTCATCGCCAAGACCGGCGTTCTGAATGTCTCCACCCTGAGCCAGGATGCCCCCTTCAAGCTGTTCCAGCGCTTTGGCTTCCAGTCCGGCAAGGATGTGGACAAGTTCGCAGGCTTCGACCATGTACAGCGCTCCAGCAATGGCCTGCTGTTCCTTACCAAGTACGCAAATGCCTACATCTCCTGCAAGGTCATTAACCAGATCGACCTGCAGACCCATGTGATGTTCATCTGCGATGTGACCCAGTGCGTGAACCTGTCCAAGGTCGAGACCATGACCTATAGCTACTATTTTGCAAATGTAAAGCCCAAGCCCGAATCCGACCAGAAGGGCTTCGTCTGCAAGATCTGCGGCTATGTATACGAAGGTGACGAGCTGCCCGAAGACTTTATCTGCCCCCTGTGCAAGCACGGTGCAGCGGACTTTGAGCCCATCGGCTGATAACAAATAGAAATGCTGCCGCAAAGATAACCTTTGCGGCAGCTTTTTGTTTTGATCCAGAAAAAATCCAGGCCTTTCCCGGAGGGATCCACCCTCCGGGAAAAACCCGGCTGTTTATTTGGGAATGGTAAGGGGTCTCAGGACACAGTACTTTTCAAATCGGGTGTCGTGCACATCGGTCAGATACACCACCCGGGTCTCCGGAGAGGAGATCCCCAGCTTCTCCGCCCACTGATCCACCTCCGTGGCCTCCACGCCCCGGACATACACACGGCTGCGGCCCTCGGGCATGGTCCAGACATCATTGGTCATAAAGGACACCGCAAACCGGTCGGTTGCACAGGTGGACACCAGATTCTGGGCCGCCGTAATCAGTGCCGCCGTTCTGTTTCCGTCGAACACGATGCTGTCGGTGGAGGGGAAGCAGAATTCGTGGAACACCACCTCGTCGAATCCCAGCCGCTTCAGCTCATTGACGATCTGCACCAGGTGGTTGATGGTGCCTTCGCTGCTGGGATTGAGCCAATAGCACCCGTCGTCATCCATCCAGAGATATCCTCCGGAGGTGGGCAGGCCGTCGGATACATGATCCAGGCCGTAAGCATAGTCCCGGAAGGCAGGCAGTTTGGCAATGGCGTACATGCCGCTGTCCTTCAGATAGTGGATCAGTTCGTCCATCTCCTGGGTGTTCACCTTGTCGCTGCGCTTGCTGCTGACCTCTGAGCTGTAGTAGAAGCTGCCGTGGATATTTTTCACATCCACCATCACCGCCGTGCCTCTGGGCAGGGACTGGATCTGCTTTTTGACTGCGGGGATGTCCTTGAGATCCTCGGCCTGCACATAGCAGCCCACAATCTGGGTCAGCTCCTTTTTGGCATCGGCCTCCACCTTGTTTTCATTATAGAAAATGGAGACCGTCTCCCGCTCCGGAGGAACGGCCAGCTCTCCCTGCTCCTGAGAGGGCAGATTGAAATCCAGAATTGCGCCCTCATCCCGGCTGTAGGATACGAACCGTCCCAGCCAGATCAGCCAACAGACCCACACCACTAGCACCACGATGAGAACCGCCAGCAGCCCGATCGCCACACGCTTGAGCGTCCGTCTGGTATGGTAGGGAATATTCATACTGTTCTCCTTTTTGCCCGCACGCAGCGCCAGTCTTCCTTGGCCCGGGTCTCCATGATGGAAAGACCGGCCTTCTCCAGAGCCGCCACCACCTCCGGCAGCCGCACATCCAGAATTCCGGAGCAGATCAGCACGCTTTCTTCCTCCAAAAACCGGGGAAGGATCGGGGCAAGTCCTATAATCACATCGGCCACAATGTTCACAAGCACCACATCATACCGGCCCTGGGCCAATTTTTCCATCAGTGTTTTGTCCGCCGTCACATTTCCCGTCATGGCGGTGAACTCCGGGGAGCAGTAGCCGTTATAGCCTGCATTTTCCCGGGCGATGTCCTCTGCCTTAGGGTCAATGTCCACGCCCACGGCGGTTTTCGCCCCCAGCCGCAGGGCGGTGATGGACAGAATGCCGCTGCCGCTGCCTAAGTCCAGGCAGCTGCTCCCGGGCTGCACCTGCTGCTCCATGGTCTCCATGACCATCTGGGTGGAGGGGTGGGCGCCGGTGCCGAAGGTAAGGCCCGGATCCAGGATCACCGGCAGGCGGCCGGGATAGCTCTCCTCACTGCGCCAGCAGGGCAGCACCACCAGGCGCTCTCCCACCAGCTGGGGCGGGTAATTGTCCTTCCAGCTCTCCTCCCAATCGGTGTCTGCCATGGGGCAGATCGTCATCTCCAGACTGCCCAGCTCCTGCTCCGCATCTGCCCCGTGCAGGCGCTCCAGCAGCTGGCGCAGCCGTGCAAGGCCCTGGGCATCCTCCTGCTCCAGGTAGAGCTTAATGCAGGAAAGACCCTGGAGCTTTTCCTGCAGCGATTCGTCGATATAATCCCAGTAACCCCGGTTTTGATCCAAAAATTCCTCAAACTCCGCCTGATCCTCCAGAACCAGGTCTTCAAAGCCCCCCGCCGTCAGGGCGGAGGCCACATCCTCAATGCCGGAGGAGGCGGTTTTGATCGTGATTTCCAACCAACTCATTTGCGTTCTCCTTGTGTGTCTTTCCTCTATTTTACCGTAAAAGCCCCCTATTGACAACCTCCCAGATGTAAATTTTTCGTGAGCCTCTTTCTATTTGGGGTAAACTAATATATAATTGTAAAGATTAGTCTTTTATCACAAAGGAGTCTGTATGATAAAAACACTTGAACTGTTTCCCGGGATCACCCTGCGGTGCTTCCCGGATACCAGATTTAAACAGGGCGCCCTCAGCATCCAGTTCCTGCGGACCATGAATCGGCAGGAGGCCCCCCTCAATGCCCTTTTGCCGGCGGTGCTGCTGCGAGGCTCCGAAGGTTCTCCGGATCTGCGGGCCATCACCCTGCGCCTGGACGATCTGTATGGTGCCAGTGTGGGGGCTTTGGTACGCCGGATCGGCGACTACCAGACCACCGGACTGTATTGCAGCTTCATGGAGGACAAGTACGCTCTGGAGGGAGATCGCATTTTAGAGCCTATGGTGGGCTTTTTGCGGGAGCTGATCACAAAGCCTCTGCTGGAGGAGGGTCTTTTCTCCCGGGAATATGTGGAAAGCGAAAAGAAGAACCTCATCTCCGCCATTGAGTCCCAGCGCAACAACAAGCGGGCCTACACCACCGCACAGCTTCTCAAAATCATGTGCAAAAACGACAGTTTGGGTATTCCCCGCTTGGGCGAGCCGGAACAGGTGGCTGCCATCACCCCCCAAAGTCTCTATGACCATTACCAGATGCTTTTGCAGGAGAGCCCTATTCACCTATTTTACGTGGGCTCCGCCCAGCCGGAGCAGGTAGCTGCGCTGCTGAAGCCCTTTCTGGAGCCTCTGGCGAAACGCCAGAAGCCCCTGCCGGAGCAGACCGGCTTTCACCCCTGTGACCCCTCGGAGCACACTGAGACCATGGATGTGTCCCAGGGCAAGCTCTGCATGGGCTATGTGACGGATATCACCCTGCGGGATCCCCGGTTTGCCCCCATGCAGGTGTTTAACACCTTATTCGGTGCCGGGATGACCTGCAAGCTCTTTATGCAGATTCGGGAGAAGCTGTCGCTGTGCTATGACATCGGCTCCAGCTACGATGCCGGCAAGGGGATCGTGCTGGTGTCCGCCGGGATCGACTTCGACCAGGAGCAGAACGTGCGGCAGGAGATCGCCCATCAGCTGCAAGCCTGCTGCGACGGCAGCTTCACAGAGGAGGAGCTGACCGCCGCCAAGCAGATGCTGATCTCTCAGTTGGCGGCTGTTCACGACGCCCCCGGTGCCATTGAAAATTACTACACAACCGGCGCTCTCAGCGGCCTTGGCATGACCCCGGAGCAGTACCGCTCCGCCGTAGAGGCGGTGACCGCTCAGCAGGTCATTGCCGCAGCCAAGACCCTGCGGCTGCACACCGTATACTTTTTGAAGGGAGAAGCCTGATGGAAAAACGCCTGTATCCCCAGTTAAACGAGGAGGTTTTCTGGGACGTACTGCCAAACGGCCTTACGGTAGCCCTTGTCCCCCGTCCCGGCTTTACCAGAAAGCTAGCCTATTTTGTGACGGATTTCGGCTCCATCCACAGCCAGTTTACTCTGGAGGGGCAGTCCCACCGGGTGCCGGACGGGGTGGCCCACTATCTGGAGCACAAGCTCTTTGACCTGCCGGACAGGGATGTGACAGCGGAATTCGCCGCACTGGGCGCCGTCCCCAACGCCTTTACCAGCTACGATATGACCGCCTACTACTTCTCCTGCACTCAGAATTTTGAGGAGAGCCTATCCCTTCTGCTGGAATTTGTGTCCACCCCCTATTTTACGGAGGAGAGCGTTGCCAAGGAGCAGGGCATCATCGGACAGGAGATCGGCATGAACGAGGACAACCCGGACACCCGGAGCTTTGAGCTTCTGATGGAGGCCATGTATGAAAATCACCCGGTCTGTGTGCCCATTCTGGGCACCCGGGAGAGCATTGCTCAGATCACACCGGAGATCCTGCATCTGTGCCACAGAGCCTTCTACCGCCCGGGGAACATGCTGCTGTGCGTGGTGGGGGATGTGCAGCCGGAGACGGTAAGAAACATCGCCCTCCGGCAGCTGCCTAAGCGGGATCTGCCCGCCGCTGACCCCCGGCGCAGCTGGGCAGAGTCCATGACCTGCCGGCAGCAGTTTGTCACCGACTCCATGGAGGTGGCCATGCCCATGTTCCAGCTGGGCTTTAAATGCGAGCCTATGGACCGGGGGCAGGAGGCCATCCGGATGGAGGTCATCGGGGAGCTGGCTGCGGAGGCTCTGTTCGGGGAGTCCTCTCCCCTGTACCTGCGGCTCTATGAGCAGGGGCTGATCGACAGCTCCTTCGGCGGCGGCTTTGAGACCATCGAGGGCATGGCCATGCTCACAGCCGCCGGAGACAGCGACCACCCCCAGGCCGTCCGGGATGCCATTTTGCAGGAGGCTGACCGGCTTCTCCGGGAGGGCATTGCCCGGGAGGATTTCCTGCGGATGAAGCGCAGCGCCCTGGGGCGGCGGATCCGAGCCCTGGACAGCTTTGACTCTGTTTGCTTCCGGATCTGCGCCTACCACTTCTCCGGCTTCGACTATTTCTGCTTCCCTGCCATCTATCGGGATGTGGAAATTTCGGATATTCAAGAATTTATCAAGCGGGTTGTGACCCCGGAGCGCATGTGTCTGTGCGTGATCACACCCAAAGAACAGGAGGATACACCATGACCTACTCCACCATTTCCTTCCCCAGTCTGGGGATCGAAATCGACCCCATCCGCCAATTTCAGATTGGCCCTCTGAGCATCCATCTGTATGGACTGATCATTGCCACCGGCCTCATCCTGGCAGTATACTACGCCCTGCGCCGGAAAGAGCAGTTCGGCATTACGGAGGATGACCTGCTGGACGGCGTTCTGTGGATCGTCCCCTTCGCCATCATCTGCGCCCGGCTCTATTACTGCGCCTTTACCTGGGAGGCCTACGCCTCCAATCCCATCCGCATTCTTTACATCTGGGAGGGCGGACTTGCCATCTACGGCGGTGTGATCGGCGCAATTCTGGGCATTTTTATATTTGCCAAGATCCGCAAGCTGAACCCCTTTGCCATTTTGGATCTGGTGGCGCTGGGCTTTCTCATCGGGCAGGCCATCGGTCGCTGGGGCAACTTCTTTAACCGGGAGGCCTTCGGTGAGGCTACGGACTCCTTCCTGCGGATGGGTCTTCTCAACACCATCACAGGTAAGGTAGAGTACTACCACCCCACCTTCCTGTACGAGTCCGTCTGGAATCTGGCAGGTCTGCTTATTTTGCATTTTCTGTCCAAGAAGCGCCAGTATGACGGACAGATTGCCCTGGGATATGTGGCATGGTACGGCCTTGGCAGAGCCTTTATCGAGGGACTGCGGACAGACAGCCTCTGGTGGGGCCCCTTCCGGGTGAGCCAGCTGCTGGCAGCAATCAGCTGCGCCGTAGCCGTCATCATTCTGGTGATCCAGGCATTCCGTCCCCACGACAGAAGCAAGCTCTACTGCAACCGGGTTGCCGCCGCAAAGGCCGCCAAAGCAGCGGCAGAGGAGCCCCAGGCTGAACAGCTGCAAGGCGAGGAATCCCAGGCGGAAGAAATCCAAACTGAGGAACCCCAGGAAAACGACGAAACTCAAAAATAACCTTCTGAGCAATACCTTTCCCAATGTTCCCAATGTCATTTTGAGCGTCTCCCTGTCATCTTGATCGTCTCCCTGTCATCCTGAGCGTTAGCGAAGGATCTTTCCTGTGTCATTCTGAGCAAATGCGAAGAATCTTAAAAGAAAGATTCTTCACTGCGTTCAGAATAACATACGGTTAAGATTCTTCGTCGCTGCGCTCCTCAGAATGACAGAGGGTGCACCGCAGGAACGAATCGAGCTGTACCCTATGGTGTAACGAATACAGACCAGGTACGTCACGCATTTGCAGCGGGCCATGCCCGTATGCCTGCCGGCGGCGGGACCTTCTTGTCCTGAACAAGAAAGTACCCAAAGAAGTCAGCAAAGGGGAGGGTTTGAGGCACCGGCTCCCGCCGGTGAGCCACCTCCCCTTTGAACCCCT
>RCNH01000901.1_pt1 | contig 11100 bp, 4 predicted proteins | sample 2041161 | NCBI WGS metagenome assembly RCNH01 (sample SAMN09708215, study PRJNA481090) | Feces metagenome, whole genome shotgun sequencing project. | biome: feces | host: Leptonychotes weddellii | place: Antarctica: Sion Island | collected 2010-03-01
TGCTGGTCTTGTCAGCAATAAGTTTAACTTCATCACTAATGGGATTATTAAACTTATCAACAAACTGCAGAAGGTAGGTCACAGCACTGCGATTAGGTGCCACCGCATCCTTTTGATAAAACTCGAGCTGAGGCGTCAAACTTGTAAACTTGCGGGTGTTGCTTAAGAGCACAAGCTCAACAGGCAGGGTGTCAAACTTATCCTTATTACGCTCATAGGCCTTAGATCCTGCACGAATATGACGATACTCAAGCACGGGTACTACCATTTCTTGCAAGCTTGCTCCACCATGAACAAAATTAAGTCCCCCACCCTTTTTCTTTATACGAGTGGTACTCCAGGGAGCATATAGATCAAAACTTGGCTCAAGGGACTTTACAGGCATGAGATGCTCAACAGGAGTTCCAGCCTGTATAAAGGCATAGCGGCGATCAAGCTCGATAATATGATCTGGGTCAACACCTACATCTACCTTGGCATCATCACTCAAGCTACTATTCACATACAAAAAGCCGTGATCGGCTGTGACATACACGCGTGTGCCACCCAGCTGGGTGCGAATGATACGAATTATGTTTTTAATCTCGTCAATGGCTGTGTCACAAGCTGGGAATACGGCCGAATCAGACACATGACTTGCCTCGTCTACCCGGTCATGATAGATATACACCACATCCATGCCCTTAACGAGCGCCTTGCGCTCAGCACTTTTCATGGGCAGGATGTCAGAATACTTAAGCGCCACACTGTTGGGCTTTGCAGCCTTTAACACCGCATCGCGCTGAGGAGCATCTGTTGGAGCGCCATCAGCTAAGACCTGCAGCTCTCCACCTGTTCGCTGGCGAATGCTTAGCTCCTTATGAGGAAGCAGGGCGGCCATACCAAACTTGGTAACGGTGGGGAATATGCCTGCACAACTAGATAACTCAACATCGGCCGTGGCTTCGTGGGTCAGTTCATGAGCCAGGCAGGCGGCAAGCTCATACCTAAAAGCGTCAGAGATAATTACAAATGATCGGGTATCTTCGTATTTTATCTTGCTTGTATAAAAATCCGTCTGTTGATTAAGCGCAGGAAGACAGCCATAACGTTCAAGATCACCTGCTGCCACCTGCGACCAGTTGTCATTGAGGCCTGTCAAATACCAGTTGGCATACAGGCCTTCAACAACAGAAGCCACCTGCTTAAAGGCATCATCGAGCCTTTCGTGAGAGACATGCAAGGCTTTGGCAAAGGCTGTATGGAAGGCACGATAGAAGGTGTCCATACGATAGTAGTCACTCGTATAGCCTTCCCACACCTCAGCCACCGATCCGTCATGGAAGCCGTCAGCGTGTGACAGGTAAAACTCCTGCATGTCGCTTACTGCTGCCAAGCCCTCATAGTAGCAGGCGGTGGATGGATACCACACACACGTGCGGCGCTTGTCGATCGCGTGGGCAATGAGTTGAATATCAATGGTGCCTTCAGCCACATCATGCAGAAGGTTTGACAGTATGCACTCATCAATGCAGGGCAAAAGCTCACAGGACAGAAGCTCTGTGACCGGCACATTACACAAGACATCATACAAATCACAGGAGCGCTCAATGTCGCGCAGATAGTCGTAGAAGATATCTTGAGTGTCAGAGGCTAGCCACTCATTCACAAAGTCGCTACACCAGGCCTGATGAGGCACGGATATATACTGACCTACACTGTTCAAGGCCTCAGCAGGTAGGCTACGAGAGGCACTGGTAAGCACAATATGGGTTAAAAGCTCACGTAAATTATGCGCATCCTGAGGCCTAAAACCAGATTTTTGAGACACAAAATGCCAGAAGTGATCAAGGGCATTATAGGTATCCAAGTCCTGGTAGACGGGATTATCTGCCGCATCCAGCCCTGCTTGTAAAACGGCTGCCAAAATGCTTGTAGGGCGCGTGTCGGCAGCTCCCGCAATGCAGGATAGTACACTATATACGTAATCATTCGTGTGCACAGCACCCTTATTTTTTGCCACAAAATTGCTACGACGTGTACGCGACCTGAAAAACTTCAAATAATGCGACACTAAGGCTCGGGTGTCGTGGCTGGGCTTGAGCTCAAGCTCACCAAGCCACATTGACACCTTGTCGGCCCTAAACTCTTCACTATACAGTTCGATGTTCATGATCCACGAATCATCGGGGCATTCATCACTAAAGGGCTTGTATACCAGGTAGTTGCGTGACGTGTCCTCATGCTCAAGCAAGAGCTTACAAGCAAAGTTATTGGTGCCGGTAAGCACAAAGGTCTCAACACCTTCGAGCTGTACGTCAGCCACATCATCAATAAATTCCTGCTTAGGGTCGTGCCAAAAAATGATGCGACGCTTATAAAAATCAGGCAAGGGGGCGTCAAAGCGTTTTTGCAGATCAGCTTGAATGGTAGCTAGGTCAAGTCCTGCCATAGTAACGTCCCTTCTTATTTAATCTTTGCGAGGCAATCGCTCAATATCTTGTAGTTTTCCTTAACGCCATCGTCTAGGTTAATGCCTATCATCTGGTCGGCAAGGTGATGTATACGCTCTTCAAAGCTCAAGATTTCAGAAGACTGGTCACTTAATTTTTTGAGCTGTTTGTTTAATTTCACACGATCAGAGCTACTTGCTCCTTCAAGCCTGGCTTCGATATTGGTAGCACTGGCACGATAGCGTGCCTGAGTTTCATGAACATAGTCGGTACGAATGCGTGCCAGGGTATCGGTTTGGTAGCGATGAATATACATAAGGCACTTAAAGCCTGAGTACTTACCTGAGTCAAACATCCAGTAGATGGGGCGTTTTTGATACATCTTGCAGTGATCTGCGTAGAAGTTGCTCAAGAAGTATGCACGCAGGACTTGTTTAGGGCTTCCCTTGCCACCTAAGGCATTTGCTATAAAGGCAAGGTTGTCAGATAAGGTATCGGCCCCAAAGCTTGTGGCTACAAACTGCACAAAGTGACCCACGATGTCATCTTCAAAGTACTCATCATCGCAGATGGGGATAATGTTGTCCTTATCGGCCGGGAAGCTTGTATAGCGGCTCTCATCCCAGGTGCCACCAGCAAAGACAAGCCCTGGTGTGTCGAGCGAGTATCTGCCAAACAAGCAGCCGACAAAGTAAGAGATGAAGTTTTTAACAACGTCTTCTTGCGTCATGACATACCTATTGCCCTTGATGTCGGCAGGGATATCCTGCTTGGTGTCAAAGATCTTTGCTACCGTAACATCCCTATCTGAAAGTGTGGCATCAAGCTCGTTGTTTAAGCCATATATGTCAATAAAGATGCGATTGAGGGCCTCTTCGTTTTCCTTTATGCGCTCAAAGCGAGCATTAACGTCTTGCTTGTAGGCCTCGTAGGCGTGTTCCATATGCCCATCGGTCTTGGCAGCAAGCAAGGGGGAGCCTACAAAATCCCAGGAGGTTTCGCGCTGATCCCAGTCGAGCTTTGATAAAGCTATGTTTTCTTCCACCAAGGCTTCGATTGTGGGGTAATAGGAGCGGTCGAAGATGACGGGGAAATTCTTGAAGTCACCCACCTGTAAGTTGATGGTAGGGTTAAACATCTTGAAAATGTAATCTGAGAGTTTTGTGCTCATGAGGCCTAGTGCGTATAGAAGTACATTTTTATTATCTGCAAAAGCAGACTTTCCTGACACATCATGAATACCACCTGAGTTCCTATAGCGAATAGAAAAGCCACCCGAGGTAATAAGACTCCAAGTTATTGATTCGTAGAAATGGTATTCGATACTTCGTACGTTTGACCTGGGATTTCCTTTAATATCAGTAAAGTGCTTAATGTCATAGCCGTCGTTATACCAGTTAACCAGGTAGTCATAGTTACCATACCACTGGCGACGAGCGCCACCTTTGTTATAAGGCACCCACTTTTTCTTACTTGCCAGCAGGTCTTCAGCATCCTTGGCATCATACTTACAGCGTGACATATCCACCTCATGCCAGAGGCGAATAAATTTGTTGTTATCAGCAGTAGTCATGCCCTCTCTTACATCCATCACTTCCCCCATAGGGGTGCCGGATTCAAAAGCGGAGAGGAGGGCGTCGCTAGCCCAGTAGGCAATAGGGCTCCCTGGGATTTTTTTGAAGTTGTCCACACTAACTTGAGCAAATCTATTTCCTGGAATAGGAAATTCCTTTGGCCTATCCAATCTTGTTTGCTCGTCAGTAATAATATCTTCGAGCTTGATGTGGTTATAGCTACCCTTATAACCAGGAATCCTATCATTCCTAAAGATGGCCACTGCGGTTCCAAAGGCTATTCTCATTACCATATTATCCATGTGCATAAGATTGGAAATGCTGACCTTGTTCAAAAGATCCTTCCTGAAATTTTCAAATGAGGAAAGGAACATCCAACTTTGCATAGTAACCATAGCGTTAAAGCCATGGGGTTTAATCATGGTGTTGCCTTTTTCAATAAACACCGCAAAAAGGTCTGACTTGCTGTTTTTGTAGTTATCTTTTACATAGCTCGCAAGCTTTGCATCCATGCCGGAGCTGCCCATATAGGGCGGGTTGGTAACGACACAGTGGTAGGTCATAGATAGGCTTTGTGCCACCCGTACTAAAGATTCAAGCTCTAGGGCTGCCTGCTGGTATAGGGACTGACTCTTCTCGGCACGTATTTCATCAAAACGCGCATAGAGCACATCCCAATTTTGAGGGCTCACAGAAATGATCGAGCCATACTCCTTGGCATCAAAAAGCTCTTCGGTAATGGTGTGCATGGCCTGCTGTAAAACAGGATCATTGTCGCAAAAATACTCAAGAGCATACGGGTCAAGGTGATTACTCTCAACAATGTGATAGATCTTAGGTTGGATATTACGACGCAAAAAACGCCTGTCGTACTGACAGGCCTTCATCATGACAGCAAAATAGGCCAGCTGAGCTGCACGCTCGTCGATATCAAGGCCGTGAATGTTATATTGCACAATACTAGCAACAGCACTACGGGTATCTACGCCATAGGACTCATAAATTTGTACGAGCACATCAAACATATAAGCAAGTACATGTCCACTGCCGGAACAGGGATCAATACACAGGATGTCCTGGGGCTTAATGCCCTGGTAGTCAGATCGAATCTGGTCTAGTTGATGTAAGATACTTGGCTCTTGGGCTGCCTCAGGCACGTAGTAATTCCAGTTTTGGCTGAGGGTAGAGTCCGGGTGTCCTTCTACCCACAGGCGCCCCAAAGAATTTTCTACCATGTAGCGCACAATCCAGTCTGGAGTAAACAGCTGGGTGGCAGCAGGAATATTATCCTTGCTGATTTTTACATTCTTCTTTAAGGCTGCAAATACGTCGTCTTTTTTCTCCGTGTTGTAATACTGATACAACCAGCCGATGATCTGAACGGCGTCCTTCCAATCATCTTCTTGGATATCTGCCACCAAGCGATCAAGCACGCTTCCTTCGCGCAGCAGATTATCAGGCAGCAGTAACTCGGTATAGTCTACAATCTTTTGAAACATGCCAGGGAGTTGGGCATTCAGCGCATTGCACTGGGTGATGAGCAGGTACTTATACAGCTCTTCGGTGCTATTGGACTCTTTTAAGTCATAGACCTTTTCGACATCTAAGCCTTCTAAATCCAAGTGAATAGCCTCAGAGAGAATCTGAGGCTTGAAGGCATTGTGTTCGTCGGTAAATACGCGCACGCGACTGGGGAGGAAGTTGTTTACTTCCATAAAGCGCAGGGCGATAAAGCGATTAAACCACGTATAGGCCACCTCTTCGATGGTTTGCTCATAGCCTTTGTCTTCAATTTGGGCAATAAGAGCAGCTCTTTGGCTTTTTTCATTGGCTGAGAGCAGGTAGCCGTTTACGCTATCTAAGTTTGGATCCAGGTTGCCATCAGGCGTGATTCCAAATTTAAGGGCACGCTGGCTAACACGCTCAATCAAATCACGACGTGTTTCTTTGGCAAACTTTTTAATCGCTGTTTTGTGCACAAAACTCCCCTAGCTTAGTTTAATGCCGTCACAATCTTGCATGACGGTGATCAGGTAGTGCCTGATTTCTTCTACATAGGAATCAACATCCGCCGGCGTTTTTAACACACAGGACGAAAATGATGATCGATATACGGTTTTTAGTTCCAGTGCAGGCGTGTCCACACGAAGCTCTGACGCGTCAGCTGCAGTATTGGCAATCACACTGCGCTCCATGGCTGCAATCTGTTGATCTTTCAAGCTAAAGGCACGAGAGCCTAGGCCATCAAGCACTGCAAGGCTTGTTGAGCTGAGCAGCTGCTCTTTCATGCGAGCATATTCGCTGCGTGCCTGCTGTACGTAGTAATCTAGCTTGTCATAGGGCTCGGCCAAATCTAGCGCCTTAGCGGCAACAAGCTCCTGGCACTCCTGTAACATGGCAAGGACTTCAGAGCGCTTGGCAGCAACTAACCTGTCGTGGCCTTCACCTACTATGGTCATAAGCTCATTGAGCTCAGGGATACGCCTATAGATGCTCGGAGCAGGCTGGGTAGCAATATTGCAAATATCTGCAATTGCCTCGTAGGCCCTATAGGCCTCCTGCTCGCTTTGGAGATAGTATTCTTCCTGAGCTAGCTTGTTAATCAAGCTACAGGCCTCATCAAAGATAGGCACCTGGGACTTAAAGAAGCCCTCAACTCGTTCCATGTCTTCCTTATTGTCCAGCAAATCATCCTGGAGCTGCAACATCTTATCAACAAGGGCCATGTTGTCGCTTCTCTGGCTGAGTACCTGGTGGGACAAGTCACAGGCTTCTTCGACAAGAGGCTTATCAGGATAGGCAGCGTGAGCATAGTGAGCCATGAGCTCTTTATAGTGAAGTTCTTGCGTTTCAAACTGCTCAAGGGCATAGCTTATAAGCTCGTCTTCTTTTTCGGGCACATGGATGGCATTGAAATACTCATCCAGGAAGGCACGGAGCTCTGCAATCTTTTGGGCTGATACAAGCTGGCGGCGCGCAACGCTGGTCTTGCTAATTTCACTACGTTTGCGCAGCATACCCGGAAGCTTAGGGTTGGATGGTGCAATGACCTCTCCCCCATACTTAATAGTGAGCTTTTGCTCGAAGATCAGCATGGCAACAACCTGGGCGATGTCAATTTCGCGCCAGCCATAGGGAATGCCCTGGTAGCGCTGCTGAATGTCGGCCATGGTGGTGGGAAGGCGTTTAGCACTTTGAATTTCTAAATACTCTTCCACCTTAGCGGCAGCATCGCGATTGTCTTCCATACCAGGCATAACACCCTGCAAATGCCTCCCTTGCAGGGTGCGGGCAATGTCGTTGTCGTCCTGGGCATTTTTAGTGATCAAGGAAAGCTCACTATACACATGATTTGCCAGGTATTCCAAGGCCTCGTTAATCTTAGCCTGGGCATCGGCACCCTTGATATCTATGCGCTCGCCAGCAATATAGAAATCACCCTGGTGGATGGCCTGCTTAAGGTATTCCAGGGCTTCTTCTTCCCAGGATGCAGCATTAGTTTGATGCTTATAAATAATGGCCTGAACCGTTTTTGGAAGTTCAGGTAGGTTTCTTTGTTTGGCATACTTGTCTACCTTTTCCCTGCGCTCCAAAAGCTCAAAATACGGCAGGTCATCCATTACGATAACAACCATGTTGGTAGAGTCGGCCAAAAGGCTGAGCTCATTTTTGCTGCTGAAATCTGACGCGATGGACAAAATATTGACACGCATGACACCCTGGGCATTAGAGCTAAACTTGCCATCAACTGCAATTTCAAAGGGCAGATCGGTGTTGCAGTATCTAAACTTCTTATATTTGTAGATATCTGCGCGAATAAAGTTGGCGATCTTTTCTACAACTTCTGCGGTATCTACCTGGGTATTCTTAAATATCTCGCGCTGGACATCCTGTTCTTCATCGGTAAGGAAGTTATATACCTCACCCATGCGAGCGATATAGTTTTGGCTGACCAAGCGATCAAGGCTGTCTTTTACCTTGTTGCGCAAGACTACCTTGTCCACGCGGATGTCGTCCGCCATCAAAACAATAATGTTATCCAGGTTTGCAGGAATATCATCAATGTAGCGAATCATGTACAAGAGCTTCAAGACATCCAAGTCATAGGGCTCAATGCCGTAGCCGTTTTCGGCTGCCTTTTCACAGCGCTCAACAACACTACGAATGGACTGGTCCAAGAATCCGTGCACCGTATCGTAGAACAGGTAGAAGGGAGCGAGGCTATATTCGTCCCGATCTAGGATGAGCTGGGCTGCTTCCTGAAAACCTGAGAGCATGGAGCGCTCGCCGGCTGAGAGATTTTTGCCCGAATTGCCATGCTTGCGAATTTGCGTAAAGGCCTTTTGTAAGATAACAAACTGATAAGGCACAAAGGGATAGATGGCAATAAATTCTTTGGAGCCTGAATAGCCTTTGATGTCTTGTAGGGCGCCTTTAAAGCTATAAATATTGCGCAGGGCTGCTTCGTTACAGTCATAGATGTCCTGAAGCATACGTGTTGCTTCAGGAGTCTTGCTGAGCAGGCGCTTTTGAATAACCTCATCGGCAGATGATGAGGTAAGGGACAGACGAATGGCAAAGCGGGCCTGAATGCGTGAAAATTCGTTTTCACGAGCCTTAATAATTTCATCAATGGCTTCCTGGCCGGTACAAATAACCCATACCTTGCCGGCACATTCAGTACCAATTTTTTCAATCAGGGATTGCAAGTTAAGCAAAAGATCGGTATCGGCACCAACATACTGGCCAACTTCGTCCGCCATGAAAATCAGGCGATAATCATCAGGCTTGGAGGCAACATAGTCCTTCATTTCTGCAACAAGGCTTGCAATGGATATGTCGGCAGTCTCGGTACCGTTAAACCAGTTATTGCAGGCTTCTTCACTCATGTCCAAAAGCGTGGTCATGCAGGTAATTACATGGTCGGCATAGAAACTAAAGGCCTTGCGATGTTCGAGCCAATTGCGACCACTGATTTCTTCAAACATCTGCCTGAACTCTTGGGTCTTACCCCGCTTGTCGATGAATTGTTCGAGCTTGGCAAGCTTAAGATCTTCCCCATAAAAGCCCTGGTGTTCGAAGAACATCTTGGCAAATACACGCAGGACGGCTGTTTTGTCTTTCTTAGAAGAGCCTTCGACATCGATATTAAACAAAATGGTTTCGGTGGTACCACGAGTTGCCTGTTCAATGAGCATAAAGGTGGCTGGATCATCCTCGAACTTGTTACGGAAGCGCTCAACGGTCGGCACGCCCAGTACTTCTTCATTGCTCAATAGGTAGGAGAGCATTTTCAAAAAGTGGGACTTACCACTGCCAAAGAAGCCAGAAATCCACACACCTATGTCTGAGCTCGGGCGACCAATGGTTTGCTCATAGGCATCAAAAAAGGTGGTAAAGTGCTTGCGCAGGTCCTTGGTGATAACGTATTCGTCGAGCTCCTGGGCAAGAACGGCGCTCGTGTCCTCATCAACCTTTACAACGCCATTGATTTTGCGCTGAATGTCATCAGAAAAGATGTCTTTAATATGCACGGGTGGGCTCCTTAGAGTACGTTAAAGGCACGGTAGTAAGAATTCTTGGTGAGGCAGTTAAAGAGCTGTACATCGTGGCCGTCGTAGGTGCCAGGATAGAACACTAAAATAGGCACGTCAGAAAATACTGGCTGAATTGCATTAAGCAAGTCATGGACGCGCAGGAAGGGATAGACCTGGCCCACGCCCGTGATAACTACAACATCTCGTGGGCCCTTGGGCTCGTAGTCCATCTTGCTAACAAAACTTTTGTTGTCGGCAATACGACTGAGCTGGGTAAGTAAAAATTCTTTACCTTTACTCTCTTCCATGTCAGAAATTCTGTCCAGGATGGACATATCTTCACAGATAGAAAGAAAAACCTCATAGAGGTTAAATTCAACAATATTGCAGCCAAGAGACATATCACGAACGAGCTGCTGGGTGAAATGTCGGATGATCATTTCTTCAGCAGGCTTATAGCAAAAGATACGAATATTCACTTCATTACTTAAGCCCTTGCCGCTTAAAAAGTCGTCTTGCTGAATCAGTGTTTTTAGTTGTTCGAGCCGGGTTTGTAATTCGCTCACAAAAACCTACCTTGTATTAAAAAAAGCAATTGAATGCAGGAAGGGCAATGCTGTTGCCCTGCTCTCGTATGGCACGCTCAACAATAGGATGGAGCCATACGGGATTAAGTTTGGTGGAACGGGGGCTATCCAGATAGCCATTTTCGATAAGCATTTTTTTAATCACCTGCTTAATCTTGGTGATGGTGGCGTCACTCCAGGTAGCTACCCAGTCGTCTTGTTCTTGTAGGCTTTCAAAAAAGCAGAGCATGTCTACATTGCCCAGGGTGTAATCAAGGTTTCGATACTTTTCTCCAATGACAACTATCATAAAATCCCAGATCAGACGATACTGCTTCATCATGGCATACAGACAGATTTGCTTGCCTACGTCAGATGTCTTGGTTGCAAGGGCTGCGACAAGCTCTTCAGAATCAAGAGTTTCTAGACGCTTGAGGCACACGCTTGCAATATTGGACACCAGGCGCTCCGTTGGAAACTGATATAAGTTGTCAGCACAGATGGCATCGTGGGCTTCTTGCGGGCTCATACCCTGATGCAAAAGCTGGGCTGTGATACGCATTTCATAGAACAAGAATTGCTCGCGGGTAAGCGATCCACTGTAGGGGCTTGCTGCCTTACATGCTGCACGTTCTGATGCTTGCATATGCTACCCCTTTCTTCTTGTATAGCTACGCTGTGCTCTAGTGTTGCCTCGACTACTATTTAGCGGATACGAGGTATAAGAACACAGTACATGTAAGTATTTACCATAGTATACCGCAAAGACTACTGCCTGACCTACCACCCCGAGCTGAGTCGTAGCGTATGGGCTGGATTTTTACGAGAGTGATTTGCTAAGCGGTATAAAAATGTCCGCCAGATGCACATAAGCCCCCTACCCTGTCGCACGACTTTTAGGGTAGAGAGCTTATGGGATATAGGGCTTCCCTTAGCGCAGTGAGCGCCGACGGGGTTTTACTTGAACATAGGAGCTGCGTGAAGGATATAG
>RCNH01001105.1_pt1 | contig 11096 bp, 11 predicted proteins | sample 2041161 | NCBI WGS metagenome assembly RCNH01 (sample SAMN09708215, study PRJNA481090) | Feces metagenome, whole genome shotgun sequencing project. | biome: feces | host: Leptonychotes weddellii | place: Antarctica: Sion Island | collected 2010-03-01
AACGAAGGCAGTCCTTTTAAATATTGCATTTTTTGTGAAATGCTTTAAATTTCTTTGTTTGCGGCGTTTTTTTCCAAAGGCCGCTTTTAGCCGATGGTGAGGGTCTCATCCTGAGCATCCAGCTTCACCTCGGTGCCCAAGGTGCCTTCCACCAGGCGCTCGGCCAGCGGGTCCTCCACCTTGCGGCGGATGGTGCGCCGCAGATCCCGGGCACCAAACCGGGTACCGCCGCACTCCTTCACCAGCAGCTGGCAGGCCGCCGGGGTATAAGTGAAGGTGATGCCCTTGTTCTGCATGGGCTCCACATATTCATCCAGCGTGAGAGCCGCGATTTTGGCCAGGCTCTCCTCGCTGAGGGGCTTAAAGTTCACGATCTCATCCACACGGCCCAAAAATTCCGGGCGCAGGAACTCGGACAAGGCTTTCATGGCCTTGTTTTCGTTCATCTGCTCAGCGGTTTTGTTAAAGCCGGTCTCGCCGCCGCGCTCGGTGCTGCCAGCGTTGCTGGTCATGCAGATAACGGTATTTTCAAAATTGACCGTGCGGCCCTGACCGTCGGTGATGCGGCCTTCATCCAAAATCTGAAGCAGGATGTTGAGCACATCCGGGTGTGCCTTTTCGATTTCATCGAACAGCACCACGCTGTAAGGACGGCGGCGCACACGCTCGGTGAGCTGGCCGGCCTCTTCGTGGCCCACATATCCCGGAGGCGCGCCGATCAGACGGCTGACGGCGTGTTTCTCCATATACTCGCTCATGTCGATGCGGATGAGCGGATCGGGTGTATCGAACAGCTGCTGGGCAAGCTGCTTCACCAGCTCGGTTTTGCCCACGCCGGTGGGGCCCACAAAGATGAAGCTTGCAGGCCGGCGCTTGCCGGAAAGATCGGCGCGTGCCCGTTTCATGGCCTTTGTCACTGCTTCCACGGCGTGGTCCTGGCCGATGATGCGGCTCTTGAGCGCATTTTCAAGGCCCAGGAGCTTTGTGAACTCGCTTTCCTTTACCTTAACAGCGGGGATGCCGGTCCACAGTTCGATGACCTTGGCCACATCCTCCATTTCCACCTGGATGCCGCCGGCCTTCATTTCCAGCTGGGGCAGGGTTTCCCGCAGCTGGGCAAGCTCGGTTTTGATCTGGGCAAGGCGCTCGTAATCCGGGCCGTCCTTGCTTTCATCCTGGGCCTGTTCCTCGGCTTCCAGCGCCTTCACACGCTTGTGGGCGTTGAACAGCTCGCTGATTTCCGGATGGCGCAGGTTGCAGCAGGCGCAGGCCTCATCCAAAAGGTCGATGGCCTTATCCGGCAGGAACCGGTCGGAAATATACCGCTCAGACAGGTTCACCGCAGCCGACACAATGGCCTGGCTCACCTCAACGCCGTGGTGGGCCTCGTAATATTTTTTGATGCCGCTGAGCACCTTGATCGCATCCGCAATGCTGGGTTCGCCCACCTTGACCGGCTGGAAGCGGCGCTCCAGGGCCTGATCCTTTTCGATGAACTTTCGGTACTCGCCAAAGGTGGTGGCACCAATGACCTGGATCTCCCCGCGGGACAAGGCGGGCTTCAAAATGTTGCCCGCATTCATTGCGCCTTCGGAATCGCCCGCGCCGGTGATGTTGTGGATCTCATCAATAAAAAGAATCACATTTCCCAGCCGCTTCACCTCGTCGATCAGGCCCTTTACCCGCTGCTCGAACTGGCCGCGGAACTGGGTGCCCGCCACAAGAGCAGTCAGGTCCATCAGATAAAGGGACTTATCCTTGAGGCAGGCCGGCACCTTGCCCTGAGCAATGCGCTGGGCAATGCCCTCGGCAATGGCGGTTTTGCCAACACCGGCCTCACCGATCAGGCAGGGATTGTTCTTCTGGCGGCGGGCCAGGATCTGAATGGTGCGGTAGATCTCCTGATCGCGGCCGATGATATCGTCCAATTTGCCATTCCGGGCCTTGCGGGTCAGGTCCTCGCAGTATTTATCCAGGAATTTGGTTTTGCTGCCCTGCCCCTTTTTCTTTTCTTTTTTCTTATCGGCACCAATTCCAAAAGGGAAGGTTGCCGAACCTCCGGGGGTGAACTCGTCGTCTTCGCCGTTTTCGCCTTCTTCCCCGTTTTCATCGCCCATACCCATGCCGCCAAAGGGGAACATGGAAGGCAGGCCGTTTTCGCCCGCTTCTTCCATAAAGCTGTTCATCCGCTCCTCCATGGCTTCCAGATCCTGGCCGGTGATTCCAAACTGCTTCATCAAATCGTCAACCGGCTGAATTCCCAGTTCCCGGGCACAGGTCAGGCAGTAGCCCTCCTGTTTGGGCTGGCCATTCTCCATTTTCTGCACGAACACCACGGCCGTGCGCTTTTTACAATGTGAACAAAGCATAATTTCAGTTTTCCCTTTCTCCCGCACACCCGCCAAAACAGGCTGCGGACGGTTTTATCAATAGAACGGATTGATGGGTTTGAAAATCGAATAGGCAATGCTGCCTTCCAGCGCCGCCTCATTCAAAAATCCAATCGATCCGCCGGTGATCACGATCAATGCCCAAACGCCGCACAGCACCAGATACAGGTCCACTGCGCCGGCCAAAAAGCCCATTACCCAGCCCAGCACACGGTTCACGCCGCCTACCAGAGGAATTCGGTTCAGGTTGGTAAGCACTGCCACAATGAAGCTTACCAGCATTCGGCAAAGGGCAAACGCCAAAAAGAACACCACAATGGCAATGATGGGGGTAAGCAGCGGGGCAATGACCCCGTCTACCAGCCGGGCCGCCAGTTCAGGGGCAGTGCCCACATGGCCCAGCAGTTCTTCCGCACCGCTGATCAGGCTGTCTTTCAGGCTTTGGGGCAGAAATCCCGCATACATTTCCACCACTTCCGAGGCGGTTACCACCCCTTCTGCGGAAAGCAGTTTTTCCACACGCTCCACAAAGCTGTGTTCAAAGAACTGTTCGAACAGCACCGGGGCTACCCGGTTGCTCAAAAAGATCGCGCCGAACAGGCTTACCAGGTTGCCCACAAACTGAACAAGGCCGGCCACAAAGCCCCTTCGGGCATAGCCCACGGCCACGGCCAGAAGCAGGCCAAGCATCACAAGATCAAATATATTTGCAGCAGTCAAAAGCTGTCCTCCTCTCTCGGTATGTGCTCATGTTTCATTCGGTTCTTCCAGTGCTGCCGCTTCACCGCCGGTAAACACCAGCGGCTCTTTTGCATCCAGCACCGCCAAAACCGGTGCATCCAGCTGTGTTTCCCACAGCCATTCTCCGGCCAGGGTATAGGCTGCCACGCTGGTTTTGCGCAGCACATAAACTTTTGTCCGGGTGCATACCACCTTTTGTGCGGGGCTGGGCACCTGAACATCTGCAAGCACCTGCATGCCCGGGTCCAGCACCACCAGGCGGGCGGGGGCATCGGTCATGGGCTGGCTGAACAAAAGAGCCGTGTTCTGCCCGCAGACGGAGCTTGCGGCAAGGGGTCTTCCGCCGTAGCTGAACACCGCCTTTTCCTCGCCGTTTGCCGCATCATACACTGCCGCCATGCCCCGGTAGATCACCAGCAGCGATTCCTCGTTGATCCAGTGCATATCCAGCACCTGGCTTCCGCTCACTGTTACATTTGCCACGATATCGCTGCTGCGGGTATCGAGGAAATACAGGTTTGTGGAAAGGCTGCCGTTATCGGCGGTAAGGCAGGCCACCGCAAAGCGGCGGTTGTCGGCCGCAAAGGCAATGCGGCTGGGCATTCCGGTTTCTTCGGTGAGATTGAACCCGTACCGAAATTTCATGGTCGGGTCCAGCACCGTGAGCTCCGCAAGGCCCTGGCGGGAGCCGGTGACCACGGCAACGCTGCCGTTCTGGCTCATTTCCGCCAGCAAAATCGGCTGGTCGAACTCCTTGATATCCAGGCTGCGGGTCCTGCTTTCTATTCGCAGCTCATTGCCAGAACGGTTGTAAAGGCACAGCCGGCCGTTTCCCGCACTGAATGCCGGGCGGGCATAGCCATGCTGGATGCTGCGCAGCCGCCGGCCGCCGGGGGAATAGATCACAAGATCCCGCTGGCCCAGCTCTGCAAAGCCGCCGGAAAGCGGCTCAAGCTGGATGATCTCCGGGATGCCGGTGCGTGCCGGCCAGCCCGGCTCCGGGGAAAAAGCGATCTGAATGTTATCGGCAAGGTCCCCCGCAGCGGTAAAGGCCTTGCGCCACACCCCGGTGAAGTAGATGAGAAGGCCCACTGCCAGCAGCGCGATCAGCAGCACTTTGCGGATATGCCGCAGTTTTCGGCGGCGGCGAAGCTCGCCGATGCGGGTCAGCGCCGCACCTTTGGGCTGCGATTCGTTTTCCATGAAGCGGCCCTCCTTTTTGGTTTTGTTTTAAATATCATATTCCACCCGATGCAGGAAAAGCCCTTTTGCCGGGAGGGTGGGCCCGGCCTTGGACCGGTCCTTTGCCTGCAGGATATCGGTTACAGCCTGCGGGTCAATTTTACCCTGCCCTGCCCACAGCAGCGTACCGGCCAAAATGCGCACCATATTGTAAAGGTAGCCATCGGCTGTAACGCTGATGGTGACCACCGGGCCCTTTTGGGTCACATGGCAATCGGTGATGGTCCTCACCGTGCCGCTGCGCAGGGCGGTTTCACAGTCGGCCGCACAAAGGCTTGCAAAATCCTGCCGGCCCACAAAATATCCGGCCGCCCGGCTCATGGCATCCACATCCAGCGGGTTGGGCACCCGATAATAGTATGCCTGCTGGAAAGGGCTGTCGATGGGGCTGTTCCAAATTCGGTAATGGTAGGTTTTGGCGTGGGCCGAATACCGTGCGTGGAATTCTTCGTCCACCACCACCGCCCGGTTCACCCGGATATCCCCCGGCAGCCGCTGGTTGATGGCAAGCGGCAGCTTTTCGGGCGGGATGCGGGTATCGGAATGAAAATTCAGCGCATAGTGCTCGGCATGAACGCCGGAATCGGTGCGGGAGCAGCCCTTCACGTCCGGTCGGTTTCCCAGCACGGCCTGCAGGGCATCCTGCACCGCCTCACAAACGGTGAGCCCGTTTTTCTGCACCTGAAAGCCGCAGTAACGGGTGCCGTCAAACGAAAGATCCAGTAAAAAATTCATGTTACAGCACTCCCGGTACAAAGAAGCGGGTCGCCCAGATCACCAAAAACACCACGGTGCAAACGGCCAGTGCTGCCCAGTCGGTGCCGCAAAAACGAAGCACCTTGAGCCGGGTGCGGCCTTCACCGCCCCGATAGCACCGGCATTCCATGGCAATGGCCAGCTCGTCCGCCCGGCGGAACGCCGAAATGAACAGCGGGATGAGGATGGGCACCATTGCCTTGACCCGGTCGGTCAGGCTGCCGCTGTCCAGCATGGCGCCGCGGGCCTTCTGCGCATTCATGATCTTGTCGGTTTCCTCGATCAAAGTGGGGATGAACCGCAGGGCAATGGTCATCATCATAGCCAGCTCATGCACCGGCAGATGCAGCTTTGCAAAGGGCTTGAGCAGCCGCTCGATGGCATCGGTGAGCACAATGGGGCTGGTGGTATAGGTCAAAAGGCTGGTTCCGGCAATCAGCGCCACAATGCGCACCGACATGAAGATGGCGTAGAAGATGCCCTCTTTATAGATCCTCAAGGCCCAGAACTGCCACAAGGGCTCACCCTGGCCGCCCATGAAGAAAAGGTTCAGCACGGCCGTGAAGATGACAATGGGCAGAATGGGCTTTAAGCTTTTGGTGATCATGCGGATGGGGATTCGTGCCACCAGATACAAAACCGCCAGCAGCACAAGGCTGAGGGCAAGGCCCAGGAAGTTGTTCACCGTGAACAAAAGCACGATGTAGGCGATCACCAGCAGGATCTTGAGGCGGGGGTCGGTATTGTGCACCACCGAATCGCCCGGAAAATGCTGGCCGATGGTGATATCTCTCAGCATTCGCCTGCCTCCTTTGCCTTTTTCTGTTCCAAAGCATTCAGGATGGTTTTCACCGCATAGGGAACGGTGTAAACGTCCTGCGGCAGGTCCAGGCCCATCTGGCGCAGCCGGAGAAACACCTTGGTCACCTGGGGCACCGAAAGGCCCAGGGCCAGCAGTTCATCCGCACGGGCAAACACATTTTCCACCGTGTCATACATGGCAACCCTGCGCTCGGCCATCACCAGCACCCGGTTTGCGTATTTGGCAATATCCTCCATGGAATGGCTCACCAGCAGGACCGTGGTCCCGGTCTCCTTGTGGTAGCGCTTCACCTGAGAAAGGATCATGTCCCTTCCTTCCGGGTCAAGGCCTGCTGCCGGTTCATCCAGCACCAGGATGCGGGGCTCCATGGCCATTACGCCCGCAATGGCCACCCGCCGCTTCTGGCCGCCGGAAAGCTCAAAGGGGCTACGGTCCAGCAGCGCCGGGTCAAGGCCCACGAACGCGGCCGCCCGGCGCACCCGGCGGTCGATCTCGCCCTCGGAAAGGCCCATGTTGCGGGGCCCGAAGGCGATGTCCTTATAAATGGTTTCCTCAAACAGCTGATATTCCGGGTACTGGAACACAAGGCCCACCATAAAGCGGAACTTCCGGATCTCGCTGTTTTTGGCCCAGATATCCTGCCCATCCACCAAAATTTGGCCGTGGCTGGGCTTCAAAATGCCGTTGAAATGGTTGATGAGGGTGGATTTTCCCGAGCCGGTGGGCCCGATGATGCCCACAAAATCGCCTTGCTCCACCGCGAAATCCACATTGTCCAGCGCGGTGGTGGCATCCGGCATCCCCTCATTATAAATATGGGTCAGTGCCCTGGCCTCAATGATCGCTGCCATAGCTTTTCTTTCCGTCCTCTCTCGTTTCGGGGCCCCGAAGGGCAGGGTCTTTTTATTTGAGCAGCTCATACAGAGCCTGGGCGCATTCTTCCTCGTTGATGATGCCGGCCGGCATGGAAACGCCTGCCTTCACCAGCTCATCCCGAAGCTCTGCGGCCTGGGGCACGTCCAGCCGAAGCTTTCGGACCTGCTCTGTCTGTGAGAACACCTCTTTGGGGGTCCCCTCCATCACCACACGGCCGCCGCTCATGACCAGCACACGGTCCGCCTGGGCGGCTTCCTCCATATAATGGGTAATGGACACCACCGTGATGCCCATTTTTTTGTTCAGATAGCGGATGGTCTCCATCACCTTTTCACGGCCCCGGGGGTCCAGCATGGCGGTGGCTTCATCCAGCACCAGGCAGTCCGGGTTCATGGCAATGACACCCGCAATGGCCACCCGCTGCTTCTGCCCGCCCGAAAGCTTGTGGGGGGCTTTTTTGCGGTGCTTGTAAATGCCGGCCATCTCCATGGCCGCATCGATCCGCTGACGGATCTCAGCCGGCGGCACACCCAGATTTTCCAGCGCAAAGGCCACATCCTCTTCCACCACAGTGGCAACGATCTGGTTGTCCGGGTTCTGGAACACCATGCCCACCGTCTGGCGGATATCATACAGCCGGTCATCGTCCCGGGTGTCCATGCCTTCCACCAGCACGGTTCCCTTTTCGGGCAGGAAGATGGCGTTGAAGTGCTTGGCCAGGGTGCTTTTCCCACACCCGTTGGCACCCAGCACCGCCACAAACTCTCCCTTTTGAACCGAGGCGTTCACCCCGTCCACAGCCCAGGGCGCTTCCGGGGCATACCGGAAATGCACGTCCTGTGCGCTGATCATCTCGTTCATACCTGGCTTCCTTTCAAACAATCAAAAACGCTCACTTTTCCTGCCAGATGGCGGTGGCGCCGCAGGGCACCACGCCGCCGGTGCTGGTCACCGGCAGACCGATCTCGTCGCAGCTGGTAACGCCGCCGTGAACCGGGCAGAGGGTGGTTCTGAGCATATATTCCATAACCGCCGGAGAAAGGCCGGTGGTGTAGCTGTTCACCGCCACAAACAGGGGCTTTTCGCTCAAAACCCCCGCACACAGGTCAATGAGATCATAGATGCTGTCTTCCAGCTTCCAGATCTCGCCCCCCGGGCCCCGGCCATAGCTGGGCGGGTCCATGATGAGGGCATCGTAGAAGCTGCCCCGGCGCTTTTCACGGGCAACGAACTTTGCGCAGTCATCCACGATCCAGCGGATGGGGCGCTTGTCTAAGCCGCTGGCGGCGGCGTTTTCCCGTGCCCAGGCCACAATGCCCTTGGAGGCATCCACATGGCAGACCTCGGCGCCTGCGGCCGCACAGGCCAGGGTAGCGCCGCCGGTGTAGCCGAACAGGTTCAGCACCCGGATGGGCCGGCCGGCATTTTCAATTTTTTCCCGGTACCAGTCCCAGTTGACGGCCTGTTCCGGGAACACGCCGGTGTGCTTAAAGCCGGTGGGACTCACCACCAGAGTGAGCGGGCCCTGAGCGATCTTCCATTTTTCCGGCAGGCGGCGCCGGTATTCCCACTGGCCGCCGCCCCGCTCGCTGCGGTGATACACCGCATCCGCTTTGTCCCACAGGGCGCTTGCCCGGGGTGTTTTCCAAACCACCTGAGGGTCCGGCCGGACCAGCAGGGTCTTGCCCCACCGCTCCAGGCGGTTGCCGCATGTGGCATCGATCAGTTCATAGTCCTGCCAGCTGGTAGCTGCACGCATTGGTTTCTCCCTTTCCCGGCCTTTGCAAAAGGCCGCGGCTTTTATTTTAAACCGTAAATATGAATATTTCTTGTATTTTCAATCAAAACATGGTCTGCTGCACACTGTCAGCCGGGCTGTCCATGGAGGCGGGGACCGTGAGCCCCAAATGGCCCCAGGCCGCCCGGGTAACACACCGGCCGCGGGGGGTGCGGGTCAAAAAGCCCATCTGCATCAGATACGGCTCGCACACGTCTTCCAGCGTGACCGCTTCTTCGCCCAGCGCTGCCGCCAGGGTGTCCAGGCCCACCGGGCCGCCGTTGTACATTTCGATGATGGCCCGCAGAACGCTCCGGTCCAGTTCGTCCAGGCCCAGCTCGTCAATGTCCATCCGCTTTAAAGCTTCCAGCGCAATGTTTTGGTCAATGTTGCCGTCGCCCAGCACCACTGCAAAATCCCGGGCACGTTTCAAAAGGCGGTTTGCCACACGGGGCGTGCCCCGGCTGCACCGTGCCAGCTCCAGGGCCCCTTCCGGGGTGCAGGGCTGGCCCAGGATGCCGGCGCTGCGCAGCACGATGCGGGAAAGCTCTTCCGGGCTGTACAGTTCCAGCTTGAGCAGAACGCCGAAGCGGTCACGCAGAGGGCCGGTCAGCTGGCCCGCCCGGGTGGTTGCGCCGATCAAGGTGAACCGGGGCAGGTTGATGCGGATGCTCTGGGCCGAGGGGCCCTTGCCGATCATGATATCCAGTGCATAATCTTCCAGTGCCGGGTAAAGTACCTCCTCCACCTGACGGGACAGGCGGTGGATCTCGTCGATGAACAGCACGTCCCTCTCCTGCAGGTTGGTGAGCAGGGCGGCCAGATCCCCCGGCTTTTCAATGGCCGGGCCGCTGGTGATGCGGATCTGCACCCCCATCTCCTGGGCAACGATGCCCGCAAGGGTGGTTTTGCCAAGGCCCGGGGGGCCGTAAAGCAGGATGTGATCCATCGGCTCGCCCCGGCGCTTTGCGGCTTCCAGATAAATGCGCAGGTTTTCCTTTACTTTTTCCTGACCCACATATTCTTCCAGCGTGTGGGGGCGCAGGTTCAGTTCCTCGGTTTCGCCCTGGTTCATTTCCGGGCTTACCAGACGATCGAATTCTTCCAACGTTTACCTCCTTGCCATGCTGCGAAGCGCCAGCTCTTCCACCGGAAGGCTCTCATCCAGCTTGGAAAGTGCCGCACCGGCCTCGGCGGCAGTATAGCCAAGGCTGGTGAGGGCCGCCACAGCCTGGCTGAGCGAGCCGGCAGGGGCCGCGGCCATATCGGCGGCCGAAAACTCCCGGGTAAGGCCCTTGCCCACCTTGTCCTTCAGCTCCAGCACGATGCGCTGGGCAAGCTTTGGGCCCACGCCGTTTGCGGCGGTGAAGGCCTTGTGATCGCCGCCGGAAATGGAAAGGGCGATCTTATCCGGGCTCATCACATTTAAAATCGCAAGACCCACTTTGGGGCCCACGCCGGAAACACCAATGAGCATTTCAAAGCAGTCCTGCTGCTGTTCGCTTTCAAAGCCGAACAGGCTCACATCGCTTTCGGTCACATGCATATAGGTATAGATGGTGGCTTCGCTTCCCACCGGCGGCAAAGCCGAGGAAACGCTTGCGGGGGTCAGCACCTGATAGCCCACTCCGCCGCAGCTGATGACCACCTGTTCCAGACTTTTTTTGAGTACTTTTCCGCTCAGACAGTAGATCATGCCAAAGCCTCCTTACTTAACGAATGGGTGTTCCCTGCAGCCGGCTTCGGCTGCAGTGGCAGTGCGCAATGGCCATGGCCAGCGCATCGGCGGTATCGTCCGGCTTTGGCACGGTATCCAGCTTCAGCATGATGCGGGTCATCTCCTGCACCTGCTTTTTCACCGCCTTGCCGTAGCCGGTCACCGCCTGCTTTACCTGCATGGGGGTATATTCATAAATGGGGATGCCGCACTGGGCCGCCGCAAGCAGGATGACCCCCCTTGCTTCGGCCACGCCGATCACGGTGGTCTGGTTGTGCTGATAGAACAGCTTTTCAATGCTCAGCGCCTCGGGCTGGTAGGTCTGCATGACCTCCAGTACCCCATCGTACACCTGGCGCAGCCGCTGTTCAAAATCCACACCGGCCTGGGTCGTGACCGCGCCGAACGCCACCGGAGTGAACCGGTTGCCCACATATTCTGTAACACCCCAGCCCACAATGGCATAGCCGGGGTCGATGCCCAATACTCGCATAGATACACCTCTCCATATTAACCGTGTAATTATACCACAAAACAAAAAGCAGAGCAATAAAAAGGGGGCCGGCTGCCCATTCTTCGCCCGCATTTTCCAAAAAAGGCTCCCATCCTGCAAACTGCCGCTTTTGCAGCTGCAAGAAAAAAGCGGGGCCGTTTGCAAAGCGGCCCCGCGAAAATGACAAAAAGAAAAGGACCCATCCAGAAGATGGATCCTTTGTGGTGCGCGGTAAGGGACTCGAACCCCTGACATCCTGCACGTCAAGCAGACGCTCTACC
>RCNH01000902.1_pt1 | contig 11091 bp, 8 predicted proteins | sample 2041161 | NCBI WGS metagenome assembly RCNH01 (sample SAMN09708215, study PRJNA481090) | Feces metagenome, whole genome shotgun sequencing project. | biome: feces | host: Leptonychotes weddellii | place: Antarctica: Sion Island | collected 2010-03-01
CTCGGCGTGGTACATGGGGCTCTGCTCCCAGTGCCAGCCGTCCGGATCCACCTGGATGCTCACTTCATCGGCCACACGCTTTTCGGTTTCCAGCATGGCGGCCTCATCGCCCAAAAAGATGGCGGCCTGATACATGCCCGAATTGCCGATGATGCCCCAGTTGGACAGCCGGCAGAAGGGGGTGTCCACTTCCAGCAGGTAGTTGATGTGCACCCGCAGGGATTCCTTCATTTTGTCCAGGATCCGGGTGGGGGCCATGCCGCATTCGTCCAGCATTTCCCAGGCGGCCAGCCAGTTGGCCGCGCGGATGCCGGAATCAAGGGTGCGCCAGGTGAGGGCGCGGGCCGCATCGGTAAGCGGGACATGGTCGATGAAATCCTCGATGAAATAGGCGATCTTGTCGGCGTATTTTTTGTCGCCGGTCAAAACAGCCTGACGGGCCAAAAGCAGCACATAGCTCTGGCGGACCAGCATATAGGTCCATTCCGGATCATCCGCAGGGCGGTATTCCCAGTTGATCGGACCGGAAAATTCCACCGGGATGCAGCACTGCTCCATATCCCAGGGGTCGTTGAACAAGAAGATGTTGTTGAAAAAACGGTCCGCACTTTCAGCGAGTGCCGTGCACTCTTTTGGCCATGCGGTTTGGGCAAGCTGGCGAAGCTCTGCGTTCATGAGGGTTCCTCCCTTTTGATGGCGTGACAGGGCCCGGAACCTTTTTCGGGGCACCCGCACCATCCCATATTGTTCTATTATATATGATATCACAATCATCTGAGCAGGAAAAGCGCTTATTTTACGGGATTTTGCGGGCGTTTCCAAAAATACTAACAGAAATCCCGGCATCCTGTTTACAAAACTGGAAAAAGGGTGTATAAACAGGGCAGAATGACAGCATTTTAACAAAAAGGAGCGTAGACGAAAATGGACCGAAACGGTGTTCTCACACGGGATACCCTGCTGCCCGCACCGGTGGGCGGCGGCTTTTCCATGGAGGGTTACTGGGTGTGGTGCGGCAGTGTTGTAAAAGGCGAGGACGGCCGGTATCACATGTTTGCTTCCCGCTGGCCAAAGACCCTTCCCTTTCACCCCGGCTGGGGTGTTGCAAGTGAGGTCGTAAGGGCCGACAGCGACACCCCCGAAGGCCCCTATACCTTCCGGGAGGTGGTCCTGCCCGCCCGGGGGGCCGGCTGGTGGGATGGCCGGGTCACCCACAACCCCTGCATTCAAAAGGCAGGCGGAAAATATGTCCTGTTTTATATGGGCACCACCTACCCCTTCCCCGATGACCCGGCCGACGGCACCCTCGGCCACGAGAGCATGCACTGGATCGCCGCCCGGGCCGGAAAACGGGTGGGCGTGGCGGTTTCGGACAGTGTATTCGGCCCCTGGAAGCGGCTCGACCACCCGCTTTTGGATGTGCGGCCCGGAATGTTCGATGACGTGCTCACCTCAAACCCGGCCCCCTGCATCCGAAAGGACGGCAGCTGCCTTCTCATCTATAAGACCCGCACCTATAAAAAGCCCCCCTATCCGCAGGCTTCAGGCAACGAGATCATCAGCGATATGAAGCTGGGCGCGGCCCAGGCCCCCCGGTGGGACGGCCCTTACCAGCGGCTGGACCATCCCCTTTTTGAGGGCGAGCCGGGCATTCTGGAGGACCCCTTCATCTGGCAGACCGACACCGGCTATTCCATGCTCGCCAAGGACTGGAACGGCGCTTACAGCGGCACCGTGGGCAGGCTCATCCAGGCCAAAAGCCCCGACGGCACCCACTGGCAGGTCATTCCCGGCAGCGGCCTGGACCTGGATATCCCCATGGATGACGGCACCGTGCATCATCTGGGCAATCTGGACCGGCCCTTCCTGCTGTTTGACGAACAGGGAAACGCCACCCACCTGTTCTGCGCCGTGAACAACGGCAGCGAGGCCGGCTTTGCCACCATGACCCACTCCTGGAACGCCTGCCTGCCCTTGCGATAACGACAAAAAAAGGACTGCACCGTAAAACGGTGCAGTCCTTTTTTGATGATATGGGGTATGGGGCAAGGGTCATTCCCCGTCCTCTTCCCGGTCGGCCTGGCTGTCCAGCTGGCGCTTACGCCGGTTGTAAACGGCGGCGGTTGCCAGCAGCAAAACCAGTGATATGGCAAAGGTGAAAGCGGCCATAAAAACAAGGGTGGCAAGGGAGCCGGCCAGGCTGTGGTAGTTGCGGTAGCTCACAAAAAACCAGAAAATACCCACTGCTCCGCCCGCTGCCAGGCTGATGCACAGATTGGTTTTCAGATCCGGCTTCAGCTTCCGGTCCCAGATGCCGTTTCGGATGCAGCTGATAACCAGATAAGCGGCGGAGATGAGAAGCACCAGGGTTTCGCCGCCCAGGCTGCGTGGATCGCTGTGGCCTATGGCGAGCTGGGCGTAGATCACAAGGGCCAGGCCCGCAAAACAGATCCAAAACCCGGTATGCTCGATGCGCAGCAGCTTCTGCTCCTGCATTTCGTCCAGATTGCTTTTAGATTTCTTCATCGGTTTCATCCTCCCAAAACAGTTCGTCCAGCCGGGCATCCAGTGCCCGGCAGATCTTCAGGCACAGCTTGATGGTGGGGTTGTATTCCCCTTTTTCAATTGCGTTTATGGTTTGCCGTGATACGCCGATCTTTTCGGCAAGGTCTTTCTGCGTCAGGTCTTTTTTGGTTCTGGCAAGTTTCAGCGCCATGTTTTTTGCCACTGGGCAACGCCTCCTTTTGTGATTTTGATTGTACTTCATATTTTGCTTTATGTCAAGTATATATTACAAAAAAGAAAATATAAAATACTTTTTGGGGCGGCGCCCCTGCATGCATCTCCCTGGCCCGCAAAGGGTGAAAAGGCAGGGCCTTCTGCCTTTCTTTAGAAATTCTTTTGAATTGCCTGTGCCGGGGTTTTAGAAATGCGCCGTATACTGAAAACAAAGAAAAGGAGGTGCAGCAGCGGTGCGTTGGTGCAGGCGGCAGAACGTGCTATAATAAATTTCAACAATACTGCCGCTGGAGGAATGAAACGATGGAATACAATATTTTAGTGGCCGAAGATGACCGGGAGATCCGGGAGGGCATCGCCATCTATCTGCGCAATCAGGGCTACCGGGTATTTCTTGCCGCAAACGGCCGGGAGGGCCTGGATATCATCGAAAAAGAAACCATCCACCTTGCGGTGGTGGATATCATGATGCCGGTGATGGACGGCATCCAGATGACCATGCGGCTGCGGGAAAACCATGATTTCCCGGTGATCATCCTGTCGGCAAAATCCGAGGATATGGACAAGATCACCGGCCTGAACATCGGGGCGGATGATTATGTGACAAAGCCCTTTGTGCCCATGGAGCTGCTGGCCCGGGTAAACAGCCAGCTGCGCCGGTATGCCAAATATCTGGAGCTTGTGCAGAAAAAGGAAGGCCCCCGGAAAGAAGGGGTCTACACCATCGGCGGGCTGGAGCTTTCGGAGCCGCAGGCCCAGCTTTTGGTGGACGGGGTGCCGGTGAGGCTGACCCCGCTGGAATTCAAGATTTTGGCGCTTTTGATGAAAAACCCCGGCCGGGTGTTTTCGGCCGAAGAAATCTACGAACGGGTCTGGAACGAGCGCGCGGTGAACACCGACACCATTATGGTGCATGTGCGCAACATCCGCGAAAAAATCGAGATCGACCCAAAGGAACCCAAATATTTGAAGGTGGTGTGGGGAATTGGATACAAGATCGAAAAAATGTAAATTTGCAAGTGTGCTGGCAGCCCTGCTGGCAACGGTGCTGCTCACCTCGGCGGTGATGGGGCTTCACCCCGTGCTGGAAAAACGGGCCGAAAGCAAAGACTTCCGGCAGCTGGACAGCAGCTCTTTCCGGTGGGACCTGGTCTCTTTCCTGGCCGAAAAATGCTACCGGGTCAAGCAGAACGAAAGCAAAGCTTCTCCTGCGCAGGTGATGGCCCCGGAATATGTGGCGGAAACCAACCGGCTGGCCCGGCTGCTGGAGCAGGCCGAAAACGGGCGGATCATCACCAGCTGGCAGCCGATGCCCACCGAGGGGCCGGGAACTCAGCAGGAAGATGCCGCTGCCGGCGCAGAGGAAACGCTGGAGCCGACCTCTGATCCCGGAATCGAAAGCGAGCCCCCGGTAAGCGTGTATGTCTCCCCTTCCGGCAGCCAGCTGGAACAGCTTTCCCAGCGGGTGGAGACCCGCCAGAACCGGGAAGAGAACTTTAACGAGAGGATGCTGCGCGAGCCCTGGATGAGCGCCAATCTGGATTATTGGGTAAAGGATACCGAAACCGGGGCTGTGCTTTCCACAACGGAAAACCCGGAAACGATCTTTGAAAACGAGCAGCTCCGAAAAGGATATCAGTACGCAGTGGAGCTGGAGCTGGACGGAAAAGGCAGTCTGCGGGTGGTAAACCTGCACAGCACCCAGCCGCTGAATGCGGATCACACCCAGCAGCTGCTGCGCGAATTTGAGGAGCAGACCCAGATCTCCTTTGAGAATGCAGCCAGCCCCCAGAGCCGGCAGGATGTGGATGCCTTCGAACCCGAAGGATTTAAAAATGTGCGCATGATCGCGGCCGTTCCCCTGGAACTGCGCGGCTTGGACAGTATCTATTATTCCATCCTGGATTCCAGGACCTATAACTATTTGAGTGCCGGCTTCGGCCCCCTGTGGGCAGCGGCCCTTGTTTTGGCGGCAGCGCTGGGCCTTGCCCTTGGCCTTGTGAAAAAATGGAAGTTCGGTGAGGGCAGAGTGCTGCGGTTCCTTCCGGTGGAAGGGCTCATTGTGGGCGATGTGCTGCTGTCTATGTGCGGCTGGTATTTGGTCCATAGCCTGGCAAAGCTCAAAATGGGAATGGAGGTCCGGCAGCTTGCGCTGGACTGGATGATCGATGAGGCACTGGCAGGCGGGGCCATGAGCGTTCTGTATATCCTGGCCTGGGCGGGCAGTGTGCTGGCAATGTACCTTTCCTTCCTTTCCTATGCAAAAATTTTCACCAAGGGCCTGTGGCCTTACCTCAAAGAGCGCAGCTGGCTGGTGCGTTTGTGCTGTGCTGGCTGCCACGGGGTGAAAAGGCTCTGGGGCTGGGCAACCAATGTGCAGCTTTCCGGCCCGGAGGGCAAATGGCTCTGGAAACTGGCCCTTGTAAACGGTGCGGCAATCGTGATTTTGTGCTGCGGCTGGTTCTTTGCCATCCCGGTGGCGCTCATTTATTCAGCTGTGACCTATGTGCTGCTGCGCAAAAAATGCGCCGGCATCCGCGCCGATTATGAAAAGGTGCTCACCGTGGCCAGCAAAATGGCCGAAGGCGATCTGAATGCCGCCGATGACGGGGATGCGGGCATCTATGAACCCCTCAAGCAGGAGATGGGCAAGGTGCGCCAGGGCTTCAGCAAGGCGGTGGATGCAGAGCTGAAAAGCCAGAGCATGAAAACCGAGCTCATCACCAATGTCTCCCACGATCTCAAGACCCCGCTCACCGCCATCATCACCTATGTGGACCTTTTGAAAAAGCCGGATATCACCGAAGAGGAGCGGCAGAGCTACATCGACACCCTGGACAAAAAGAGCCAGCGCTTAAAGCAGCTCATTGCCGATCTGTTTGATGTGAGCAAGGCGGTGAGCCGGGAAATGACCCCCGACCTTGCCCCGCTGGACCTGGGCGCCCTTCTGCGGCAGGTGCGGTTCGAGCTGGATGACCAGCTCAAAGAAAGCGGCCTTGATTTCCGCTGGGACATCCCGGAAGAAAAGGTCCCGGTGCTTTTGGATGGGGCCCGGACCGGCCGCATTTTTGAAAACCTCCTGGTGAACATCACAAAATACGCCCTGCCCGGCACCCGTGCCTATGTGGCGCTGAATGCGGCCGAAAACGAGGCCGTGGTGAGCTTCAAAAATGTGTCGGCGGCAGAGCTGCCCGAAGATCCCGAGGCCCTTGCCGAGCGGTTCGTGCGGGGCGATGCTTCCCGCAGCACCGAGGGCAGCGGCCTGGGCCTTGCCATTGTGCGCAGCTTCACCGAGCTGCAGGGCGGCCGGCTGGAGCTTCTGGTGGACGGTGACCTGTTCAAGGCCGTGGTGCATTTCCCGCTGAACCGCCAGCCGCAGGAGCCGGAACCCGCCCAGCAGGCGATCGAGCCGGAGCCAGAGCCCCAAGACGAAAAAGGGCTGTGATGCCCTCGGCCGAGCGGCTCCGGGAGCCGCTGGATGAATACGGCGACCGGGTCCTTCGGTTTTGCCTGGTCTGCCTTGCCGAAGAAGCGAAGGCAGACAGGGCGGCCCAAGAGATCTTTCGGATGCTGGTAGAGCAGACAGGAAAAACGCCCATGACCGAAAGCCGGGTCCTGGGGACTGCGCTGCGGGTGCTGGCGGGCAAAAGCCTGCCGCAGGCAGACCCGGGGCCGGGCGTTCTGGGCGGCATCGGCAGCCTGCCCAAAGGCCAGAAGCTGGCGGTTTTGGCCCGGTGCTATCTGGGCCTTTCGGAACAAGAAGCCGCCCGCTGGCTGCGGGTTCCCCGGTGGGCGTTTTCGGCCCGCCTGCGAAAGGCCGAAGCGGCCTTGAATATCCATCTGAATGGAAAATGAACACAACACAAAGCCCCGGACGGTTTTCCACCGTTCGGGGCTTTGTTTGTTGAAAACTGTGCGGCCGTTACCGGGCGCTGTTTCGGAAGAACACCGCAACGGTGCCGGGGCCGGAATGGGCACCGATCACCGGGCCGATCTCGCCCAGCTCAACGCGGGCAGCGCCCAGATCACGGATGGCCTTTACCACAGCGGCCGCTTCCTCGGGGCAGTCGCCGTGGCTCACAAAGATCACCTGCTCGGAAAGGGGCACATCGCTTTCGGCAATGTGCTTCACAAGCGCTTCCAGGCTGGCTTTGCGGCCCCGGGTCTTTGCCATGGGGATCAGATGGCCTTCGTCATCCATGTGCAGAACCGGCTTGATGCCAAGCAGGGTGCCGGCAACTGCGGCAGTGCCGGAAAGCCGCCCGCCCCGCTTCAAGAACATCAGATCGTCCACCGTGAACCAGGCGGAAAAATGCAGGCGCTCGGCCTCGGCCCAGGCGGCAAGCTCTTCCAAAGAGGCACCCTGGGCCATCTTCTTTGCGGCGTGGTAAACAAACAGCCCCTCGCCCATGCTGGCAAGCAGGGTGTCCACCACACGCACGGTGCGGCCGGGATACTGGGCTTCCAGCTCGGCTGCTGCCAGCACTGCCGAGTGGCAGGTGCCCGAAAGGCCGCTGGAAAAGGCCAGATACAGGATGTCTTTGCCTTCTGCCAGCACCGGGCCGAAGGCATCCTCAAAAGCAGCCTGATTGATCTGGCTGGTGGTGCTCATACTGCCCGCACGCAGCGCTTCGTAAAATTTGTGAGAGGAAAGCTCCCGGTTGTCAGGATAATTCTTATAATCATTCCCATCCAAATTGAAAATCATGGGAATGACCCGCACACCCAGCTCTTCAACCAGAGCGGGAGTGAGATCCGTAGTTGAATCTGTAAACAGAACATAATCTGCCATGACGATACCCTCCTTTGATTATGTATATATAAATATTACCACAACTGCGCTGAAAACAAAAGAAAAAAATGAAAAACTGCCCAAAATCCGCCGCCGGCCCGGCTGTCCGGCTTCAAAAATTGCTGGGCCGCAGCAAATTTTTTTCAGGCAAACGGTTGACATTTGCCGCCGGGGATGTATAATAAATGCGTTGCCGATGTATAAATATACGAATAGCATGAATAAAAATGCGAACAAGGGGAAAGAGTAAAACACGGCGAAAAAAGGGAAAGGGGAATTTGAAATGAAGAAACATTCGTCCTGCGGCAGGATCACTGCGGCACTGCTGGCAGTTTGCATGCTGCTGTCGCTGGCGGCCTGCGGCCAGAAGGCGCAGCCGGCACAAACCGAAAAAAGCCAGGAGGGTTCGTTTGAAAACACCTCCGGCGACGGCGGAGAAAACTGCGTGAACCTTACAAAGGCGCGCAGCTTCAAGGCTGTGCTCCCGGTGGATAAAACCGAAAAAGAAGCACAGGAGCTTTTGGAAAAGGTCACCTGGTCCATGGACCGGGACCCGGAAAAGCCCTATGTGGATGCAAAGCTCTTCCCGCATCAGTCGGCCGGCGGCCCGCTGACCGACTGGAAGTGCAGCGATGAGACCACTCCCCTGTTTACAGCGCCGAAAACCGGCGTTGAGGTGGTGGACGGCCAGGTTTCGCTCACGGCGGAATTTGACAGCAGCTGCTATTTTTACCGGAAGAACTGGGAAACCGAGGAAATGGTGGAGGATCTGAGCGCTCCCCACTCCAACGGCGGTGCTTATCTGGAAGACTGCGGCTATTTCAACCTCACTGCCTCGGCCGAGGGCACGGTCCTGGGCAAGACCCCGGTCAAGATCGTTCCCTATGACGGGTTCCACACAATGGATGAGATCTACGCCGAGCTGGACGAGATGGTGGCCTTTGCCGGCGAAAAAACCGACCTGTATGTGGAAAAGATCTCTCTGGGCAAAAGCCAGGGCGACAACGGCCTGGAAAGCCTGGACATGCCCGGCCTGATCGTGGCAAAAAACAAGCAGGCCGTTGACAAATGGCAGGAGATCCGGGCGCAGGCCATGACCGATCCTTCGGCACTGCTTGCAAAGATCGAAAGCGGTGAGCTGGGCGATTACCAGGTGCCGGTCCTTTATTCCAATGTGCATGCAAACGAAGTGGCGGCCAGCGACGGCATCATGAAGTACATCTGGATGCTGCTGGATGCGGCTGCCGGCGACAAGACCCTTACTTATAATAAGCTCACCGGCTTCACCGAGGAAGGAAAGGCAAAGCTGGCCGAGCAGATGGGTGAGGTGGGCAAGGAAGGCAGTGTGGCCATTCCCGATCTTGTCAAGGACAAGGCCACCTATCTGGGCGATATCCGGGCCGACGGCATGGACGTTTCCGGCAAGGTGGATCTGGAAAAATATTACACCATGGAACAGGAAACCGTAAAGCTGGAAGATTTGATGGACAACATCTTCTATCTGTTCGTTCCTGAGGAAAACGTGGAGGGCCGCACCTATGTGACCCGCACCTCCTCCGGCGGCTTTGATTTGAACCGGGACAACTCCTTCCAGACCCAGGCCGAGACCCAGAACATGGGCCGCCTGATCGCAAGCTGGAACCCGGTGAGCTTTGTGGAATTCCACGGCCGCATCGAGCCGTTCCAGTGTGAGCCCTGCGACCCCCCGCACGAGCCCAACTTTGAATATGACCTTTTGGCCGAACACCTGATGTACGGCGGCGAGGCTCTGGGCGCGGCGGCCGTTGCCAACAACCAGAGCTACAACAGCTTTGTGATCCCCCAGCGTGACTACCTGAGCTACACCGGCGAAAAAACCGCCGACGGAGCCTATGAAACCTGCTGGTATAACCCCTGGGACGATATGTCCACCAGCTATACCCCGCAGTTTGCCATGCTGCACGGCACCGTTTCCTACACGGTGGAGCTGCCCGCCTACAACGATGATACCGTGAATGCTGCCGCCTACGGCCAGCTGGGCCAGAGCGTTTATATCGCAGCCAACAAGCAGAGCTATCTCACCGCACAGACCAAAATTTTTGAGCGGGGCGTTACCAACGCAAACTCCGATTCCTATGATATGGTGGGCCAGTGGTTCTGCGACCAGTATGATGTGGAAGGCGCCGAACAGGAGATCTTCCGCCCCGAATACAAGGGCGAGGGCCAGAACGGCAACTTCTACCCCGAATGCTACATCATCCCGCTGGACGGCGAAAACCAGAAAAACCTTCAGGATGCAAACGATATGCTGGAATATCTAGCACGCAACGAAGTGCAGATCCAGCTTGCAAAAGAAGCTTTCACCTATAACGGGGTGGAATATCCCGCAGGCACGGCTGTGATCTCCATGTACCAGGCCAAGCGCTCGGTGGCAAACGGCGTGCTCTACAAGGGCACCGTGATCTCCGACTGGCCGGTGCTCTATTCCGAGGGCATCACCGCCTTCAATATGACCCGCGGCTTTGACATGGTCACCTGCGCCGAGCCCGCCGCCTATGAAAAGATCGCGGCGGTGTGCGAGCCTTCCAAAGAGTGGAACGTCCAGTCCCACTTTACCGGAATCGAAGGCGAAAAGGTGATCTTGGCCAATGCTTCTGAGGATTCCACCGCAGCGGTGAACGATCTTCTGCGGGATAAAAAGACCGTCGGCGTGATTTTGGAGGGCGAAAACAAGGGCTCCTTCCTCTGCGATTATGCCGATTGGCAGACCGTTTCCGCAAAATACCTGATCTCCGGCGAGGGCGTGGCCCTTGCGGATGCTCCCCTGTCGGCCCAGCTGGAAAAGGCCCCCGTGGTTTACATTTCCGGCAAGAGCCCCGAGGATGACAAGGGCTTTGTGAAAACCGGCCTTCTGAGCTGGTCCTATGGCTACAACTACGACCGGCAGGCCATGGAAATGCTGGGCTTCACCGTGACCGAAAACGCCGCCGAGGCAGACATCGTGATCGGTGCGGACACGCTGGATGAGCAGGGCCTGGAAGCCGTGAAAGCGGGCACCCCCTACATTGCTTACGGCTACGACGGTGCAAACAGTGCAGCCGAGCTTTTTGAAGAGGGTCAGCTGGAATGGAAATCGGCCAGCGACAACGCAATGGATGCCCTGGCCTATGTGACCTATCCTGAAAGCTCGCTGGTGACCGCCAGCTATGCGGCCGAAGGCGATGACCTGCTGTACGGCTACGGCGCAGGCTATCTGGATGCCATCCCCGAAGGCTCCAAGGTGCTGGTGCAGATGGACGACAGCAAAAATCTCCTGGAAGGCTTTTTGCCCGGTGAAGGCGAAAACAACGGGGATTTCCTGAAATCCGTCCAGGCCATCGAGTATCACGGCAAGGGCGCCCAGGATGCGGACCTCAACCTGATCGTGTTTGCCAATACCCTGACCAACAAGGTCCATCAGCGGGACGAATTCAACTTCGTTTCCAATGCGGCATTCTCCACCGTTGTGGGCGATGTGCTCACCGGCTCGGCGGATGCGGCAAAGGACACCGGCCTGCTTTTGAATGCGGCCTGATGGATGC
>RCNH01000903.1_pt1 | contig 11090 bp, 11 predicted proteins | sample 2041161 | NCBI WGS metagenome assembly RCNH01 (sample SAMN09708215, study PRJNA481090) | Feces metagenome, whole genome shotgun sequencing project. | biome: feces | host: Leptonychotes weddellii | place: Antarctica: Sion Island | collected 2010-03-01
AATCTTCGGGGCCCCTTTAGGGGTGAGGTCTGTATAAAGCCCTTCTAGGGCTTAATCAAGCCTCCGGCTTAGCCGGAGGTTTTGACTTTGATATCAGAGCCAGACATTCACGGCGAAGCCGCCGTTAAAAAAAGAAGGTGTTCGTCCAATATCTGTTTGGTGGAGCCAAAAGGGAAGCGGTCGAACTCGGCGGCTTCCCCTTTAACAAAAGGGCAAATCACCAAATTATCGAACTCATCCCAACTTATCTCCGTCTTATCTTCTGAATAGAAGAACGTCGCCACCAGCTTGTCGTCGTACAGATAAATCTTATCGACGAAATATTCCATCACCGCGTCTCGAATCTTCGGGTCGTCGAAGTCCGCTCTCATGAACTTATCGAAATACGACTGGATGCTGTGCTCGTCTTCAAACAATGCAGCACGCACGTGCTCGGCCTCGATTGCCTCATTCAGTGCCGTTTTCTGTTCCTCGAGCTGCACCAGTCTGTCGGTCACGGAATCGCTCAGAACGCCCTTCTCGATGACCTTCAGCAGATTCGCCATGGACTTCTCGACTTCACGGCGTTTCGCCTCCAAGCCGTCCAAATAGTGCGTATTTTGATAATTATCCCGATAGTATGCGGCAGCGTCCACCGCCAACGATGCAAGGTTCTCCGAGTCCTTCAAGAGACCGCGGAGCAGTATCGTCACAAGCTCCTCAACTTGCTCTTTGCGCATCTTCTTTTTGTCGCACTGCTTGGCTCTTTGTGCCTTGCAGTAATAGTAATAATATTTCCGCCCCGTATTGCTGGTTCCACTGACGCCTTGCATGGATTCTCCACACTCGCCGCAGAACAGCTTTCCAGTCAGCCAATAACGCGGGGCTTCGTTATCATCCATCCCGTGTGCACGTTGCGAACCCTTTCGCTTGTTCAATGCGAATCGCGCCTGCACTTCGTTGAACGTGTTCGTGTCTATCAACGCCGGCATCCCGTCCGGCACCACGATGTCCCCATGATGATACTCGCCTATGTAGGCTCGATTTTGGAGCATCTTGTTCATGGTCTTGACGCCGAACTTAGCGCCTCGGGTCGTACGCAGTCCCTGCGCGTTGAACTCGTCGCATATCTCCTGCATAGCCTTACCGGCAGCGTACTGTGTGAACATCCTCTGCACGAACGGTGCGGTGTCCTTGTCCACGATGTACTTCTTCGTTGGCTTATCTACGCTGTACCCGAACACCTTGTGTCCGTTGTACAATGCGTGCTGGGCATTGTAGTCCATCCCTCGCTGTATGTTCTGGGAGAGCTGACGGCTGTAATACTCCGCCATGGCGTCCATCAATCCCTCGATAAGAATGCCCTCGGGCCCCTCCGTCGGGATGTTCTCCGCCAGCAGGTGTATCTCACAGCCCGCGTCGCGGATTTCCTTCTTCGCCATCGCCAGCACGTACTTATCGCGCCCCAATCGGTCGGTCTTCCACATGATGAGCGTACTCGGACGGATTTTTGCGACCTCCGACAGCATCAGCTGGAATCCCGGTCGGTCTTCCTTGGTGCCGGATATGGCCGCATCCTCATACTCTCGAATGATAGTCAGCCCGTGAGCGTCCGCCCACGCATGGGCGAGCTCCTTCTGCTGGTCGATACTCGCTTCGTTCTGCGAGTGGGAAGAAAAGCGATAGTATGCAATAGCGAGGTTGTTGTCGTTGGGTTTGAATTTCTTGCTTCGTGCCAAACGAACCACCTCCGTTAATCATTTAATCAATTGTACATGTATTTCATCCAGAATAAAGCCCGCCAATATCGACGGGCTTTATCACGATTCAGTCCTGATGAATTTAATAACCAATAACCTCGGATTCGACTTCATCAATCACATCTTGCGAAATATCAGTGACCGCAATACGCGACACTTCATTCGTTCTGGGATTGTAAATACCGAGGTGTTTCACACTATGAAATTCAGAATGCACGGAATGCAGACCCATGCGCCAATACATAAGCAACTGCAATGTATGTTCCTTTTTGACAGGCATCTTCGAAACCTTAAAGTCCCACAACGTATCAGCAGTAGTGAAATCCCCATCTCCGGTCGCAACTATATCGGTATAACCGCCCTCAAATGTAAACCCATCCAGTATTTTCGGACCATATACATCAAGAAAATGCAGGGCGCGTTGCACCATTACTCGAACATTCGCAATCGTATCCGCATCAGGATTGATATCTTGAACAGGTTTATAGCCCATAATACCTGCACGAAAACAAACATCAAATCCGCTCAGCTTCACAGCACATATAATTGATTTATCATCCAATCCTTCAACATCGGCTAACAACTTCTGTGCCAAGTCCATCTCGCCGACTATCTGCGCGCCCATCAAAGAAATACTGAACGCATCCGGCGCAGGCGCACCAGTCATAAAACGCGTCATATAATCAACGGCCAGTCCCATAAGACTTGCGTGTACATTCTCCACAGGATTCAACGCATCCGCACCATTGCCGAGAGAAACAACTGTCAGTTCCTTCGGTTTAATATAACCGCCACGAGGTTGTTTTACCTGCTTGATTCGTTGTGTAACCGACACACCGGTCATACCGTTTAGTAGCTGACTTAACATATCCATAATAAAAATCATCCTTTGTGTTTCGATGTCATGTTATTGCGTAGATAAATCAGTCAATTTGCCGTTTTCTGCTTTGTACGCACCCGGAATACTAAAACGCCCGCGAGTGCATGTCATGCCAATAACATACGATTCGCTCGCCGGATTCTCGCCGATAAAAGTCATCGGTTCTGCATGTTCGATGTTATAGATATATGCGACTATCCGAGGAATTTCAGATAGCTCACAATCAATCTCGATAGTAGATTTGGTCAGTTTATCAAAAACTGAGAGCGTCCACCCATCATGCTTATGCTGTTCGATAAACGATTTGACCGTTGAATATCCGGCATCACACCCAGCCAAATCGCCCTTCCACAAAACACCGCCCATAGGCGATGGAAATTCAACAAATCCATTGTTCATTTACCCATGCACCTCCTCGGAATGTCCTGCAATCCATCCGTGGATAATCGCGGCAATCGTCGTGTCCTGTTCCATCGCCATCATCTTGAGCTTCTTCTTGTCACTCACGGTCAACGACAGCGAGAGGGTAGTGCGCTTCTCCTCAACGACGGGCTCCGCATCGGAAACCGTCTTCTCTATCTTCTTCTGCTCGGCCTCACGGTCGACGGCATACTTCTCGAACATATTTCCCATAGAGAAACCTCCTTAATCATTTAATTATTTACATAATTATATAATATCTTCACAAAAAAGTCGAGGAGTATTTTGCCTCTCGACTTTCGCATTTATTCCTTCGGGAATCCTACGGCCTCCCGTACAGTGTTCACCAGCTCCATGGTCGCTTTCGCGGCCTTGCTGTGCTTGTCATAGCTCACCACGGACTGTTCGGCAGCACCGGCTTGCACGAACGCCTCGGACTGGGGCAGTGTGACCACGGTCTGAAAGCCTGCCAGCCCGCCGAACCACTCCATGAAGTCACGGGACGCCTTGAATCGGTTCCAGCCATTCATCACATAGACAATTTTCGCCTTGCTGTGCTTGAACACGGCTTTTCTCATGCGCATCAACGGCTCAATATCCCTTGACGTCGTACGGGTGGGAATGACCACCAAATCGGCTTCTTTCAGCCAGTCGGCTAAAGCCTCCTGCAAGGCTCCCGGAGTGTCCACCACGGCGACCTCGGCTCCATCGACTTCATGGGTCTGATGCAAGGTTCCGCCTTGGGCATCTAAATCATAGAAACTCACGGGAACGCCGGAACGCTCAAACGAGAACGCAATCTCGTCGGCAATAAGGGATTTTCCCACACCGCCTTTCTGATTGCATACCAGTATCGTCTTCATATTGCTCACCTCGCTCATTATTTGATTATTTAATCAATTATACAATTATTTAATTTATTTTTCAACTGGTCTTTCGTGACCATTTATTGACCAAATACTGGTCAATCCAAGCCCACCGCTGACCACTTGACCGAACTCAAAATCGGCTAAAAAATTGACTTCCGCTCAAAAATGAGCAGAAGTCAATTTTCATGAATTTTCGCTCACGGTCTGCTGGTCATTTCGTGGTCAATTTTTGGCTATTTCAAGCCCACAAACGACCATTTTTCGAACCACTTGTGACCAGCTATGCAATTTCATCCATCGCTTCGGCTTTCAGCTCACGCTTGTACCGGTAGTATGTGTTCTTGTCGATGTCGAGCATTTTAATCAAGTCTTTGTCTGATACGGTTCCGCCAAAGGCTCGGCAATGCTCAAGCATTTTCTTCTTGCACGCATCGGACTTCTTCGTGCCCAGCTTCGCACCCGGCTGGCGTCCCAGCGTCTTCCCGTTCAGCCTTGCCGTCTCGAGTCCCTGACGGGTACGCTCCGCAAGGTCGTCGCGTTCCTTCTGTGCCTGTTCGAACGCAAGCTGCACCTGACGCTCTGCGAGCTTCATCAGATAGGCGTTCACCCCTTGCAGAATCACGTCGACGTCGCCGCCGGTCATCGGCACAAGGTTTTCTTTCGCCTTGGCGTACACGTCCGTGTCGATATACCGCTCGTTCAGGAACACAAGGCTCACGCCCTGCTCGAATAATTGCTTATATAACGCGAACCCGTCAGCCGCGTTGCGACTCATACGGCTCACGCTGTCGAACACGATGGTGTCACCCGCACGCACCTTGCGCAGGAGCTTCTGGAACTCCACGCGGGCGGTGGTCTTCGTGCCGGTGAACACCTCTTGATAAATCTTAATATGCTTATCAAATGCAATCATATTGCGAATCTGACGGGAGATATCCTGCTTATTCGTCGAAATCCGCGCATATCCGTAAATCATGCTTCTCACCTCCATATTTTCTCTATCCGCATTTAGACGCGCCTCCAATTGCATATAGAGCAATGGAGACGCAAATCTATCATACGATAGGCGAATATGCTTCATTTAGAGGTAGCCTCTAAATTCATATACATATTTCGCCCGTATATCCGCTACCAGTCGCCCAGCGACTTATCATCGTCACCGCGTCCGTTGCCGTAACCTTCCACAATACGCTTGAGACTCTCCGGCAACTCATGCGGCGTGTACTTCGGTTGCACAGGCTTCGGTTCCGGTTTCGGCTCCGGTTTCTCCAAAGGAATCTCCGATTGAACCGACTCCACCACGGTTTCCTCCACGGGCTTCGCGGTTTCGGCTTGCGCCTGCATCTTAGCCTCACGCATCGCCTTTTGACGCTCTTTCTCCGCGAAATAGGCTTCGATACCATCCTTCGTGAAATCGTCGCACAGATTCGACGCCCGTCGCTTTCTCGAACGATGCTTCGGCCCCCATACGTCGATAGTACGATACGACCATCCCGTTGTGACCTCGCCGGTCTTCTTATTGACCTTGGACGTCTCATTCAATGCGATACCTGCATACTCAAGGTTTCGCTTGAAAGAATCCAATGAGACCGCAGTGTCACGAGCGTTAGCGATTTTATCTCCAAGGTTCCTGTCGAAAGAGTCATTCGCGAACGACAAACGTCGCTTCGACCATGTCTCTTTCGTCTTAACAGACCCGAGCACTTCGAAGTTATACGCAAAGCTCAACTCGTCATTCACTGCTCGTACACGAGGAGCGTACAAGCTCGTGTCACCTTTGTTGATAGCAAGCCCCGTGCGTACATCATGGTTTGCGATGGTCACATGCGCATGCACGCATTCGCCTTCACCGTCCGTATGCATCGTGACCCAACAAGGGGAATCAGGTGCGAGCTCGTGACTAAGCAAATAAGAATACTCCATAGCTCGCTGAATATCATCAGGCTTGTTCGGGTTGAGCTCATCTGGTGACCACGAAATGCGCAACTCGAATCCCTCGTTAATGGCATTTGGGTGACGATACTTATTGCACTCGCAATAAGTAATGAAGTCAGCACGAGATGGCATGTCGCCAAACTCAGACACGATACGATTCGTACCGTTCGCAATGTGCTCACGTCGCTTGTCGCCTTCACCGTATTCGGTATACGACATACGCCCCCGCACGTTAGGCAATGACTGCACGTTAGTCGTTGACATCGGACATCACCTCCTCGAAATAGAAATCGTCGAAATACAAATCTCTGTCGATGTCAGGTGCGTGCTGCTCTTGAATTGCATGGCGTAATTCTTCGATAGACGCTCGCAACTTTTCGACCTCTTCTTTGCATCCTTCGAGTTCTTCGATATCATTCTTCAAGTTACGGTATTCCATCAATTGCGATACCGAGTTCACGCGTCGCTTCGCGAGCTGCGTGTTCAACACACGTGCTATCTGATTGATGTTCACACCGATACGATTCAATTCCATCACGGCATCATCCAATTGAGGAATCTCGACCATTACCGTTTCGGATTTCATCGACTTACCGTACAACGCACCGCGAAGAAAATTCGAACGCGACCACGAACCACGTCTCGCATCCAACCGTTCCAATTCTTCTTCGTTCATGCGTACCTGAACGACCGTGTCACGGCGTTCTTTTTTATAGTGCTGCCGCGTCGCTTTCGCACTTCTTTTTTCCATCTTATCCACTGCGTGGACACCTCCTTTGGCAATTCACGAACTGCCACTTGCTGTGGACAGTTCATAAAACTTCGTTTTCTTAAATTTGCTACAAAGGGGCTGGAGCAAGCATTGACTTCATATAGACAAAATGCGACTCCGTGCGATTTTGCTATATTTCGTCAGCTTGCGAGGGGGCTGCTTCGCGCCCCCTTCGAACCCCCGGTTTGTCCCTTATGATTCAACATGTTCTGTCGGACAGAATCACGCGACCGCAAGTCGGACACGGAGACGGCTCTCCATGTCCGCTCACGGTTCGCGTTTTAATCAAAGGGACGGTGCGCAGGATAGGCATCCTGTGCACCTTGGGAACCCTGATAGCCGTCCGACAACTCGGCGGCATTCACAGGTTCATGCACGACTGCGGTCTGCGTAGTGGAAGTGTTCGCTCCGGTGTCTGCTTGTCCGGTACTTTTGCGCAATGTCTTGACGAACGCAAGCACCTCCTCAACAGAACCCATATCCTCCACTTCCGGGAATACAGTTACGAGCGCATCGGCATACGCCTTTGCCTTCGCAGCCTGCTTTTCACGACGCAACTTCTTAGCTTGAGCTTCAAGTTCGCGTGCCTTCTTATCAATGTCATCAAATCGCTTAGTAGCCATTCTTATATACCTCCTTATTATTCATGACCTCCGACGTGATGACGGTGAAAACCGTTCACCACATCGGACGTCATGTTCAGTTAGTCGTTAATCATCCGGCGTCACACCGGTACCCGATGCAGCATCCACCGCAAGGGCAGATGCGACGCTCGGGTCGCGAACCAATCCGCGATAATTGACTTTCGGGTCGACCGTGCACAACTTCATACGGTCTTGACCCTTGTAATCTTTGTTCATCCACTTTGTAACGTCGTACTCGAGAATCAACGGCTCCGGCGCATCCATCTTCGTACCGGTTCGCACACTCACAATCGAGTCAGACCACTCAGAATACTGGTCGATGATGCTGAGCACACGGGACTTAAACGCCCTCGAGCCCTCAGGTCGACCTTGTGGCTGATTGTCTGCCATCCAGCACTTATACAGGTCGTGCAGGAACGTCCATGGGAGCAAATCCCATGCCGCCTGCGGCAGGATTTCATCGCAGAACTCACGCACAGGGTCATTGAACACCTTGTACTCGTTCAATGCCTCACCGCACACCGCTGGTACGCTCAGCTCGTAATAGTCCATCTCGTACAGTACGTGGAACAGCACGTACTCAAGCACCTCTTTGCGATACAGATAGTCGCTCTTGATATACTTGCGTTCACGACCTTCGAAACGCTTGTTGAACGGCACGACAAGCAAACGTCGATACATCGACTCGGAGCGGTCGCGGAGTCTCGGGTACGCATTCACACACTGTACCATGAACCCACGAAAACGCATCGTACGCGGGTCTTTGAACTTACGATTCAGCAAGAAAGGGTCGCCCGTGATAATGGACTTTAACGCCGCTGCATCATCGAGATACGTACTCGTGTCGTTCTCATCGGTGATGATTGCCGAAACACGCATAAGCGGCTCCAGCATGAACTGCTCACCAAAGGCTTTCAACGGAACAGACGCCCACGCATTACTTCCGCACAGATTGCGCATCAACGTGCAGTACGTGCCTTTTCCGTTGTTGCCGGTCTCAGAGTACAGCCATGCGGAACGATTCCAAGATACGCCCGGACGAATAGCAGCACCCAGCATCTCCCAAAGGAGACACGTGACCTCAGGGTCATCGGACAAGTCGTTCATCCAGCTCACGACGTCCCAATCTGTACCGTCCTCGTCGTTATGAATCACTGGATTCGGAGCACCCTCGACATAGTCCACGCTCGACTTGCTCGTGAACACATACGACGGGGCAAACGGCATCAGAACCTTGCTCTTGTAGTCGAAAATACCGTTGTTTACTGCGATATAATCACGATTACTGCAACACGTCACACGCTCACACTCGGCACGCAGGACTCCAATAACTTCGGCGATATCACGGCTGGTAATCGTCGTATGATACTTACGAATCACCCGCTCAAGCGCATCCTGCGACGTGTCGTAGATGCCCTCCAAATCGCCGTCGGTCTGATAGATACCGATATCGTAATTGCCATCATCACCGGTATTCATCCAACATACGCACTTAGCATGATGTAAACGCTTGATAATCTGCGCCACCTGCCAAGGTACCAACGCACGCAGTTTGCGGACACGTTCTCCCGGCGGTTTGGCGTCAGGATAGGCGTCTTTCAGGGGCGCGTTCGGGGGTGCGTTCGGGTCACGCGGACCCATGTTGTATTCCTCAATGGCGTTATTCGTCGCCTGCAAAAGCTGCGACTCTACTTGAGCAGGGGACGGAACCATATCAAAGTCGATACCAAGCAAATAATCGTTAGTGACTGCTTGCAACAACCCATTGTATGTCAATTTTTCAAATTCCTCTTGAAAATCAAGCGAAACTGTGCTATCATAATGATAGTCAATTACGCAAGCATCGCTTGCAGTTACCGTCCCATTTGTCGCGAGTGGGGCGGTTTTCTTTTTGTCCGTCATACACTTACACCTCCTCCTCGTCACCTGCGACGTGCGTTAACAGGTACTGTTCGAACGATTCACGATGTACCAAACGAGGACGCTTGCCAATTGCACGTGTGATGAAATCGCAATCCGGCTCATTCATCATTTCTTGTACACGGGAAATGCCCACATTGAACAAATCCGCTGTCTCAGCAGCTGTCAGGAACGGCTTCGTGCGAAGAACATTCAGATACGCCGCGTATTCCTCCATCGTCAGCTCGTTGCCTCCGATAATCTGTTTCTTAAATCCCGCATTCGGGTTTGTCATAGCACCCATAAAAATTCCTCCTTTTAGATTTATTTTTCGAATAGCAATAAACGCAAAAAAAGCGGCGAACCAGTCTCAGCTATAAAGCTAAAAACTGGTTCGCCGCTCGTTACTTTCGTAAGATTCACCATGACACGCATGGCTTAGATGCTGTTCCCATCCTGTACGGGCTTATCAGACCTGCACAGTCTCGAAGGGCATTGCCCTTCATCGGTTCCTCGCGAGCTTTCACTCGGTCATCGGACGTCTTGTCGCGAATTGCTATTTAATTGATTATATTATACCGTATTTCTTGACAATCTGCAATACATATTTTCGTATCACAGCAGGTCAGAGCCCCGTTTCGACCCTATTTCCCCTCATATATGAGCGGAAATATACCAAAAAATATTTTCGAAACAGGTACGTGTGAGAGTTGGACACCACTTGAAATCTAAAAATGTAGCAGTTTGTAGCAGAAAGGCATTTTGCAAACTGCTACGCTTTTTTTCCGCTTTTCAGGAGGTGTTCGCTCGATTACCCCAAAATCGCGTAGCAGTTCATTTTTGAAAATGCTACGCCTTTTTTCTCGCTTTTCAGGAGGGATTGGACGAAGTGTAGCAGTATAGCAGATAAATCTGAACTCTTTATATATACAGATATACATGAGGAGAGGGTATTATATTAAAATTTTCCATAAATAGATTAAAATGAACTGCTATACTGCTACACCATATAAAACAGCCCCCATAAAGCGAGGATTTTTATGTAGCAGATAGCAAAATGAACTGCTACACGAACTGCTACACTGCTACGAACTGCTACAAATTCCCAATTGACGGGGACCCCTTTATAGATTTCATGCGCCGTGCGAACTCAATCATGAGCCTTTCCATGTACTTTTGTCTATAACCCCACCCGCATCGAGCGATAGCGAGATGCACACTTGCCCTCTCAAATCGCTCACGACCTTGTAGAACGCGTTTTAAGACACAAAAAAGCCCGAAGGGTTGAAACTACCACTTCGGGCATAAAATCGCTTAAAACGCAAATTAGAGCCTCTGAGAGGGCGAAACGTAAACCACCCCGCAAAAGCGAGGTGGTTTCTCGTAAGTTGTTAAGCTATCTGTTACTTCCTTGCTCCGCAGTCACAGTAGTAGTAATCTACATGAGTCTTTGTCTCGTAGTGACCGTCGTCTCTTGTGCCGACCTGTACCTGTCTATTTTCATACATAGGTTCTTCGTGGAAGTGTTCTGTTTCGTAGCCGTTATCCATTTCATCAGCTTCGATATGAGCAAAAGCATGGTTTTCATATTCGCTCATAGGGATGACAGCACCGCAGTTGCAATGCCAATACCAGCCATCGGATACTTGTTTTGTGCCGACTTGGACTCTCTGAGTCTCATAGACAGGCACGATTTTGCTTACCCAAACCTGCTCAGAGACAGTATGCTCTTTCCAGCTATGTGTGTGCCCTGCAGGCTTTTCAGTAGGCTGAGTTGCGGGCTTTTCAGTCGGTTTCTCAGAGGGTTTCGGCTTTGTGTCAACATCAGCATCCTCTTTAGCCTTGTCGGATTCTTCCTTAGCCTTATCAGTGCCCTTGTCTTCGACCTTGTCCTTTCCTTTGTTTGCGGTTACGCTTGTCTTTGGCACGTCG
>RCNH01000904.1_pt1 | contig 11085 bp, 12 predicted proteins | sample 2041161 | NCBI WGS metagenome assembly RCNH01 (sample SAMN09708215, study PRJNA481090) | Feces metagenome, whole genome shotgun sequencing project. | biome: feces | host: Leptonychotes weddellii | place: Antarctica: Sion Island | collected 2010-03-01
TTCCGATCTATATTTTGGAAAAGAGAAGCCTGTTAATAACAAGGCAGAAGGAGTGGGAAGTGGCAGATTACACAGTGTACAATAATCACTATCAATATATGAATCAGGTGCTGAATTCGCTGAGAATGCAGAATGATGGTATTGTTGCAAGAGGGAAGAAGAGTCAGTTTTCAGAGATTTTTCAAAATGCAAGATGGACAGCGATAGATGCGCCTGAGAGTATGGATGCTATTTTTGAGGAAGCGGCAGAGCGGTATCATGTTCCGTTGAATCTTTTGAAGGCAATGGCGAAAGCAGAGTCGAATTTTGACGAAAAAGCTGTTTCGGGAGCCGGAGCACAGGGGGTTATGCAATTAATGCCTGCGACGGCGAAAGCGTTGGGGGTTGAAAATCCGTTTGATGCTCGAAGCAATATTATGGGTGGGGCGAAGTATATATCGGAAAAGTTGGGACAGTATCAGGGAGATATTGATTTGGCGCTTGCGGCGTACAATGCGGGAAGCGGCAATGTGAGGAAGTATGGAGGAGTCCCTCCGTTTCGAGAAACAAGAAATTACATTAAAAAGATTAAAGAGTATATGGGTATGGATTTGCGTGCGGATAAGAATGTCGTAACGGAACGTATGAAAAATACTGGATACAGAGAGACGAAAGACACGCCTGTAACGGATCTTGGCGATGCATTATACATAGTGGAACTGATGAAACTCAGACTGCAGGCGCAGATGAATCATATTATAATATAAGAGGTGAGAGGATGAATTTGGGTAATACTATTCCAATGTCGCAGAAGGCGTTGGATTATTTGTGGAGAAAACAGGAAGTTACAATGGAGAACATCTCCAATATCAGTACGCCGAAATATAAGAGAAAGGAAATTGCGTTTCAAGACACTTTTTTGAACAAGCTGAAGGCAGCCTCGCAGACTGGGGATGCGCGAGAAGTAAGAAAAGCGATTAATGATGCGGATTACAGAGTATACGAAAGATCGGATTCGGCGAGAGTGGACGGAAACGGTGTGAATGCGGATGTGGAATACACGGAATTGTCGAAGACGGCTTTGCATTACCAGTACTTGCTACAGTCGGTAAATAGCGATTTTACCAGATTGCGCAGTGTAATTAAAGGACAGTAAACACAAGATTAAGATGAAAGAACGAAGGAAAGAGTGACATGAGAACAGAATTTATTCAGCAAATACAATTTGGAAAAATTAGCGAAGTATCAGGAAGTGCAGAACAAAAAGCAAACACTTCCATATTCAGAGGGATTTTTGATGAGGCAGTGCACAATGTAAAAAGTACGGAAAAAGAACTGACAAATCAGCAGTATCTGCTTGCAACTGGACAGATTGAAGATGCGCATTCGGTTATGATTGCGGCGTCACAGGCTCAAGTGGCGGTGGATATGCTTGTACAACTTCGGAACAAAGCGCTTGATTCATACAATGAGCTAATGCGTATCAGTTTATAATTTGTTGTTGATACGTAATATATTAATTGATTGGAGAAGGGTGCTATGAAAGAAAAGTTGGGAGCTGTCAAAGAGTTTGCCGGTAAATTAAGTAGTAAAACAAAAAAGTTGATTATAGCAGGTGCGGCGGTGTTGTTGATTGGAGCTGTAATTATTGCGGTGGTGATGAATAATAAGCCATATGCAGTACTGTTTTACGAACTGGGTGAGGATGAATCGCAGCAGATTGTTAAGAAACTTCAGGAGGAGGGTGTTGAATTCCGATATAAGGGTGATACCACGATTATGGTCAAGGAAGAAGAGCTGGATCAGGTGAAAGCGAAGCTGGTTCAGGAAGGGTATCCTAAAAGTGGATTTACTTACGATACATACACCCAGAATGCTGGGATGATGACGACAGATTCGGATAAGAAGCTTTATAAGCTTTATGAGCTTCAGGATAGAATTGGTGCTACTATTAGTCTGTTCGAGGGCGTGAAGGATGCGAAAGTAACGATTGCTCTTGGAGAAGAAAGTAAGTATGCATTGAATGATGAAGCGGAAGAAAAGTCGACTGCGACGGCGGTCATCACGATGAAAGACGGTGGTGCGCCGACGAAAAAACAGGCTGCGGCAGTGCAGCGGTTAGTAGCGAAAAGTGTGCCGAAGATGCGGCTGGAAGATGTGGCTGTATTTGATGGGAATATGAATGATGTTACTGTGTCGGAAGAAGGAACGAACACAGGAAGTGATGCGGAAGAGATCGCGAAGGTGGTAGAAGAGCAGATTGCGAAAAAAGTTATGAAGGTGCTTGGGCCGATTTATGGGAATGAAAATGTGCATGTTTCTGCCAGAGCGCAGATTAACATGGAACAATTGCTTCGTGAGGTTACCACATACACTACGCCTGAAAAAATAGATGAGAAAGATAAGACTGGAATTGTAGGAAAAGAAGAGCTATATAATGAACAGGCAACGAATCATGACGGAGCTTCCGGAGTAGCAGGATCAGAGACGAATGCGGATACTCCGCAATACAATACGGATGGTTCGGGCGGATCCAGTGCAAAGAGTGAAAGCGTATCGAGGGAGTATCTGGTCAATCAGATTAAAGAGCAGGGGCAGGTTAGTCCAGGTGCTTTGGATGATTTGACGGTTTCTGTTGCTGTAAATAGAAATGGACTGGGACAGCTGACTGAGGCGGAAGTGAAAGAGCTTGTTGGAAATGCAAGTGGAATTGCCGTGGAAGACAGAGCGGAGAAGATTGCTATTGCCAGTGTGCCGTTCTATCAGGCAGAAGAAGATGCGACAGAGGTCACGAAAGAAGCGAATGGAATTAAAAAGTCTACGCTTTATATACTGCTCGCGTGTCTGGGAGCGTTGTTTATCATCGTTACGATAATCGTAATCATACTTGCGAAACGCAGCAAGAAAAGAAGAGCTTTGGAAGAAGAACTGGAAGAGGAAGGACTTGCAGCAGGACTTCTTGATGAAGAAGAGAAGAATCGTGAAATTCTTGCTATGCAAAACGATAGTGGCCTTGAGCTGAAGAGAAATGTCAGAGAATTTGCGGATAAAAATCCTGAAATATCAGCACAGTTGATCAAGAGCTGGTTGAATGGAGGTGGCCAAGGTGGAGAATAGTACATTGTTGCCGGAACAGAAGGCGGCAGCCGTTGTTGTATCGCTGGGCGCGGAAAAGGCATCTAAGATATACAAACATTTAAGTGAATCAGAGATTGAAAAACTGACTATAGAAGTTGCTAAACTTGGACATATTTCACCAGAACAGACAGAAGAAATTTTGGATGAGTTTTATAAAACCTGCCTGACACAAAAAGTTGTGACAGATGGTGGAATGGAATATGCAAGAGCAGTATTGGAAAAAGCGTTTGGCGAGTCGACTGCGCAGAACTTATTGGACAAGCTGTCGAAATCGCTGAAGACGAGACCGTTTGAATTTATAAGAAAGAGCAGTGTGAAGACGTTGTTTTCATTCTTACAATATGAGCGTCCGCAGACAATTGCTTTGGTATTATCTTATGCGGATCCGGATCAGGCAGCTACAATTATCAGTGAATTGCCAAAGGAAAAACGAATCAAAGTAGTAGAAAGCGTAGCGAAGATGGAAAGTGTTTCGCCGGATGCGATTAAGATTGTCGAAAGTTCACTGAGAAAGAAATTTGATAATATTTTAACAACGGATTTTACGACAATTGGTGGAATCGATTATGTGGCAGATGTCATGAATCATATGGATAGAGGAAATGAAAAATACATCTTCGACGAATTGGGCAAAGAGGATGAGGAATTGGCAGATACAATTCGCAAGAAAATGTTCGTATTCGAAGATATTGTATCAATGGACAACAGATCTATTCAGAGATTTATACGTGAATGTGACATTAAAGATATTGTATACGCATTGAAAGGTTCGGACGATAAAATTAAGAATCTTGTATTCTCAAATGTTTCAACACGTATGGCAGAAAGCATCAAAGCCGATTTAGAAATCACAGTCAATGTGCGTCTACGTGATGTAGAAGAAGCTCAACAAAGAATTGTGGCAGTAATCAGACGATTGGAAGAAGCAGGCGAATTGATTATTGTAAAAGGCGGAAAGGATGAAATCATTGTCTAAGATTAGAAAAGTTTTGGATCAGGAGAAACTCATACAGGCGAGTGACTTGTTTTCCGAATTTACGGTACCAATGGAAGAAGAGGCAGAAGGACCGATAGAAGAACTGGAAGAGGAAGAATTACAGCCGGTAAAGGCTACGGAAGAGTTGATTGAACAAGCGGAGCAGACTGCGAAAGAAATATTGCGGGAAGCAAGAGAACAGGCAGAACTTCTGAGGGAACAGGCCTATGAAGAGGGGATGTTGCAAGGGGAAAATGAAGGATTCCACAAAGCGTATGAAGAGCAAAGAAAACTGCTGGACAGAGAACTAAGGAAATTGCAGAAAGATGTTGCAGATGTAGTTCAGAGCGTGACAAGGGAAAAAGAATATATTATGGAAAAATATATTGACGAATTAAAGAACCTTGTGCTTGTCATTTCGGAAAAGATTATTCAGACGAGTATACGTTCCAGCGGGGAAATTATAAAACGCATGATTCTGTCTGCTACAGACAAAATGAAAAAGCGTCAATGGGCAAAAATCTATATTACAAAATGTAATACGGGAGTTTCCATGGAGGCGGATGAAGAGTTTTTAGGAGCGTTATCGCACTTGTCGGAAAATGTAAAAATTATCATGATGGACAATAGCGAGGAAGGAACCTGTATTGTGGAACTTCCGGATGAAATTGTAGATGCGAGTGTGAGCACGCAGCTCGAAAACATCAAAGATGTTTTGAATAACGCGAGACTATAAAGGGGATCAGGAAGAAGACAATGCTGAAGAAACTTTCAGAACTGATTCAAAATACAGAATCAGTGAGTTATATTGGAAAAATTGAAAATATTGTAGGAATGTCGATTGAATCATCAGGAAATAAAGCGAGTATCGGTGATATTGCCATGATCTACAGCGAAGACAAGCATAAGCAGATTCCTGTGGAAGTAGTCGGATTTAAGAATGATAAGATTCAACTTATGGCATATGAAAACATGAGTGGAGTAGCAGCCGGAAGTTTTGTGAGAAACACAAAGAAAAGGTTGAAGATTCCCGTAGGGGAATTTTTACGAGGCAGAGTGATTGATGCAATGGGAAAGCCGATGGATGGTTTGGGAGAGTTTGAATCACAGCGTCATTATTATGTGGAAAATTCGTATACAAATCCTTTGGAAAGACCTCCGATTACAGATACGCTAGAGTTTGGTGTGAAAGCAATTGATGGGCTGAATACGGTGGGAAAAGGACAACGTATTGGAATATTTGCCGGAAGTGGTGTTGGAAAAAGTACATTGCTTGGTATGATTGCGAGAAATGTAAAGGCGGATATCAATGTGATTGCTCTCGTGGGAGAGCGTGGTAGAGAGGTTCGAGAATTTATTGAAAAAGATCTTGGACCGGAAGGTCTGAAAAGAAGTATTCTTGTGGTTGCAACATCTGATCAGCCGGCGATGCTTCGAATGAAATGCCCGCTCGTTGCAACTACTATTGCAGAATATTTTAAAGATCAGGGAAAAGATGTTCTCCTTATGATGGATTCCCTTACCAGATTTGCAATGGCGCAAAGAGAAATCGGGCTCGCAATCGGAGAACCGCCGATTGCGCGAGGATATACACCTTCGATTTATGCAGAATTTCCAAAACTACTTGAACGAAGTGGGAAGTTTGAAAAGGGTTCGATTACTGGAGTGTACACTGTACTTGTAGAGGGTGATGACACGAACGAACCGATTGCAGATACTGTCAGAGGTATTTTAGATGGACATATTGTATTGAGCAGAAAGCTTGCGAATGAGAACCATTTTCCGGCGATTGATGTCAATGCGAGTATTTCGCGTCTGATGTCAAATATTGTCCCGGAAGAGCATAAAGAAGTTGCATCAAAAATGAGAGACATTCTTAGTATCTATACAAAAAATGAAGATTTGATTTCTATAGGAGCTTACAAAGCGGGAACAAACCCAAAATTAGACTATGCGGTAGATAAAATTGATAAGGTGAATCGTTTTCTGATGCAAAAAGTCGATGAAAGTTTTGGCGCAGATGAAATTTTTCAAATGATGAAGGAAGTGTTGAGATAGTGAAAAAGTTTTTCTTTTCATTAGATACGGTCTTGAATTACAAAGAGCAAGTGCTGGATGGGTTGAAGGCAGAACACATGAAAGTGTTGGTCGAAGTTCGAAATTGTGAAGCGGAGATCGACAGACTGGAGAACACATATCAGGAAAGTGCGAAAGAGTTTGACAAAAAGAAACATCAGGGAATGGAAGTTCATGATATGCACATATATGATAATTTTCTTCGGGGAATCCGAGTGCAGATTGTGAAAAAGCAGGAGGAACTGACAGAGCTAAAACAAGAAGAAGAAAGAAGACGAGCTAAAGTAGTAGAGGCGAAGAAAGAAAGCTCATCTATAAACAAGCTCAAGGAAAAGCAGTTTGAAGAATACAACAAGCAGGTACAAAAGCAGAATGAACAGATGATAGAAGAGTTTGTCTGCACGCAAAATGCATTTTCCAAATTAAACGGGTAATTCTGCATAGTCAGATTACTATATATATCATGAAAAGAAGGGAGGAACAAGGAGATGGAACAGATTCATATGTCTAATCCTGTTAAAGTGACTTCAGGGGGATCCTCTGGAAGTAAAGGAGAACAGTCTTTAGGCGTAGGAGTGTCAGAATTGTCTCAGATGGGACAGGGTATGCAGTCAGCGACGAATTTCAAAGGACTTCTTCAGGGGAAGCAAATGCTTGTCGGTCTGACAAAAGAGCAGGAACAGACAATCGCTGCACTAGCAGCAGGAATGCAGAACATAAACGCGCTTATGTCAGCGGGAATGCAGGATGGTGAACCAGAAGGACTTGCTCAGGGAGAGGCTTTGGAAGGTGTACCTAATCTTCAGATGATGAAACCGCTACAGTGGAATCTAAAACAGACACAAGTAGGTTTGGAGACGGCTGTAGGAGGAACAGGACAAATTCAGACAGACAATTTTGGGGATGACAGAATATTCCAGGCAGAGGATACTAACTTAGTGGAAGCTGTTGGAAAAGAGACAGAAGGGAAACTAGCTGTTGAAAATGCTCTCGAAGAGGGAACAGACACCCTTTTGGATACATCAGAAAACAACGCCGAACAGATGGCACAGACTGGCATGGATCACATTGATATGGCATGGCAGGATATGACGGTGAAACAACATGCAACATTTGGAAAAACGGAGCAGGCAGGTGCACATGAACATGTGAAAGTAGCTACCCCTCAGGAAATTCCACAGAAGCTTGCTGAAAAGATTGCTGAGAAATCAGCCAAAGGAACACAGGCGTTTGAAATTCAGATTGAGCCGGAAAACCTTGGAAAAATCGCAGTGAAGATAGAGTATCATGGTGGAGAATCAACAATTTCCATTATCTGCTCAGAATCTAGAACGCTGGAGATTGTAAAACAGAATATCAGTGATATTAGTACTGTTTTACAGAGAAATTTGCAAGAAGAAACGGTAATTCTGATTGACGAGAAAAAGGCAGAAGCGTTTGAACAACAAGGAAATGGAAATAGTGATGCCGGAAGAGAGTCTGAGTGGGAAAGAGAAAAAGAAGAAAGAAAACGCAGAGCAAGAAGCAATTCAAATCGGTTTTTACAGGAACTGAGATTAGGATTGATTGAGTAATGCGTAGGAGGAGGAAATATGCCAGTTAGTGGAATAAGCGGGAACAGCAATATGTACAATGAACTTTTGAAGACACAGACAGATGCGGTTCCTAATAATAGTGAAATGTCTATGGATGATTTCTGGAAACTGATGGCTGCACAGTTGCAATATCAGGATATGTCAAATCCAATGAGCAACAGTGAGATGATGAACCAGATGACACAGATGGCGACAATGAATGCGATGACATCTGTATCAAATGCGATTGCTAACTTTTCTATTGTTACAAATAACCTTGCGCAGGTAACATTGACGACCTATTCAACCGGCTTAATCGGAAAAGAGGTAACAGTTGCTGAGGTAGATGAGACAGGAAAAGTAACAGGTGAAAAGAAAGGTGTTGTAACAGGAGTTGACCTTACCGGAGGACAGTTTATCTATATAGGAGACAAAAGATACAGCTTATCTCAGATTATGGGAGTTGGTGAAGTTCCGAAAAAAGATGATGGTAAGACAGAGATAGAAAATGGAAATACTCCGGACAAAGAAGAAAATAACACAGAAAAAGCTTAGGGAGGGGGAGTCTGTTGAAGATTAATCAGATTACCGATGCACGTGCCCTGAAGTTGCAGAGGGGAACGTTTTCGGAGAAACATGCAGTTTCCTTTCAAGAACTTTTAGAGATCGAAAATCAAAAAGGGCAAAGTGTCCAGTTTTCTAAGCATGCCTCGCAGAGGGTGCAGGAAAGAGGAATTACTCTGAACAACAATATGATGAAAAGCCTGAATACAGCAGTCGAGAAAGCAAGACAAAAAGGGGCAAAAGATGTTGTTGTGATAGGGGAAAAGGGAGCGTTTATTGTGAATGTTCCGAACAACATTGTTGTAACGACAATGACAGAAAGTGAAATGAAAGAAAACATATTTACAAATATTGACAGTGCTGTTTTGATGTAGCCGGACCATTCAGGAGGCTTCGATTCTGGTACGACCTTCCAGAATCATAACAGCAAAAAAATGAAAGAAAAGAGAGGGATAAAAATGGTCAGATCAATGATCGCAGGAGTGTCAGGACTCCGCACACACCAGTCAAAATTGGACGTAATTGGTAATAATATCGCTAACGTAAACACATGGGGATTCAAATCATCTAGTTTCAACTTTACAGATGCCATGTATACGACATCTATTGCAGGAGCTTCAGGAAATGACCTTGCAGGAGGAAATGGTGGAAAGAATGCCTCACAGGTAGGATACGGTGTTAGTACAGGATCTATTCAGGCATCCTTTGGACAAGGACCGATGGCACCTTCAGGAAACAATTTGGACTGTATGATTGATGGAACAGGATTCTTCCTTGTAGGAAACATGGTAAATGGTACATTTACAAATGTTGCAGATTCAGGCTTAAGCCTTTCACGTATCGGTATCTTCCGTGTGGATGGAAATGGCTACCTTGTAGATGATCAGGCAAATTATGTATATGGTTACGCTTTGGAAGACGGAACAGGTATTCCGGAAAAGCCAGCTACAAACGGAGAGTATGTAATAACAGGTGGGAAAGTAACAATTGATACTACTAAAATTCCGAATACGATTGAAATAGGTGGAGAAAAAATAGAATTAACATCCAAGGGAGAATTTAAAGATAAAGTGCAGGAATGGATTGCCAATGTCACAAAAAAAGGTAAAAAATTTGAAAATTACAATATCAGCCTGACAGATTTTGATGAAAAAGCGAGCACTGTGAATTTGCGAATTGTTGCAAAAAAAGGTGGCGATGATAAGGCGAATAATACTGAGATTATCAAAGAAGCTACATGGGGTGGGGCTAAAGTAGACATTACAAGCCAAGGAAGTGACAGAGTTCCTGGAGTACCTGCAAAGTACTCTGATGAACTTTCAGCAATTAAGATTCCGATTGATCCAGACACAGGACTTCCGTACGAGATCCAGAACTACAAGATCAACGAAGATGGAACTATCATGGGTGTAGACAACAAGAGTCGTGCCATTGCAATTGGACAACTTGCACTTGTTACAGTAGAGAACTTGAATGGTTTGGAGAAAAAGGACGGATATTATTACTCTATCGGACCGAATGCAGGAACTGTATCTGCTTTGAAACCAAACGGAGGACCGGCAGGACTGATTAAAGGTGGATGCCTTGAAATGGCTAACGTAGACCTTGCCAATGAATTTTCGCAGATGATCACAACACAGAGAGGATATCAGGCAAATTCAAAGATTATTACGGTGACAGACCAAATGTTGGAAGAACTTGTTAATATGAAACGTTAATTAAATATAAGGAGTAAGGAAGGGGATGCCGTGGAAATCGGCATCTCTGGAGTAAGAGGAGAGTGTGGTATGATAACACTGACAAAGTTTAATAATGAAAAAATTGTATTGAATAGTAAACAGATCGAGTTAATTGAGATGATACCAGAATCAAAAGTGATTATGATGAATGGAAAATTTCACATTGTGAAAGAATCGATAGAAGAAATTATTGAGAAAACAATAGAATATAACAGTAGGATACTGGAATATTCAAGAAAATAGATAATAGAGCTGAAGGATGAGCAATAAAAGAGATGGAGGAAAGAGAATGGACTTGACAACAATTGTGGAGATTATAAGTGGATTGCTTCTGATTTTTATTGGTGGTATCGGGTTTGGTCAAATTGGGGATTTTATTGATGTGAATAGTATATTCATTGTATTGGGTGGAACCCTTGCAGCCACAGTAGCGAGCTTTCCTTGGAGTGTATTAAAGCAGACCGTGCAGCATTTCAAAGTCATTATTCAGGGAAAAAGATACAATACAGAAAAATTGATTGACCTTTTGGTAGACATGGCGCAGGTTGCAAGAAAAAGTGGTCTTCTTGCTTTGGAAGAGCGAGCCGGAGAACTGGATGATCCGTTTTTTAAGCAGGGGATTATGATGATTGTAGATGCCACGGAGCCAGAGGAAGTCAGAAGTCTTATGGAAAATGAACTGGAAACCACATCAGAACGACATGCTGAGATGATTAGTGTCTACGAAAAAGCGTCGGCATATGCACCTGGATTTGGTATGATTGGTACTTTGATCGGATTGGTAAACATGCTTATGAATATGGATCCAAGTGAGGGAGGATCAAGTACAATCGGACAGGATATGGGTACTGCGTTGATTACAACATTTTATGGATGTGTTCTCGGCCAGTTGATCTTTTCTCCAATTGCAAAAAAACTGCGTATGAGAAATGACGAAGAAATTGTCTACAAGCAGATTATGATAGAAGGAATCCTGGCTATGCAGGCAGGAGATAATCCGAAATTTTTGAAAGAAAAATTAGTTACATATCTCCCAACA
>RCNH01000958.1_pt1 | contig 11084 bp, 9 predicted proteins | sample 2041161 | NCBI WGS metagenome assembly RCNH01 (sample SAMN09708215, study PRJNA481090) | Feces metagenome, whole genome shotgun sequencing project. | biome: feces | host: Leptonychotes weddellii | place: Antarctica: Sion Island | collected 2010-03-01
GTCTCCGAACCAGTAGCGGCGCAAAAAGATGATTCTCGCCTGTTTGGGCTGGCTTTGCAAAAAACAGCCGATGGCCTTGCCCAAAGACTCTTCCTCCATCTGGATTCCGTCTCCCTCTGCCGGGACGCACTCTTCCATTTCTCGGGTAAGCTCCACCACCACGGCCCGGCGTTTTTCCGCCTTCTGCCAATCCAGCTTCGCAAAGGCCGCATGGCGGCAAATCTTGGCAAGATAGCAAAACAAACGGTTTGGCTTTTGCGGCGGGATGGAGCGCCACGCCGCCCAGTAGGTGTCGCTCACGCATTCCTCTGCCGCCTGCTCATCCTGCAAAATCGAATCCGCAAGCCGCTGCAGCCGGCTGCCGTAAGCCGCCTTGGCTTCGGTTATAGCCTGCTCGTTTCGTTCTTCAAAGAGCCTTATGATTGTCTCGTCTGTCACACGCCTTTCCTCCTTTCACCCTTAAAGAGGGAATTTTTGCAAAAAGGTCACAAAAAAGCGGCGTTCCCTTTTTATCGGGAATGCCGCTTTTGTAATTAACGCAAGAAAATCAATCTTCCACTTGGATAACGCCCCAGCCCTTGTCGGTTTTCACCCATGCTTTGCCGTCCTGCACGGTTGCCGCACCGGCAAAATGCGCATCGGTTCGCTGTGTTCCGGTCAAGCTGATATACGTCCAGCCATCGCCGGTATCCACTGCGGCAAGTCCCTCATGATAAGGAGTCACTGCATTATAGTTGAACGGCACCAGCTGTTCGCCGGTCTCTTCGGCCAAAAAGCCCCACTTGCCGTCGCGCTTTGCAGCAATCGCTCCCTCATGCGCGTCTTTCACGTCCTCATACAGCACGTTATCCACAGGGGTTCCGTCGGTTTTGAGCACCATTTTGCCGCGGGACTCGCTCACACTCAGCACCTCGCCGGTTTCCTCGCCGTACTGGTCCACCACTGCGTATCCCTGCGCATCACCTTCCGGCTTTGCTATGGTTACCACATCCGCTACCAGCACGCCGAAATCAGCAATCTGTTCCGGGCTCACAGCCGACAGCATACCATAAGAGGAAGTATACAAGGCCTTCTTGTCCGGATCATACAACAGCTTTGTATCGGGTGCGCCGTGGCCGCCGCTGCCAACAACTTCGCCTTTTTCGTTAAAGATCTTGCTCTCATCGCTGTTGGTAATGCCGCAGATCGGGCACCAATGTACATTTTCAGAAGGTGCAACAATCACATTTCCCGCAAGGTCGATCACGCCAATGCCGCCGTCCTTTTTAAACAAAGCCAGTTTGCGGTGCCAGTCACCGGGCACCTGCTGTGCGCTTGCGTGGGAGGCAAGACTTTCCACGATTTCAATATCCGTGCGAGGTTCTACCAGCCAAGCCTGCTTGTTTTCTTCCAAGGCACTGCTGCTGGCCGGAGCCGACACCGGAGCACTGGTCTGTGTGGGTTTTTGCACCGTCACTTCATATTCCGGAAGGCTTTCCGTTTTTTCGCCGCAAGCCGCAAGGCTCAACACCAGCAGAGCAGCCGCCAAAAACAAACTCATTTTTTTCATTGATCAACACCATCCTTTTGCGCCTGCGGGCTTGTTTTTTCGCCGCAGCGTTTTTCAAAAACTTTTTCAAAGAGAGCGTTCAAGCCCCGCAGCAGGTTTGTTTCCACGAAATAGAATCCCAAACCCAGCAAAATGCAGAACCAAAAGTGCGCCCATTCTCCAAACCCATATTTGACTGTGAAGTATGTCGTCCATACGGTGGCACTATAGGCTCTTTGCATCAAATAGATGTCAAAGGATGCACGTGCCACCCATTTGATGGGATTTGCCAGAACCTTATTGGGATTTTGAGGCAGAAAATAAAGGATCATATAAACTGCACCCGCAACAAAGAACCACTGCCAGCACGAAATTCGGCCATACCCAAGCACGCCTGCGGCCGCAGATATTGCGGCTGCCCACCACGGAATTTTTCCAAAGAACTTAAAGATCATAATTCCGAGATATACATAAATCAAATCATCCCACAGCCGTGCAAGCATTGTAATTCCAAAGGTGGGTAATCCGTAATAATCAATGAGGCAAAAAAGCACCAAACCCGGCAGCCCATAAAACTTTTCGCTTATCCAGAGCAAAATCGGAAAAACAGCCAGCATCAGCACAAACAGCGGTACATAGTAGTCGCCCGGACCATATCCTCCATGCGGAAGTCTTGCAATCATTTCTCCAAAAGAATGGTGATCCTTCTCCAGCGGGCCGTATTCATTCATCCAAAGCATCATCGGCCGCAGAAATGTATGGTATACGATCTCTATGGCATAACATAAAAGAAACGGCCACAGAACCCGCCACAAACTGTGGCCAAACATTTTGCGGTAATATCCGCTGATTCCTTCAATTTTCCGTTTTTTACATGCCATGGAGTAATTGATTCCGGTCACCACAAAAAACACCGGAATCGCCATATAAATCACACCATCCGTCAAAAAGCCTTTGTCCCAAAGCTGAGTCACAAAATGGTGTATGATCACACAGCCGATTGCCCCTGCTTTTAAAAAGTCAATCGGCCAAAAATAACCGCTCCATTCTTTTTTCATAAACGGCCTTTCTCACTTACTTGTGATACTTGATGTGATTGTTGATTGCAAACGCGCGGTAGAGCTGCTCTGTAAGCACCAGACGCGCCAGCTGATGCGGCAGCGTAATGCGGCCCAAGCTGATTTTGTAGCGGGCAGCTTGCTTCACCTGCGGCGCAAGGCCGTGCGAAGAGCCAATCACAAAGGCCATGTCCCCCTGACCGGCAAGGGCGCTGTCCTCAATCAGCTGAGCCAAATCCTCACTGGAAACAAGCTTGCCTTCCACACAAAGTGCTGCAATCACAGCGCCTTTGCGCACACTTGCCAAAATGGCCTGGCCTTCTTTTTCCAGTGCCTTTTCGATCACAGCAGGGCTTGCGTTCTTTTCGCTGATCGTCTGCTCCGGCAGCTCGATAATGCGAAACTCGCACAAGCCTGACAGGCGCTTTTGATATTCAGCCACACCGGCTGCAAAGTAGGCAGCATTCAGCTTACCCACACAAATCAGGTCGATTCTCTGCATTGCATATCTCCTTTCCTTCTGGAGCTGTTTTAAAATTCCATCCAGCTGCTGGGTTCATCCCGTTTTTGAGCCTGCACCTTCACATCCGGAGCAGGGCGGTAGCCGGTTTCGATCAAGCGTTCCCGCACAGCCGAAAGCGCCATCTGCGGGGTATTGTTTTCTTTGCTTAAGTGGCAGAGGGCAAAGTTTTTGCATCCGCCCTGCATCAATTCCACCACGTGTTCGGCACACACTGTGTTGTCCAGATGTCCCCGGTCGGATTCAATTCTTCGTTTTAAGTAAAGGGGATACTTGCCAAACCGCAGACTTGCAAGGTCATAATTTGCTTCCAGTGCCACAAGGCCTGCACCGGCAAGGTGGTTTTTAACCGTCTCACTCACATACCCAAGGTCGGTGGCCATTGCCATAACCGAGCCATCCGGAGCCTTGATGCGATAGCCGCAGCAGGGCACGTCATGGCTTGTGGGAAAAGCTGTAACCTCAAAGCCGCCCACCGGCTCCGTGCGTCCCTCCACCGCAATCATCTCGGCTGCGGGCGGCAGGATCTGCTGCTCCAAGAGATTGTCCAGTGTTGCACTGGTGCCGTAAATGGGCACCGCGTGCTTTTTTAAAAACACACGCAGGCCGCCCACATGGTCCGAATGCTCATGGGTTACCAAAATGCCCTGCATATTGGCAAGCGGCAAATTCAGTTCCTTGAGCGCGTTCAAGGTAGCCCGGCAGCTTTTGCCCATATCGATCATCAAATACTGATCGCCGCACTGTACCACCGAGCAGTTGCCCGCCGAGCCGGAATAAAGAGATGTAAAAGACGCCATTTGATTTCCTCATCCTCTAAAAATACTGATACAAAAAGGGGCCGTTTAAAACGGCCCCCCTGAATTCATCAACTGGTTATCACAGTGCCTGAGGCAATGCGGATTCCGGGACCTTTACCCGGCGGATGTCCGCACCAAGGCCCTGCAGTTTTTCTACCATGCGCTCATAACCGCGTTCAATATGACCGATCTCATCAATCTCGCTGGTGCCTTCTGCCGAAAGAGCAGCCACCACCAAAGCAGCACCTGCACGCAGATCCGAAGCACGCAGGGGAGCAGCCTGAAGGGTAGCAACGCCTTCGATCACGGCTACCTGACCGTCCACCTGAATGTTTGCGCCCATACGCAGCAATTCATCCACATAGCGGAAGCGGTTTTTCCAAATGCCCTCGGTAACAATCGAAGTGCCTTTTGCAATGCTGAGCAGCACGCTCATCAAAGGCTGCATATCGGTGGGGAATCCGGGATGAGGCTGGGTCTTGATCTTGGTTGCCAGCAGCTCACCGGTACGGAACACACGCACAGCGTCGTCAAATTCCTCAATGGTAGCGCCCGCCAGCTCCAATTTTGCGGTGATGGGCTCCAAGTGCTTGGGAATCACATTCTTCACCAGCACGTTGCCGCCCGTCATAGCGGCTGCTACCATGTAGCTGCCTGCCTCGATCTGGTCGGGAATGATGGAGTAATTGCAGCCATGCAGCACCTGCCGGCCCCGAATCTTGATCACATCGGTACCTGCGCCGCGCACATCTGCGCCCATCATATTCAGGAAGTTTGCAAGGTCCACAATGTGGGGTTCCTTTGCCACATTCTCCAAAACAGTCTGGCCGTCCGCAAGCACAGCACTGAGCATTGCGTTCATGGTTGCGCCTACCGAAACGGTGTCGAAGAATACGTGCGCACCTTCCAGCTTTTCGCCGGTAACCTTGATGCGTCCGCATTCCACCGACTCCTCAGCGCCCAGAGCCATAAAGGCCTTGAGATGCTGGTCGATGGGGCGGGGGCCCAGATTGCAGCCGCCGGGCATAGCAACCTGACCTTCTCCAAAGCGGCCCAACAGCGCGCCCAAGAAGTAATAGCTTGCCCGCATCTGCCGGGACATCTCGTCCGGCACATCGGTGCAGTTCACATTTGTGGTATCAATTTCGTAAGAATTACGGGTCAGACGATGAATGTCGGCACCCAGCTCCCGCAGGATCTCAAGCGATACTTCCACATCGCTGATGTCCGGCAAATTCTCGATCACACATTTATCGGCAGCCAAAATCGTGGCAGGCAAAATGGCGACGGCAGCGTTTTTTGCGCCGCTGACCGTAACTTCACCCACAAGGGGTTTGCCTCCGTTTATAACAAACTTTTCCAATTTTTGAAAACTCTCCTTTGCGCGCTCGTCCCCTGATTATTAAAAGGTGGCATCACAACTGTTATATTATACAATGAAAACGAGAAAAATGGAACCCTTGCGGCTAGTATTCACTCAAATTGTAATATCTATGCTCAATTCACGACCTATGTGGTTTCTTTTCGTCTTGTTTGCGCAAAAAAAGGGCGTATTAGCCAATTCTATAAAAGATTGTCCCGGTCTGCAGACCAGGCCGGGACAAATATCTTATCGTTTATTGGGGAAATAATTGCGCGGATTGTGTCGTGCACCGTTGATCCTGATCTCAAAATGGCAGTGGTTACCGGTAGACTGACCGGTAGAACCCACCAGAGCGATCATATCGCCCTGCTTCACTGCCTGTCCGGGACTGACCAAAAGCTTGCTGGCGTGAGCATAAACTGTGGTCATGCCGTTGCCGTGGTTAATGATCACGTGGTTGCCGTAACTCCAGTGCCAGCCTGCGGTAACAACCACACCGCTGTTTGCAGCGTAAATGGGTGTTCCGTAAGGCGCGCAAATGTCCGCGCCGCCATGCGCAGACGAAGCCCAGCGGCTCACATAGCGGTGACCGGGCACCGGCCACTGCAGCGAGCCATTCGGAGTATCCACAAGGTCACCGTTTGCAAGGCGCTTGCCACGCTCCACGATCTCCTCCACCGGCTCTTTTACGTGAACACGATTGATCTCGGTGATTTCGGAGGGCGAGGTGCTGTCACCATAATACACATACTCCCGTTCCACTTCATCCAAGCCGTCCTCACCCTGCTGCACCACTTTGGTCTGGCCAAAGCCAAGCTCACTGGAATCGCGGGATGTTTTTTTGAACGGAATGTTCTCCTGCTCGGTGCGGGTCTCAATGCGCTTAACCTGTAAGTAAGGCATAGACTGCTGAATGATCAGCTTATCACCGATGTGCAAAGAGTTCAGGATATCCTGCTGGGGATTCATATCCACCAGCTGCTGTGTGGACAGGCCGTGCTGCGACGCAATGGAACTGGGCGAATCGCCGCTCTGCACCTCATAAGCCAGCTCGCCCTGCTCTTCGCCGTTCAAAATAGCAACAATATCATCCGCATTGGAAATACTCTTCGTTGCATAAATGCCGTTTTCAACGCCCACCTCTTTGGTAAACTCCACACGCAGGTTGGGGTTGTTGGGATCTTCATAGGGTGCTTTCATGTCTGCAATGGCTTTTTCCAGCTTTTCGCCTTCCATGGTAACACCCACGATTTGGCCATCCACATACAGAGCGGTGGCATCGCTGATTTCATCGCTGGACGCCCGCAAAATAGAGTCAGCCATTGCGCCCACTTCCAGCGTCTCGTTGGAAACAGCAACGGTGTATCGAGGTTCGATTTTCCAGTCCACTGTTTCGCCGTTGATGGGCTTGATACGCTGGGCGATCTCGGCAGTTGCTTCGTCAAACACCTGCTCGTTTTTCACATAGCCCACAACCTCGCCGTCTACTTCCACCGCGAGAGTGTAGTTGTAGCTCAGTACCGTGTGCACTGTGTAGCCAAAAACGCCCAGTGCAACCAGCGGCAGAAGATAGGCCACTGATGTGCGGATCAAAGGATAATAGAGCTTTACGCCGCGACCAAAATAAGCTGCGCCCTCTTTTACCGCGTGGGCTCTGGATGTTTTGCGCTCTTCTTTCATCAAGGCAGCGATGCTTCGGATGCCATTGTGAAAGCGTCTAAACGGTGCGGTGATTTCTTCCCACGCGTTTTTTGCCGCGCGGGCCACAAAACCGCCAACCTTTGCTGCCAGCCTCTTTACAGAATGGATCAGCTGCAAACTTCTATGCTTGAGGCTGCGGCCCATTCGGATGGCCGTGTACTCGCCCCAAAAACCAACATCATATAAAAACTGGCCCAAAACTGCGGTCTCGGGTTTTTGTTTCGCCCACTGACACAGATGGTCCACTTTTCTCACAAGCCAATTTTTGGCGGTCTTTTCAGATCTTTCGCCCTCTCGTTCGGGCGCAGACTGCCGCTCTTTTTCTTCAACAGGCAGCTCGTCCGCCTCCTTTCCAATAGGTTCTTCCTTGGTTTTTAAGATACATTTCCAGTCTCATTATACCTTCTCCCTGCCTGTTGGCAAGGAATCTGGTAGGTTTTTCACTCAGATTTCATGCTTTGTTCATATTTAACAAAGCAGCGCCGTCATGTCCGGCGGAAGCTCACTGTTCACCCAAATCCGCTCTTTTGTCATCGGTTCTTCAAAGCAGATCTCTGCGCAGTGGAGCGCATGGCGGCCTATTTTTTCACGGCTGCCGCCGTAAAGATCATCGCCCGCCAAGGGGTATCCGATATGCGAAAAGTGCACCCGAATCTGATGGGTACGGCCGGTATGCAGCAAAACCCGAACCAGCGAAAAGCCGTTTTTGGTTTTTTCCCGCACATACTCGGTGAGACTGGGCTTTCCTTCCGGATCTACCCGGCGCAGAATAATACTGTCCGGTGCCCGTCCAATGGGCGCATCAATCACGCCGCATTCTCCCGGGTCCCCCTCCACAATGGCATAATACCGTTTTTGCACGCTCTTTGCCAACAGTGGGGCGGCCCACACATTTTTTGCCAAAAGCACAAGACCCGAAGTGTCTTTATCGATCCGGTTTACCGGTCGGAACACTCCTGTCTCCCCTCTTTTTTCAAGCAGGCCCATGTAGGCATTCGCCAAGGTACCGTCTTTGTAATTGAGGGTAGGATGCACCGCCATCCCCGCGGGCTTATTCAGAACCATCACCTGCTCGCTCTCATAAGCAATGCTTATGGGCAGATCCTGCGGCTCCACCGTGGTGGGCGGCTCAGGCGGAAGACAAAATCGAACGGTCTGCCCTTCCCGCACCTTATCCGAGGTGCGGATGGGTGTTTCCTCGATCCAAAACCCGCCTTGCTTTTTCACTGCTTTAATGAGGGTAGCCGACACTTCGCTGGACCGCAGAAATTCCCGCAGGCAGCAGCCGTCAAACCGATGAGTGACCAAAAACCGAAGTTCGGTTTTTTCATTCATCGCCCACTCCCCCTTTATAGCATATAACGTATAATAGCATAAAATCGATTTTAACGCAAGAAAAAGGCCGCCTTGGCAAAAGCACAGCGCAAAAGCAGTTTGCATTTTGGAACAGCAAACTGCGCTTTCAGCAAGTCATTTTGTAAGGGGTTCATCCTTTTGAGATTACTCTGCCGATGTAAAAAGCGCTGTATCCAATACGCCTATTGCATCACCCGTTGACCGGCGATTTTGTTATTCCAAAGTGAATCGCACACAAAAATCCCAGTCAGAAAATCTGACTGGGATTTTCAATCAACATACCGATGCCGGCAAGGCGGTTGCCTCGAAGATTTATGAATCGCTATTCACCTTTTTAGCAATAACAACCAGCCTTCCATCCTCCGTATGATAAGAGCACGTAACCAACGCCAACAGCTGATCTCCATAGCGGGCCGTAACGCCGGTATCATAAATAGAATTTTCCTTGTAGTAATTCACAGCCTCGTCATACACCGTCTGATCTTCGGCATCAATAAACTGGTAAAACTTGAAGCAGTCGTCCGTTTTGTAATACACCTTATCGTATACAACGGCCATTACTTCAAAGTCATACTGCTCATACACCGTATCAAAGCGGATGATGGGGTGTTCCTTCCAAAACTCCTGATCTTCATACTTCAAAAGATCGCGGAACATGGTTCCGTTATTCATATTGTGTGCATAAACCAAAAGCTGATCGCTCTCACAGCTGGATTTGGCATCCAAAAAGGGGGTTCCGCTGTAGGCATAATTTCCCAAAAAATCCGTATGCAGATATTTTTCAGGATCGTCCGGGCTAAACATTACAGGGTAATCAATTCGGGTTCCGTCAATTTTGATCCAGCCAAACATATCATTGTTTTCTGCATACAAGGGCGCATACTGGGGCAGCATTTTTTCAAAATCGCCCGGTTCATTGTACGCAATATAATTCGAGTATACATCCGGGTTTTCTTCCGAAAGGTTGTCTGTGGAGACAACCGGTCTCTGCCCTTTATCCGGATTTTCTCCTTCCAGTGTGTGAACCTTATCCGACAGTCCCTGCATCATGTCATCTTCTTGACGCATCACTGAAGCGCGCCCCAGCGTATAAAACAGCATCATCAATGCCGCAGCAAAAACCACGATGGCTGCAATAAAAGCCACAGTCCTAATCTTCTTTTTCTTTTTTTTGCGGGAATCTTCGCAGCGATATGTCTGCAGATCAGAGGCTCTTGAGGAATTGCCGTCAGCCGTGTCGGAAATGTTTGGTGAATATTTATTATCAACGTTCATAATATCTAACCTTCCCTGATTTTGGTCTGTGTAGCTTCTGGCTACCAAAAGGAAAAAAGCGATGGAAGGATGTTCCAACCATCGCTCTTCCCAGGGGGAGTATGCTAAGTCAAATAATCAAGTTTATTTGTTTTCAAGCTTCGATTTCACAGCTACCGCTGCAGCAGCTGCCATAGCAATCATAGAAACGGAGCCCCACAGAACGACGTTGAAGTCATCGCCGGTCTTAGGAACATTATCCTTGCGGGGATCAACCTTGCGGGCTGCCACAACAGGATAAATGGAGTTGGTTGCATCAATGCGCAGAGCGCCGGTGCTGAGCAGCTCGTAGCCATAGGGAATATCTCTCAGGTTTGCAACGCCCACGTTCAGTGCATCACCGGGAACAACCATGGTGCTGGTCTGAATGACCACACCTTCTCTGGTGGTATAATTCACAAAGATGATCTTTTCGCCGGGATTCTGGGGCTGGGGCTGAGGCTGGGGCTGCGGCTGAGGCTGGGGTTCAGGCTGCTTGGGGTCTGCTTCAACCAGCACATCCAGAGCATTGGTGGTGGGAAGGATGTTTCTGTCGTTGTTGTTCACCAGCTTATAGCCTTCGGGAACCTTCTTCAGATCGCTCATGCGGACCGCATTGGTCTTATTGTTGACCACGATGATCTCGCTGCCAACGTTTGTTCCATCATAAAGCACATAATTGATGGTCAAATTTCTCTCAACTACAGGAGCTTCTACTTCCTTAACAACAACTGTAACGGCATCGTCGTTAGCAGAAAGAGAAATGAACTCATAACCTGCGGGGAACTTCTTCAGGTCTTCCTTATCAACAAAGTAAGTGCTCTCAGCCTTTACGGTCTCAGAACTCACATGACGGCCGGACTCAGTCACGTAATTGACACGAACGTCATTTTCCTTTTCGATCTTCTCAACCAAGAAATCGATCTCGCGGGTGGTATCCAGAATGTTCTGGCCGTTGGTGTTCACCAGCTTGTAGCCTTCGGGAATACGCTTCAGATCTGCAGGCATGATAATGGTGGTGCCGTTCTTCACGTTCACGCGCTCGTTGCCAACCTTGCGGCCGGAGATCGTTACGTAGTTCACGCGCAGCTGACGGAAACTTGGTCGATCTTCTCAACCAGAACCTCAATCGACTTGGTGGTATCCAGAATGTTCAGGCCGTTGGTGTTCACCAGCTTGTAGCCTTCGGGAATGCGCTTCAGGTCTGCAGGCATAATAATGGTGGTGCCGTTCTTCACAATCACGTTCTCACGGCTGACCACACGGCCGGACTCGGTCACATAAGTAACACGAAGCTTATGGGTAGCAGGCACTTCTTCAACTGCCTTGACCATAACGCGTGCTTCGCTGCTCTTAAAGGTAACGGTGATGCCGTAATCCTTTTCAATCAGCTCATATGCGGGGTTGTTCAGCAGAACTTCCAGATCCGCTGCTCTCAGGGTCACATCGCCGCCCTGATCGGTAA
>RCNH01000905.1_pt1 | contig 11074 bp, 7 predicted proteins | sample 2041161 | NCBI WGS metagenome assembly RCNH01 (sample SAMN09708215, study PRJNA481090) | Feces metagenome, whole genome shotgun sequencing project. | biome: feces | host: Leptonychotes weddellii | place: Antarctica: Sion Island | collected 2010-03-01
GACCGCAGCAAGCGAAGCGAACGCAGCGACAACGCAAATCAGGAACGAACGTATCCTAAAGACCACACTCCTCTCCTCGGAAGACTCCCTGCAACTGGCAGTACTCTACCTCACCCCCGATGAAGGAGTCATGCCGAAAGGTGTCCTTCAGCTGATCCACGGCATGTGCGAACACAAGGAACGTTACATTCCGTTCATGGAATACATGTCCGCGAACGGCTGGATCTGCGTCATCCATGACCATCGCGGGCATGGAGAATCCGTGCGTTCCACCAGCGAACTCGGATATTTCCATGAGGGCGGATACAATGCGATGATCGATGATGTCAAGGTCGTCAACGACTGGATCCATCAGACCTTTCCGGATCTGAAGGTCGACATGCTGGGACACGGCATGGGCTCTATGGTCGCCAGGTGCTATGTCAAACGCTATGACGAGACCATCAGCCGGCTCATCGTCTGCGGCTCTCCGAGCTACGACGAAGCCTCCCGTCTCGGCATCCGCATGACCCGGAAGACCATCGAGAAGTACGGCGGGCTGTCACGACCTGTCAAGATCCAGGAAATGACTTTCAAGTCCCATCGGAAGAAATTCAGGAACGAAGCATCCAGCAATGCCTGGCTCTGTTCCGACGTGACAGTCGTCAATGCCTACGACAAGGATCCGCTCTGTAACTTCCAGTTCACCGCCAACGGATTCAACAACCTGTTTTCCCTGATGCGCTACACCTACGACAGGAACGGATGGAATATCCAGAATCCGACGCTTCCGATCTTCTTCATCTCCGGCGAGGAAGACCCTTTCCTCTACACGGAAAGACAGTTCAACGATGCTGTCAGCTTCATGAGTAAAGTCGGCTATGCGAACGTCTCCTCGAAACTCTATCGAAACATGAGACATGAAATCCTCAACGAAAAAGGAAAGCAGCTGGTCTGGGACGATATCCTTGACTTCATTGACCGATAAATGTCGGAATTTCTCATTTGGGAAATAAAATTCTACCAAACGTCTCCTGACAGCGAAAAGAAAGGCAACCATTTTGTATAGAGAAATGGACGTCAACAGTTTCGGAACAAATAATAAATTATCTATAATAAAATGAGCATTGTTACAAAAAAATGGTGTTCCGCCATCGCAGCGACGATAGTGGTCGGAACACTTCCGGTTCATGTCTGCACAGCACAGACTACAGACGAAACCGCCCCGGAAAAGCAGGTACTGACCTTGGACGACTGCAGGCAGATGGCCATCAGCAGCAATGATGACATCACTTCCGCGGCCGTACAGATGAAAATGGCCGAGTACGACAAGAAATCCATCAGAGCCAACTGGTTTCCGGACATCAGCGTCAACGGTACCTATATGTATAACCAGAACTCCGTCTCCCTGGTCAAGGACGAACTTACCGATAAGATCACCGGAGCCGGCGCAGCAGCGCAAGGAACCATGGGAACCATCAAGGACCAGTTCATGCAGGCCCTGATGAAGAACCCGGCCGCTCTGCAGGAATTCATGAAGAGTCCGCTGTGGCAGACCATAACAGGCACCTTGTCCAAGCTGGACATCGCGCAGATCATCAGCGGCATCGGCAGTGAGATCGACGGCGCCCTCCATCCGGACCTCAGCAACATGGTCATCGGCGTCGTATCCATCAAGCAGCCGGTCTTCATGGGTGGAAAGATCGTCGCGGCAAACAAGATCGCGACTCTTGCTGAACAGCTCAGCCGCACTCAATACGACCAGAAATACCAGGACATCCTCGTGAGCGTTGACCAGGCCTACTGGCAGATCATCTCCATTGCCAACAAATACAGACTGGCCACTTCCTACGCCGACCTGCTCCATAAGCTGGAAAAAGATGTCGATGCATCCATCGCCGCCGGTATCATGACCAAGACCGACAAGCTTGAAATCAAGGTTAAGGTCAATGAGGCCGATATGATGAAGCTCAAGGCCGAGAACGGTCTGAGCCTGTCCAAGATGCTGCTCTGCAAGCAGATCGGACTTCCACTCGACAGCGAGATCATGCTGGCGGACGAAGAACTGGAAGAAATCCCGCTTCCGATACTTTCTGAAGAGAAAGATATGGAAACCATCTATCAGGACCGTCCGGAAATCAAGAGCCTGCAGCTCGCCTCCGAAATCTACAGACAGAAGGCCAATATGGTCCGCGCGGAAATGATGCCGCAGATTGCCGTAGGTGCGAACTACCTGATGACCTATCCGAACTTCTTCAACGGCTTCGACAAGAAGCTCGGCGGCACTTTCAATGTCGGCGTGATGGTGAACATCCCGATCTTCCACGCCTTTGAGAAAATGAACAAGACCCGCAAGGCCGAAGCCGAAGCGACCCTTTACAACATCAAGCTCAATGATGCCAGGAAAATGATCAATCTTCAGGTCACCCAGCTGCACAAGCAGCAGGCCGAAAGCCTGGAGAAACTCGATATGGCCAGAAACAACATGGAGAACGCGGAAGAGAATCTGAGGACCGCTTCCGTCGGTTTCGAAGCTGGAGTCGTCGCGACGAACACAGCCCTCTCGGCACATACGGCATGGCTGAAGGCACATTCGGAATACATCGATGCCGGTATCGAGCTCCAGATGAACAACGCCAACCTCATGAAAGCGGAAGGCTGCTACAGGAACACCCTCCCGGAATCCTTCAGCAAGGATAAAGCTCGGCTCTATGAAGAGACCTCCATGGAAACGGAAGAGGTGATCAAAGCCAGGAAAAAACAGATGAAGCTGGATGCAGAAACGACGAACGCCATGGTAAAAGCCGACAAGAAGGCTGCCAAGGAAGCGAAAGCACAGCTCAAGGCCGAAAAGAAAGCGGCCAGAAAAGCAGCCAAGAAAGCTGCTGCAGAAGAAAAGAACAAATAGAACATAAAAAATATAAAATATCATGTCACAGAAAAAAAGCTACAATCTGGCAATAGGCATCACAGCCTTGCTCACGATCATCATCATCATTGCCGTCATCGGCTATATCGTTTCCAAACCTAAACCGCTCGTCATACAGGGAGAGGCCGAAGCGACGGAATACAGAATTTCAGGAAAAGTTCCAGGAAGAATTGAAGAACTCTACACCCGCGAAGGAAGCATGGTCCATAAAGGCGATACGGTCGTCTTCATCAACTCTCCTGAAGTCCGTGCCAAACTGGCACAGGCACAGGCTGCAAGAGCTGCGGCAGATGCACAGAGCCTGAAAGCGAAGAACGGTGCCACCAAAGAGCAGATCGCAGGTGCCTACCAGCTCTGGCAGCAGGCCAAGGTTCAGGAAGAAGTAATGAAGAAATCCTTCGACAGGATCCAGAAACTCTATGACCAGGAAGTCATCGCCGCACAGAAATACGACGAAGTGAAAGCGAAATATGATGCTTCCGTCGCCCAGTGCAAGGCAGCCAAGAGCCAATATGACATGGCTGTCAACGGAGCACGCAAGGAAGACAAGCTGGCCGCACAGGCCCTGGTTGCCCGTGCCGACGGAGCTATTGAGGAAGTGGAATCCTATCTCGGTGAGCTCTACCTCACTTCTCCTGCTGACGGTATCGTCTCCAACATCTTCCCTCATGTAGGAGAACTCGTGGGACAGGGCGCTCCGGTCATGAGTGTCATTGACCTCAATGACATGTGGTTCACCTTCAACGTCAGAGAGGACTATCTCCATGGCCTGAAACAGGGAAACAAGATCATCGTCTACATTCCTGCACTGGACAATCTGGAGTGCACGGCTACCGTCAACTACATTGCCGTACGCGAGTCCTACGCCACCTGGAAAGCTACCAAGGAGACCGACATGTATGACGCGAAGACCTTCGAGGTCAGAGCCGTTCCGGACCAGCCGGTAGATGGTCTGCGTCCAGGAATGTCCGTCATCGTCAAAGAAACGATAAAATAACATGAAGAGTTTCAAGATACTGAAGAATGTCATCTGCAGAGAGCTCGAGATCATAGGAAGAAGGCCCCTCTACCTGATGGGATCCATCGGAGTGATGGCCTTCTGCGCCATCTTCTTCCTGACCTTCTTCCATCAGGGTCTGCCGAGTGACCTGCCGATTGGAATCGTCGACAAGGACGAGACTTGGGTCTCCCGGGAATTCGCCAGGAACCTGGATGCGACCCAGCTGGGAAAGGTCATCAAGTATGATACCTTCGCCGAGGCCCGGGAAGACATGATGAAAGGCAAGCTGACTTCCATCTGCGTCATCCCGGAGCACACCTACGACGATATCCTCGCCAACCGCCAGCCGGAATTCACCTACTACCTGAACGGACTCTATTTCGTAGGAGGTGCATTGGCCTACAAAGATATCCTCACACTGGTGAACCTCGCCAACGGAGCCGTCAAGCGTGAAGTCCTGAGAGCCAGAGGCTTCAACGACGATGCCATCATGGGACGAATCCAGCCGATCAACATCGACACGCACCAGATCGGCAACGCCTACACGAACTACGGCTACTACCTGACGAACATCATGCTCCCGGGCATACTGGAGATGATCGTCATCATTGTCCTTATCTATTCGATGGGTACGGAACTGAAATACGGCACTTCCAGACAGCTCATGGACACGACAGGCAATTCCATCACCCTGGCTCTCGGTGGAAAGCTCATCGTCTATACCGTGCTTTTCATCTTCCTGGGCATCCTGATGGAACTGCTGCTGTACCAGTTCATGCACTTCCCGATCGCCGGATCTGTCTGGAACATGGTCATCAACGTGATCATGCTCGTACTCGCCAGCGAGGGCATCGCCATCTTCATCCTGGGCTGTCTGCCGGTCACCAGACTTGCACTGAGCATCGGCGCCCTGTACAGCGTGATGGGATTTACCTTGGCCGGCTTCACTCTCCCGCTCGAGACGATGCCGCCGTATATCCAGGGATGGTCCGCAGCTTTCCCGCTGCGTCACTATTATCTCTTCTATACTCAGGAGGTCATCTTCGGAAGCGGCTTCGCAGGATGGTGGCAGGAGATCGTCTACATGCTCTGCTTCCTGCTGCTGCCGATCCCGGTACTCGGACGTTTGAAAAAAGCATATATCAATCAGAATTTTCCTAAAGAATAATGGCAAATAAACACTATATAAGAAATTGGTTCAAGGACTTCTGGGGAATCGCGACACACGAGCTGAAACAGATCTTCAGCGACAGCGGTGTGCTGCTGATCTTTCTGGTCGCCGGCCTGGCTTATCCGCTGCTCTACAACGTCATCTATCTGAACGGTATCCTGAACGACACCCCTGTCGCTGTCGTCGACGATGCCGGCTGCGAGCTGAGCCGAAGGTACATCCGGGAAGTCGACGCGACAAGAGAATGTTCCGTCGACTACCATTGCGCCAATATGGAGGAAGCCAAGGACCTGATGCAGAAAAGGAAAGTCAAGGGCATCATCTATTTCCCGAAAGATTACCAGGACAGGATCATAAGGAACGAGACAGCGACCATCTCCGTCTACTGCGACATGAGCAGTTTCCTGTACTACAAGAACGCGCTCATGGCCGTCAATCATGTGATGCTGGAAGAAATGAACAAGATTCAGGCAGACCAGTTCAGAGCTGGCGGTTTCACGGAAAGGCAGGTGGAGGAGCTGACCCAGTTCATCACTTACGAAGAGAACAATCCATACAACCGGGCCTTCTCCTACAACTACTTCCTGATCGGCGTGATCCTGATGCTGATCATCCAGCAGACCATGTTCTACGGAATGGCTCTTCTGGCAGGTACCATGCGTGAACGGAACAAGAGCTTCGCTTCGCTTCCTGACCGCTTTCAAGGCCATGGGCTTGGACGTATCGTCCTGGGACGAGGGGCTGCCTACGAAGTGCTGTACATGGGAATCTCCATCTACATCATGACTATCGTACCGGCCATCTTCGGACTTCCACAGCGGGGCGATTTCGGAGACTTGATGATGCTGGCCTTCATCTTCGTGACAGACTGCGTGTTCTTCAGCATGACCTGGAGCACCATGATCACCAGAAGGGAAAGCGTCTTCCTCCTCTTCCTGTTCATGTCCCCGATCTGTCTGTTCCTGACCGGAACCTCCTGGCCGGAAACGGCTTTCCCGACCTTCTGGAAATGGTTCTCCTACCTTTTCCCGACAACCTTCGGATGCAAGGCCTATGTGAACATCAACAGTGCAGGAGGCAACCTCTCCGCAGCTGGCGAACTCATTCAGGCCATGACCTGGCAGACCATCGCCTACGTGTTCCTGTCCAGTGTCTCGGTCTACATCGAGAACCACATCCTGAAATACAAGCAGAAGTAGATAGAAGAAACAGAGGCCGGGTCAAAAGTAATTTTGACCCGGTTTTCTATGTAATATGGCGTAGTAAGGGCGGAGGTCGCTCCTATAGAGTTCCGTTCCGCTGACGCTCCACTCCATCCACCCATCCGACATAATGAAAGAGGGAAACTCTCAGTTCATATTTCTGAACTTTTGAGTCACCCTCTGTTCCATTATCGTTACAGGTCATGGAATCGGATAGATTCCAGCCTGATCTTAGCTAAAACTTGAAATTGAGCTGCACGAGATATGCACGAGGCGGTGCGACAGCCATCGGACGTGTACTGTATTCCGTATTCAGCAGATTGGTAACCGTAAACTGGGTGGAAATCTTTTCGCTGATATCCACACCGGCACGGAGGTCCAAGGTGCAGTACGGACGATTATGCTCTTTCCAGTAGGAAGCGAGGGTCACGTCACCGGATTTTCCGAACAGGAAAGTACGGAAGTAATCCATGATCTCCGGCTTTTCCTTCTCACGCTCATCCACCATGATGTAGTCGACCGCAAGCGTCTTGCTCTTGACGATCAGGTTCAGGCCGATGTTGAGACGCTGCCAGTTGAAGTCCAGGACAGCCTTTCCAGTATGACGCTGACGGTACTTGAGGTACTTCGAACGGTTGGACTTCTCCTTCATCTGGAGAGGATCCTTATAAGTATCCTCCAGCGCATTCTTCTCTTTATAACCGACATCTTCCGGTTCAATGAATACATAGCCCAGATTATAGGTCAATGAAGAATGGTTGTTGAACTTCCAGATACCTGTCGTCGAGATTTCAGTACCGTAGATCCGGGCTTTGGACACGTTGTAGAACTGTGCGCCGAGACCTGGAGTCTGGTTTCTGCTGATCATCGAAACGACATCCGGAATACTGTTGATGTACTCGAACGTATCGTTGTTGAAGAAGCCGAAACGGAACTCGATCATATCGGAATACTGGGTATAGAAACCGGCGATATCAACGGAACCGGTAACGTTGCCGAAACGGTAACCCTGCTTGAAGCCGATCTCGGCATTGAAACCGCTTTCAGCTTTAAGCTCGGGATTCGGATAGACACCGACGCCACCGATATCCTTGCGAGCATATTTCTCGGTCAATGACGGGTAACGATAACCCTGGCCGAAACTTGCCCTGAGGAAGCTGAAGGTTCCCAACTGATAGTTCAGACCGGCACGGAAAATCGGACGGAACGGAATCGAAACGCCGAAGATGTCCGTCTGTGCCTCCTTCATGAAATTGTCGACACGGTAGTATTCCATACGCATTCCAGCTGATACGCTGAGGCGATCGAAGAAACGCTGGTCATACTGCAGGAAGAGAGAAATGTTGTCGGTATTGTGCGTACCGGTCACCTCTGAAACCTGTCTGTTATGCTCATAAGTCAATCCGGAAGTGAGGTTGGCTCCGTTTTTCCAGTTCTTGTGGAACTGGTAATCCAGATAGTAGTTGCACATACGATCGATGTGGACCGGATTCTGACGCGGAGAAATCACTCCGGAAAGCCATGGAATGATGTCGTTCTCTCCTGAAGGGAAACCATGGGACATCACCCATGCGATCAGATCGCTGTAGTCAGCTGTAGTCGCAGTCGGGAAGAAGCCCTGAAGGATACCGGTCGTATTCTGTACCAGTCCGGCAAGGTCGCCCTTGACGATCGGAACCAGAATCGGCACGAAGAAAGAATAATCTCCTCCTTTGATATCCTCTATAGTACCCTTGATCTTACCGAAGTCCGTACCCATGTTTCCGAGAATCGTCGCGATGTCAGTCTGCTCGGAAGCCTGGATCAGACTGTCGTCCTTATAGTAGAAACGAGCCTTGATCTTATGGGATGTACCATTCTCGTCATCAGTATAATTGAAGAATGGATTGAGGTTGAAATGATTCCCTTCCCTACCCATGTTCGCGAAAGAAGATGGACGATAGACCTCAGCAGGTGAACGCCACAGGAAAAAGTCCGCAGCCTGATCTGCCAGATAATCCGCATTGAAACCGTAGTTCATGTTCCGGGTAGCCAGACTCATCGGATGATGGTAGGTCATGTTGCCACCGACACGGAAACGTTTGTTGAATCCTTGCTGCCGATAACCTTCATCCGTCATCATGTTCATGGAAACAGACACGTCGAAGTTGCCGATCCTGCGCGAATGAGAGAGATCCGCACCCTCATAGATCGGATTACGTACACCGGAAAGAACACTCTGACGAGCCAGTGTCTGGACACTGTACTTGTCCTCTTTCCAGAAAGTAGGATCTGACCAACGGTAAGAACTCTTTGCCGGATTGTCATAGATGCCGAAATAAGTCCTGATCGTGGTCTTCGGATCAAGTTCCGGACGTTTGCTGCGGACATTGATGATACCGTTCAAGGCAGAAGAACCGTAAAGAACGGATGATGCACCCTTCATGACCTCCACCTGGGCGATGTTCTCCACCGGAAGCGTGTTCCAGTTGACCATACCGTTGACCGGATCAAGGACATTCATTCCATCTACGAGCATGAGACAACGGGAACCTACACCGTAAGTCCAGCCGTTTCCGCCTCGGATGGACGGTTGCTTGTCATTGATATCCACACCCGGAAGCGTATTCAAGGTAGATGAAAGATCTGAGGGAGACTGTCTGGTGATCTGGGCCTCCTTCAGCAGATCCATGGATACGGTCACGTCAGTGATTTTCTGTTCGAAACGGCTGGCACTGACGACAACCTCGCCAAGCAAAGTGGACTGCATCTCCATATAGATGTCCTGAATCTTCACTTCGTTGGGAGCGAAGACCATGTGCAGCACCTGATTCTCGTAACCGAGGGAAGCATACAGGAAATCGACACCGGTCGCTGGAACCTTGATGGAATAGGATCCGTCAAAGTCCGAAACAAGACCTTGAGATTTTCCGTTCTGGTCGGTATACAGAATATTGACGCCAGGTAAAGGTTCACCTGTCTCTTTGTCGTAGATGACACCTTTTATCGATTGTGCATCAGCCATCGCCGCTGCCAGAATCAGGGCGATGACCATTAGCACTTTAGGATATTTCATTAACGTACAGTTTCAGTGACCTGAGGAATGAGATTGATACCAAGCTCGATGGACCTGGTACTCTTGATAGCAATCGGCAAGCCATTCAGAATCGGTGGGACGAAAGCAGTGACCATCTGCTGCATCTCTGCAGGAGCGCTCTGTTTGAGAACTTCCACGATCATAGCGACCGCACCTGGATCCTCGAAGATCGGGCAGACAGCCTCAAGCAACGGAAGAAGAGTATCCTTGTCCAGGAAAAGCTCCATAGCTTTCTTCTCCGCGTCCATGCGGTAACCGAGCTTGACACCGTTGGTGATCGCATTGTTCAGGACCGCCTTCACGTCATTGATCACAGCAGCAAGGTCAACCTGGATGGTCGGCTTGTCTCCACCGTTCTCGGCCGGAGCCTTTGTCGCTGGATCATTGCCCGGCTGCTGGCTCTGGATCATCTTCTGAATACCGAAGACATTGAGGGACAGCTTGGCTGAATTCTCGGTCACGCCGGAATAGAAGGCAAGGTTCAACGGGGACACGACCTGCTTGTCACGCTGATCTGCAGGGCTATATTTGATCTGGACATTGCCATCATTCAGGAAATAGACCTCATGAAGCAGTTCAGCAAGATGCTGTGCAGGGCTCTTTCCTTCGATCTTGACCATCATCATGACCATTCTGAGCGCATCCTGAATCGCCCAATCACCATCTCCGAACGGGAATCGATCCGCATCCCAATTGATGATAAGCGGATTTTCGGCATTGAGTCCATAGTTTCCGGCAAGCGGATTCTGCGGAGCGATGACATCGAAATGAATCTTGAGTCCATTCCTGTCGAAAGATCCTTTAGTAGTAACAGAATATCCCTCTACCTGACTTTCGCCGGAAATTTCGGCATGATCAGCAAAGACGGACATAGTAACGTCAAGTTCAGTAGTGAACTGGCCAGGAAGAACACCAGAGGTTTTCACCGGGCCTTCAGCTTTTGCTACAGCACTCCAATCCATGCCTGCCAAAGTCAAGGTAGCTTTGGAAGCATCTTCTGCATCAGGAGTGACGGTTACGGATTTTCCGTGCATCAGGCAGTCGCTGTAAAACAGCTCCAGACGATTGCCGGAAAAGGTTTCGGTTTGTACAAAAAAGGGCTCAGCCCCTTTCTTCTCACAGGATACAAGGGCGAGCACTGCTGCCGCACTTGCGAAAAAACGGTTAATGTTTTTCATTTTAAATCTGTTTTTAATTTAACATCTCAGTTAACTAACTTATCTCCTTTATAAATAAGTTTGTTGTTATATAAATCAATGAAAACTTTATTCACTGCTTTATTCACATCTTTATCCATGGTAAATTTTTCATGATCATAATCTAAAAGCAATCCCAACTTAGCTCATTGTTGGTGGATGGTATTAGATTGGATATCTTTTCAAACCATTAATTGTTTTAAAAATTCTTTTCTTCCTAATTCATGTTTATTTGGTTTACCTTCAGTTTCTAAATATTTTTCAAATTTAGTTTGAGTTGCAATTCCAGCATGATCTGTTCCTGGAACTCATAAAGTACGGTAACCATTTAATCTTTTAAAACGAATAATGGTATCTTGAATAGAAGAATCTCAAGCATGTCCTAAGTGTAGAACTCCTGTTACATTTGGTGGTGGTAAAATCATTGAAAAAGGTTTACCTTTTTTAGGAGTTGCATATAACTTATTATCCATTCACACCTTGTAAATGTCTTTTTCAATATCTTGAGGAATATATTTTTT
>RCNH01002323.1_pt1 | contig 11070 bp, 11 predicted proteins | sample 2041161 | NCBI WGS metagenome assembly RCNH01 (sample SAMN09708215, study PRJNA481090) | Feces metagenome, whole genome shotgun sequencing project. | biome: feces | host: Leptonychotes weddellii | place: Antarctica: Sion Island | collected 2010-03-01
GCAGTGCTACCTTATAACTTACCGCGCCTTTCGCAGCCGTGCCGCCGGGCGTATTGAGAATCAACTTTGTAGTTCTTTTTTCCACATTCGTCACCTCAATATTATTGTATATTATTCGTAACGAATAATCAATTGTATTTTTTGGCCAGATAGTCAATTGCAGGCTGATTTCTGTTTCCGTTTCATTAGCCAATAGAAGAAAAGCTCCCGTCCTGTAGTGTTTTTCCTACCAGACAAGAGCTTTTCTCAATTTTTATGTATGAATACAGCCTTGCGCAGAGAATCGACGTACGCAGAGTCACACGCCAGCTATTTTCTTATCCTACAAGTTTCATTTCTCCGGCTGCGTTTTCTCACACACAATCACCTTGTTTCCTGGTTCTCCTGCCTGTGTCCAGATTTTGTAGTGGATGCAACGATCTTCTGCAGAGATCCATACCTCTTGTGTATTTCGGTAAATCTGATTGGAACGCACGCAAACCAACTCTTCTCCGTAGCTTAAATTCCATACACTATTGTGCAATAGAAGAACTATAATGCATACCGCCATCAGCTGCTGCGTTCTGTGCCATTGTTTGCTATACATATTCTCCCCTACTTTCTGTATTCACTGTGTTTTTCACATCGATAGCGCGCCAAGGTATCACTTTCTCCATAAGCGTTGCGTCAGTCTTCCCAGTGGTCGTACAAATCCACAGTACATAAGAAACAAACGCTTGCAGCGATTATCATGCACATTATAGTTACAATCGCGTCAGCCGGGCGCTGCAGCATTTCAGCGGCATGGAACAGTGGATAAAAGCCAAGCCATCGCAGGGAATAGAGTCCGCTGAGTGCAAGCATTGGAAGCAAACAGAACAAAATCGCTCCCACAAACATAGCCGACAAAGTATTTCCAAGACGATCCGACAACCACAGCATCAGCAGCATCATAGCAAAACAGGCGAGCAATCTGCTCAGAACGCTGTACACAAGAAGCAAAAACAGTGGAATCCATTCAGGCACGTCATGAAACGCCTGGATACTCATAGCCGGCGCAAACAGCCGAGAAAGACCATAGAATCGACATACATAAATTAGTCTCGGCAGCCAGCTCAATAGACAAATCATTCCGGCAGCAATACTTCCTACCATCAGTTTTCGCGTCACCGTATAGTTTCGTCCCAGAGGTGTTGCCATTAGGACACGCTGCATTCCGCCTTTCTTTTCACAGGCAAACAAGCCGGCAAAGCAAAGGCAGCTCAAAAGACCAACCCAAAGTGTATCCTGTAAATCTCCAGTACCTCGGAAGCCAAAAAGTTTTTCCCAGCCGACTTCGTAGACGATCTGCGCCGGGGGATTTTCTTTGATATAAGGAAGAACGCCATAAAGAATTTTTCGCTCAAATACATTCATTTTGGGAACCAGAATATCAAAACGAATATCTGAAGCACCGCTGCTGTAATCACCACGTTCAGCCGCCTTCATCGCCTGCAGCAAAGGAATAAATTCCTTTTGCATCTCTTTCAGCTTTGCATAGGTTTCTCTGGTATAAGGACCTTCCAGCTCTTTCATGTATTCTTCATAGTAAACGCCATTTTCATCGATTATCTTTTCAGACTGAATCACTTCCGCTGTCTGGTATCCCGCAAACAAAAGCAAAACAATAACTGCCCCGCAAAGAATATACATCTTTTTACTTTCCTGCCCCAGAATCGTGGCAGCTTTTGTCCTGCTATTTTTCTTAGGTATCGCAAACCGATGCCGAGCCGTGTTGGATAGCTTACCTCGACAGAACAGCAGGCAGAAGCCCAGCAGAAAAAGCGTACCATAAACAGCAGCAGTCGTCCATTCTACAAAAGCCAAGCTAAGTGGCCGCTGAAACCAGTAAAGGTTGCGGTAGTTCCCCAGTAATTCATTGGTTCGCATCAGACTGGTCAGATTGGCATATTTGATCACATTCAAATGACTGTTGGGATCGATGACGGAACGAATAATCCAATGTAGAAATGGCAGAGATACTGCTGCGCAGCATCCCAAAAAGAACTGTCTGCCCCACAGCATAGCAATCATGATCCACATTCCTACAACAGCTGTACCGATCCATTTTACAAACAGAAAGCGTCTCAAATATTCAGAAATCGAAATTTGTATGGTACAACGCATTAGGGCAGGAACACTTTGAATACTGCGTGTCATATCGCCTAAGCCAAATAATGCACCGCAATACAACAGATTGACGCCATAAAGCAGCAACAGTACCACAAACATGGTGACAAATAGTGCAGACAATTTAGCCAGTGCTGTTTTGAATCGACCGCCTGGCATACTGCGAATCAGGTGTACCAAACCGCTTTCCCGTTCCTGCCGTACCAAAAGGCTGGCTGTCAGAATCATGGTAGCCAGCAGAATCAGGTCTGTCAGCTGGTAATCCAGTGCAGTAACCAACCCTTTCTGCGGAGCATAACGAATATCCACAGCGTTAGCCATGCCTTCATAGACCTGCGCGGTCTTTTGGATGTTGGCACGGGAAAAGTTATCCGTTGCGTTTTGAAAAATCGAAATGCCAGAGAACTGCTGTGCCTTTGCCTGTAAATCGGCCAGAAACTCGGGATAAGCACTAACCTCGTTTACCTCATCCAAGACCTCTTTCAATAGCAGATATTCCGTGTCCAGATTACCGGTATACAGTTCATACTCTCTGTTCTTATAACGGTCTTCATATTGATTCAGCACATCGGCATACTTTTCTCGCCAGTTTGGGCCATGCCAACCGGATAAAAGGTCTCGCACCTGCCGTAGCCCTTCCAATTTATCAAACTTATTTTGGACAAACGCTTGACGCTCAGACGGCAGTTGCTCTGCAATATCCTCGGCAAAAGCTTTGTATGCAGTGGGCTGTGGGGTGTATGGGCTGGATTTTGTACCGATATATAAGAAGAAAAGATTCGCGGCTACAAGAACGGCCAGGGACAGAGCAAAAACACTCTGCCCCCAGACCTTGCGAAGTTCGGCAAAAAACAACTTCATTTGCCGTCCTCCTCTCCAAAAATGGAAAGGTAAACCTGCTCCAGATTTCCGCCGGGAGCATAGCGGTCGATTAGGATTTGCACAGGGGCAATATCCACAAGTTGCCCGGATTTCAGCAAAAGAATCTCTTTTGCTACGGTTTCCACATCGCTGACTACATGCGTCGCTACCAGAATAATGCGATCTTCGGCCAGATCCGCCAGCAGATTGCGCAGTCTGACGCGCTCTTTGGGGTCGAGTCCCGCAGTGGGTTCATCCAGAATCAAAAGTTTGGGATTGCCCAACAAGGCACTTCCCAGCAGAAGTCGCTGCTTCATACCACCAGAATAAGCTGACAGTCGCTTATCCAGTTCGTCTGAAAGATTCGTCCAGTGTGCGGAGCGTTCGACCTGTGCAGCCACTTCCTTTTTCGGAATTTCTTTCAGCGCACACATATAGGCAAGAAACTGCCGTCCGGTATAACTATCATACAGGCCCTGCTGCTGGGGCATATAGCCTAAGATACGGCGGAACCGAATATCTAGTGCATGGGTACTATGCCCGCACCAGAGAACCTTGCCAGAATCCTGTTTCAGACTGCCGGTGATAATATTGATTAGCGTAGATTTGCCCGCACCGTTGGGGCCGAGCAGGCCGTACAGACCTTGGCTGAGTGTGAAATCCACTCCTGCAAGGGCTTGTTTTTTCTGTACGGTGATTTTGAAAATGCCCTCGGTTGTAATATAAGCTTTTTTGAGGCCTGTTACAGTCAGGTTGGGAGAAGTATCAGAAATGCTTTTCATAGGTGGTGCCTCATTTCTTTGCATCTGTAATGGGAATAACCTCGCCAGTATTATTCCAGAATTCTTCTTTTGAAATCAGGCCATACTGCAGCACCGTTGATCCCGTCTTCATCTTTTTTCCTTCCAATGTCGGCATAACTACTTCCTTGCGCTCTTCGCCGGTCACCACAAGAAACTGATCTTCATATTCTGCTGCAATAGAGCTCGCTGTGGGATAGCCGGTATAATCTTCATAAGTCCAGTTCAGCTCATTTGCCTCGCCAGTTTCTGTATCGATTTGATACGAAATAAAGTATCGGTCATCTGCAGAAGCGTTGATAAGTAAATAGCTATCAAAAACGCCGCTGCACTGCATATATTCCCAGTGGAAAGCCTCATCCAATACAACAGGTCTGACTGCCGTTTCTGCGCCGGTTTCTAGATCATAGATGTGGAGCTGCTGATCCTGCTGCAAAGACAAATAGCTTCCGTTTGCACAGGTTCCGACAGACTGAAACGGATGTGTAAAAAGCGCTGTGGTTTCTTTGGTGCCCAAATCCAGCTTTACCACCTGTGTGACCAGATCTTTAGGATCGTTGGACATATCGTATGCACCGGGTGTGTATTCCAAAATCAAAGCATCCTGGGTTCCACCAATGATCCGTTCTTCCTCGCCTTCCATCACATAAATTGGCTCTACCTGTTCTGATGCGATATTAACTGCGTAAATGGTTCTGTTTCCAGCCAAAGAAGATTCAATGGCAAAATACAAAGTATCCGCAGAACGGGCGAGACCGGCGCGAGGCAAGGTGGGCACCATATCCGTAGCTTCAAACGCATGGATTTCGTGTCGGTCTGTACCGTCCAGATTCATGATTTCTACTCTTGCACGGGACGCATCACCCAGAATTTCAGCAAATTTAGGATTACCGCCATGCAGCAGTACCAACTTATTTCCTACGGGAATTGGTCTTAACTGCCCTTGCGAAACAGGCGTCCAAGAGGTGCATGCATCGCTGTCATGTCGGCAATTTAACTGAGAGCAAAGAACAATTTCCTGTCCACTTGCAAAATCGATGTAGCTGATATTTTTAGAGCCGTCTTTCTCACGCTTAATTGTGCGATAAAGTCCGCTTGCGGAAGCGTAGCTCTCTACCGGATCATCGTGCAGGACTTCAATTCTATCCGGAATGGTAGCTGCTACGTTTGACAAATCACCAATTTTAGAAGTTTCCGTTTCTTTTTGACCGCAACCAGTCAGCAGCATCACACATGTGTCACCACAGCAAGGTACACTTTTTTCTCGAATTGTTTCATTTGTTTTCGCCTCATTTCGTTCATCTATCACAGGTATAATCTCGCCAGTATTATTCCAAAATGGGACAGTAATAGCCAGTTTGACTGGCATATTCCTCGGTATCCCAGCCTTCGCCAAGGCCGTGGATGTCAGACGGAATGGTTACTTGTCCAATATTTGAAGTGGAACCATCCGGTGTAAGTACAGGCGCAGACTTTTGACCACAACTGGTCAGCAACATGGTACTTGCCAGAAAAAGAGCCACAATCCCTTTTATACCAACTTCAAAAGAACTTAGACGTGATTTATTATCACTACCGTATTGAGGAAGAATCATACTGTATAAGCCTCCAATCTCTGACTTTTTCTCTAAAAAAGGGTACAAAAAATCAGACCTCAGGCAAAATGCGCCCCAGCCAAGGTCTGATTTTCATTTTTCAATTTGCACACTCAGCAATCATCGCATCCGGGGCGTCCCCTGCATGCGGCAATCATCACACGTCGTCATCCTCATCGGCAAAAAGCAGCATTGCTTTGTTAGCATCGTATTCCGTAGTACGCTGCAAAAGCTCTGTCAGTGTTTCACCGTTTTCTCGCAAATCATCCAACATCACATCGGCTACCAGATACGACTTATGCAGAACAATTGCCCGATCGATAAAGGGTTCTATCTCATCGATATAATGGCTGGCAATCAAAATCGTTTCTTCTCCCCGCAGACTGCCTGCCATCAGTTTCATAAAATCGCGGCGCGTAAAAATATCTTTTCCTAGGAAAGGCTCATCCATCAACAGGTATTTAGCACGCTTTGCCATGCCCGCAGCAACTTCCAGCTTTGCTCGCTGTCCGGTAGACATCTTTCCAATTTTTTGCGCTGCATCCAAGTCAAAGAAACAGAGAAGTCTCTCATACCTCTTTGTATCGAATCGGGGAAAAATTCCAGAAAGAAAGCTCATGTACTCTCTTGGTGTCATATCTGGGAAGTAACTGCCATCGCCAGAAATATATGCAAAGTTTTCATACTGGTCTGCCACCGGCTTTCCGTCATACAGAATACTGCCCGCCGTTAGATCCGTAATTCCCGCCAGTGCCATCATCAGGGTACTTTTTCCTGCTCCGTTTTCTCCGAACACCCCCACGACCTGTCCATCTGGAATGGTAAAGGTAACGTCACAAAAGCCCTTATGTTGTTTTTCCCGTTGCGCTTTAGTGCTTCCAAACAGCTTTTCTGCTTGCCTACATTCGATCATTCTCAATCACCTCCCTTTCTTACCAATACTGGTACAACGAACCTCTGTATCTGGTAGAATATTCCTCACTCCATTCGGCCGGTCCAAAATGGAAACGCCTTAAATACGGCTGCGGCATGACCGGGCTGGCATAGCCTTCCGGAATAAGACAATCCTGTTGCCAGTCATCATTGAATTTTCCCAGCCACTGTGTTTTACCGTCCTGCACAACTTCCAAAAATATATCGCCGCCGGTATGTGCTGCCTTTTCCGAATTCCATTGCAGTTCGGACTGCCAGGCAAAGGCCATTTTAGACTGGGTATCATCTGTCTGTACCCACAAAATGTTACGCATTTCATTTTTTGTAAAGCTGCCGTGACGCACATCTGGGTCTGCCCGATAGGGATAAGATACCGATTCCAGCAGCTGCACCTCGCCGTCCACAAGCTTTAGCACCGCACCGCACTGCATGTAGCGCGTAGAATACTCGCGTGTAACATCGAGATTCAGACACAATAAATTGTCTGCACCCGTTTCACAGCGAAAGACTTCCGCATTCCATTCCGTCCCATCCGGCAGTTCCATAATAGGAATCACTTGTTCCAGCTTTTCGTCTGCGTCATAAACATACGCTTCTACCCTGCTTCTGGTTGGTCCATTGGTTTTTTGCAGCCTTCCGTCTGCATCCAATACCGCTAGATCACATCCTGTATTGGAAAGCGTAATTGCAACAAGCTTGTCATCCAATTCATACAGCTCCAAAATACGTCCAGCTTCATCTGCATTGCAGGCTGCAACCAGCACTGCCTTACCCCATACTTCTTCGTTCAGAGAGGCAGCCAGGCATGCCTCTTTTGTTTGTGGTTTTGCAGCCTTGCACTTTTCTTCATACCGATTGACTCTGCCTTTTCTGTCTGTTTCCGTTTGTGTGATCCGGTAAAGTCTGAATCCGCCCCAAGGCAAATTGACGGCTATATAGTCCTGTTTTCCAACTGTCCTGCAGATTGTCCGTTTATAAGACAGGTTCTCTTGCAGTTCATAGCTGTTTTTCTTGCTGTATTCATTCCACAGCACACTACTGAAATCATCCTGTGGGTACCCACTAAATACAAATTCTTCCGGAGCTCCCTGCAGTTCAATCCCAGTATCAAACACAGCACTTCCCGCGTCCGTTTCATATTCCACATACATACGGACTCGATCCGTTGTAAGCATCCAACATGTCCGCTCGCCGCTTTCCCGAATTTCTTGAATGGGAAACGTCCCTGTTTCAATCACAGGCATCATATAGAACATGCCATATGTATATTCTGACGGATCGCAATAGCTTGTATTCAAGTGTTCCGTAGGATGAAAGGAATTGTTCAGTTTTCCATCTTTCAGTACAAAATCATATGCATGCGTACCGTCGGTGAGCAAGCCTTCTAGTGTGATTCCGTCCAGCGCAGATGCGTCACCAGAAACTGTTTGTATAGACACTTCGCCGCGAGATTGCAGTGTAAAAATGCTGGAATACCAAAGCATCGCTGCCAATAGGATCACAGCAAGCGCACCGCTCAAATATCGTTTTTGTTTCATTCCGATTTTCTCCTTTTTACAGCACTTTGGAGTGTTTCAGACTATATAATGCACATATTATGGAAATCACTGCCGAACACAACTGCACAGCAATCAACCACATACCAGTCGAGATTGAGCAACTGAGCATCGGAATAAAAATAAACTCTACTGTATTCAACAAACTTGACATCGTACTGACTGCACAGAATGCAAAACAGATCGTTGTTAATACCCGCAATACACCACGTGTAAAGGCAATCGCCTGCAGGCAAGCAATTGTAGAGATTTCTGCCATCAGCATGATTACAAAACCCACACCACTCATGGGAAACAGCATCCGCATTGCCGGTGAACGCATCAAATGCAGAAAAAAACCATTTTCCACACAGGAAGAATAATTAGGAACTACAGAAAGCAATCCCTGCTCAACCTTTTCTGTCAGAAAACGAACTGAATACCAATCGATAGTCCGTGCAACTGGTACATACAGAATCATATACCAAAGTGCTTGTACTGCTGCAGTTAGCCAAACCGTCACCAGACCACTGAGTACACTGGAAAGGTACACCTGTGCGCGGTTGCCCGGCAATGTAAGTAGTGTATAAATTGCTTTTGAACGGCCGTTCTGACGTAATGCTATGTAAAAATTCAGCACAACACCAATTAAGATGCAGATAGCCGGAACCAACATACCTGCCATGAAAAATCTATGTGGCGGGTGGAACAGTGGTCCTTTCATTACGATGAGATATGCCATCATCACGCAGTATTCTAATGGCCCCATCAGCACAAACATCCATGTAAGCGGTTTGCGAATTGCCCGCAGATTATATTCCGTTAAAAGTAAAGTGTTTTTCACCGAAGTTCCTCCTATCCATGTCCCTTCAACTGTATTATTGCACTAGTACACATAGTGTAAAATAAAAATACGCGTACGCGGAAACTTATTCGTCCCACAATTCACTAATCAGGGCAATGGCTTTTTTGTAACTCAGGTTGTTCTGCCGTGCCTTGTCTATAAACTCCTGGCAGATTCCCCGTGTCATTTCTTCTTGGATTTTCTCATAAATTTCTGGTGTAACACGAATGACGCTCAATCGATTGCCATCTGTTGCCACATATCCTTCTTCTTCCATGAGTTTGCAAGCTTTTTGTACCGTATTGGGATTTACGTTTGCCTGCATAGCAATTTCTCGTCTGCTAGGAAGTTGCTCCCCATCTTGTGCATAGCCTAGCAAAATTTGCCGTTTCACATGTGCAGCCAGCTGTAAGTAAACCGGCTGCCTGTCATCCAACTGTAGCTGTGCAAAGCTGATCATCTATTCACCTCCCTGTGCCCGGTGTATGGTTCCTGTAGTACATATTACAACTGTATTATAGCAATAGTACAGCCAAAATGCAATTCTTTTTCTCCGAATCACAAAAAAGGTACAAATCAACTCTACCAATGCCGCTCTCCCCCCAACAGTATATTTCCTTAGATTATCGAAAAATTCGTCCCACTGCTTTAACAAACGCTTCTAATCCTTGTCGTTTGCAGATATTGGCACTCATTTATTCTATGCAGCCGACTACTTGTTTTTCAAGAATAATCGAGATGCCCATATATTTGGTTGCACACTGGCAAATACTGAATCCTTACCTGTAAAATAGAACAACTCACTGAAAAGAAAAAGGGCACATCCAAATGGATATGTCTTTTCGCATAAGTAGATACTCTCTATCTCTTGTAGTGGTCAAGCCTCTTTGTAACACCACTGTCTAATTGTCTGGTGAGATCGTTTTTCAAACGGGGTCATGTACTGGTTGTAGGAATGAGGCCGGATCTGGTTGTACTAGAGATACGCAAATTTCTGAATAGCCCGACTGAGTTCTTCGTCTGTCTGAAAATTGTATTGATTCACCAGCTCCGCTTTTAGCGTATTGTAATAACGCTCCATAGGTGCATATAAGGACAGCCGGCCCGACTTATGCTTTGCGTGATGGACGGGCTACTACAAAATTTGTGAATTCCAATTAAATTTTTTTTTGAATTATTGGTTTGGTGCTATATCCACAGCTTTTCTCTTATCTTTCGCTATCTCCTTCTTTCTGATTACGCGAATAAGATTCAGTCATACAGCCATTCTTCCGCTTGCCGCTCCAGCTTCTTTGCGGCCTGAGAACGCAGATACTGTGCCCCGGAGCGAGAAATATTCAGGTGTTCGGCAATCTCCTTGTCTTCCATTTCATAAACAAACCGATACAAAAAAGCCACTCTTTCTTTGGGGCTCAACTTCGTAAGCTCGGTTTTAAGCGCCTCCCGCAAGATCAAATCCTCGATAGGATTCTGTTCTTCCGCCTGATCCATATCCGTTTGGGCCATCCGTTGTGCTGCCTCAGCATTAGCTTTCTCACAAGCTCTCTTTTTCAGGTATTTTGCACGCTCCACCTGAATTGCCTTCTGCAGATATTTGGTAAAACGAAAATACACCTGACGATTCTGGTCAGCGTCTTCACAGTTGGGGAAAAAGTCCTCGTACATAGTAAACCTCCATTTCAAAATACATTCCTACAAAGAGAAACCAACCGGCGGTCCTCTTTGAAACACAAAAAAGACGCGGCACAAACCCCTGCAGGTTCCCTGCAAAAGTTTGTGCCGCGTTGCTTCTATTGCGTTTTCTCTTCCGATGTTTTTTCATAGCTACCCATAGATTTTTTGATTTGATGAAGTTAGCATCGAAACACCGAATACCCTGATACACCATTTTTCTCCGTTGGACATACTACCATATTTTGCACAGTCATATTGTTAAATTTTCGCAAAAATAAAGTACATGTACTCTCATGTAAGTGTACACTTTAAAAAGTATCGTTGATAGAAGAAAAAACCATAACAAGAGCAAAAATGAATACTTGTATAGCCTGAAACAGTGGCGGGACTAGCTGGTTGCACTCAACTTGGAAAGCCTAAAACATGAAGCTTTTAAAATCATAAAAATCCGTACAATTATATGCAGAAACAATTGATTACTGGTCAGACCGCTTATATTGGGGGCTATGAAATTCATACCTTACCTTTTTATAGTGGTGGATAGTCTATATGTAAATCTTAATAGAAACATTCTATTTCATGGTACTGATCTGCCTAGCTACAGACAATATCGATGGACTGCCCTTTGAAATACACCAAGCATTTTCATCGTCCGAAGAATTTTTACTTATTGCTTCTTT
>RCNH01000906.1_pt1 | contig 11044 bp, 13 predicted proteins | sample 2041161 | NCBI WGS metagenome assembly RCNH01 (sample SAMN09708215, study PRJNA481090) | Feces metagenome, whole genome shotgun sequencing project. | biome: feces | host: Leptonychotes weddellii | place: Antarctica: Sion Island | collected 2010-03-01
TTTTGCGTTATAGATGCTTTGCAACGCTGCTGCGCACCAAAGCGCGGTGCAGCTTTGCGCTGGCCAGCTGCTGTTCCCGGATGTCCAGGTTCTTCTGTGCCAGACGCTCTTCGGCCTTTTTGCGGGCGCGTTCTGCACGCTCTGCGTCGATTTCCTCCGCCCATTCAAAGGTGGTGGCTACCAAACGCACTTCTCCGCCAAATACCGAAAGCATACCGCCGATGCAGGCAGCCTTACGGACAGTGCCGTCTTCCACAATCACTTTTGCCTCGCCCATTCCCAGAGCAGTGAGGTAGTCGCAGTGATTGGGCAGAATGCCCACGTCACCGTCGATGGTGCGGCAGAACAGCTTTTGAGCCTGTCCCTCAAAGATCAGGCCGTCCGGCGTCACGATCTGCAGACGGAAGGTGCTCATTCCTTTTCACCTTTCTTTGCTTTGGCGACGACCTCGTCGATGCTGCCTGCAAACAGGAAGCAGGACTCGGGGATGTCGTCGTGTTTGCCTTCCAGGATCTCCTTGAAGCCCCGGACAGTTTCTTTCAGAGGCACATACTTGCCTTCAAAACCGGTGAACTGTTCCGCCACGGTGAAGGGCTGGGACAGGAAGCGCTGGATCTTACGAGCACGGTTGACCGTGATCTTATCCTCTTCGCTCAATTCGTCCATACCCATGATGGCGATGATGTCCTGCAGCTCCTTGTAGCGCTGCAGCACCTGCTGCACGCCGCGGGCGACCTTGTAGTGTTCCTCACCCACAACGTCGGGGCTCAGAATACGGCTGGTGGATTCCAGCGGGTCCACAGCGGGATAAATGCCCAGAGAAGAAATGGAACGGGACAGAACCGTTTTCGCATCCAAGTGGGCAAAGGTGGTGGCGGGAGCCGGGTCGGTCAAGTCATCGGCAGGCACATAAACAGCCTGAACGGAAGTGATCGAGCCCTCCTTGGTGGAGGTGATGCGCTCCTGCAGAGCGCCCATCTCGGTGGCCAGAGTGGGCTGATAACCCACGGCGCTGGGCATACGACCCAGCAGAGCCGAAACCTCGGAACCAGCCTGAGTGAAACGGAAGATGTTGTCGATGAAGAGCAGCACATCCTGATGCTTCTTATCGCGGAAATATTCAGCCATGGTCAGGCCGGACAGACCCACGCGCATACGTGCTCCCGGCGGCTCGTTCATCTGACCGTAGACCAAAGCGGTCTTGTTCAGAACGCCGGACTCCTTCATTTCGTTGTACAGATCGTTGCCCTCACGAGTACGCTCGCCAACGCCGGTGAACACCGACAGGCCGCCGTGCTGCTTTGCAACGTTGTTGATGAGCTCCTGAATCAGAACGGTTTTGCCAACACCTGCACCGCCGAACAGACCGATCTTACCGCCCTTTGCATAGGGGCAGATCAAGTCAACGACCTTGATGCCGGTTTCCAGGATCTCAGTGTTCACCTGCTGCTCCTCGTAGCTGGGAGGATCGCGGTGAATGGGCCAGCGCTCAGCTGCCTCGGGGGCAGGCTGATCGTCAACCGGCTCACCCAGCAGGTTGAAAATACGGCCGAGGCACTCTTCGCCAACCGGCACAGTGATGGGGCTTCCGGTGTCCAGCGCTTTTGCGCCGCGCACCAGACCGTCGGTGCTGGACATGGCAATGCAGCGTGCCACGTTGTCGCCGATCAGCTGAGCCACCTCGACAATGATCTTCTCGTCGTCCTTCTCCACCTCAATGGCGTTGAGGAGTTCGGGCAGCTCACCGTCGGCAAATTTAATATCCAGTACGGGGCCAGTTACCTGGACCACGATACCTTCATGTTGCTTTGGCATAGATTATTCTCCTTACTTTGCAGGGACGCAGAGGATCAGTCCTCAGCGCCCGCCACGATCTCGGTGATCTCCTGCGTGATGGCCGCCTGCCGTGCCCGGTTATAGTGCAGGCTCAGGGAGTCGATCATCTCACCCGCGTTCTTGCTTGCAGCGTCCATCGCCGTGCGGCGGGCGCCCAATTCACTTGCCACCGATTCGCAGAGACTGCCGTATACGATACCGGCCAAATACTCGGGAACGATCGCATTGTAGACCGCTTCACCGGAAGGCTCGTACAAGGTCACCTGATGCGGTCCCTCGCTTGTATCCTTCGTGTAGTTGAGGGGCAGCAGCGGCAGAATTGCGGGCTGCTGGCTGAGCATGGAAACAAAGTTGGTGTAAGCCACATAGATCTCGTCAAACTCACCGTCCAAGAAGCCCTTGGACAGCAGGTGTGCGATCTCAAAGCAGCCGCTCACCTCCAGGTCTCCAGCCATGGAATACCGGTCGGTCAGCACCTCCACACCGCGGCGCTGGTAGTGTTCCAGCGCACGGCGGCCGATGGGCAAAACGCAGTAGTCCTTGCCCTCAGCGTGAGCCGCCACCATTTTAAGCACATTGGAGTTGTATCCGCCCGCAAGGCCGCGGTCACCTGCAATTACAACATAGCAGGTGCGCTTGACCTCGCGCTTTTCCAGATAGGGAGAACGGAACTCCGTTGTGGAATAGGCGATCTCCGCCAGAGCCTCATGCAGCACCTCGAAATAGGGGCGGCTTTTTTCCACCCGCTCCTTTGCGTGGCGCAGCTTGGAGGAGGCCACCAGCTCCATGGCTTTGGTGATCTGCATGGTGCTTTCTACGCTTTTGATGCGCAGCTTAATATCCTTCATGGATGCACCGGCCATTTAGCTCCCTCCTCCCTCAATGACTCTGAACAAACTGTTTGGTATAGGCTTCCAGAGCAGCTTTGAGAGCCTCTTCGGTCTCGCCTTCCAGCTTTCCGGTGGTGCGGATGGTGTCCAGAATGGACATGCCTTCCTTATCCAGATAGCCGTACAGGCCCTGCTCATATTCCTGAATGTTGGCAACTGCCACACTGTTCAGGTAGCCGTTGGTAACCGCATACAGAATGGCAACCTGCTTTTCAACGGGCACAGGGCTGTTGCGGTCCTGCTTGAGGACCTCCACGATGCGCTCGCCCAAAGCCAGCTGAGCCTTGGTATCGGCATCCAGATCGGAACCGAACTGTGCAAAGCTCTGCAGCTCACGATACTGGCTGTACACCAGTCGCAGAGTGCCTGCCACCTTCTTCATGGCCTTGATCTGAGCGCTGCCGCCAACTCGAGAAACCGAGATACCGGGGTTCACAGCGGGCATAACGCCTGCGTGGAACAATTCGCTCTCCAAGAAGATCTGGCCATCGGTGATGGAAATCACGTTGGTGGGGATATAAGCGGAAACGTCGCCTGCCTGAGTCTCGATGATGGGCAGAGCAGTCAAGCTGCCGCCGCCGTATTCGGGAGCCACACGAGCCGCACGCTCCAGCAGACGGCTGTGCAGATAGAAAACGTCACCGGGATAAGCCTCACGTCCCGGGGGACGACGGATCAGCAGGGACAGTGCACGATAAGCCACTGCGTGCTTGGACAGGTCATCATAAATGATGAGGGCGTCCTTACCCTGACTCATGAAATACTCACCGATTGCACAGCCCGCATAAGGAGCAATGTACTGCATGGGAGCCATTTCGCTTGCGGAAGCGCTCACGACCACGGTGTAATCCATGGCGCCGTTCTCTTCCAGAGTGTTCACCAGCTGAGCAACGGTGGACTGCTTCTGGCCGATGGCCACATAAATGCAGAGCACGCCCTGACCCTTCTGGTTGATGATGGTATCGGTAGCAATCACGGTCTTACCGGTCTGACGGTCACCGATGATCAGCTCACGCTGGCCACGGCCGATGGGGATCATGCTGTCGATTGCCTTAATGCCGGTCTGAAGCGGCACAGAAACGCTCTTGCGCTTGATGATACCGGGAGCCGGGCTCTCGATGGGGCGGTACTCCTTGGCATCAATGGGGCCCTTGCCGTCGATGGGCTGGCCCAGAGCATTCACAACGCGGCCGATCATGGCCTCGCCTACGGGAACGCTCACAACCTTGCCGGTACGCTTTACAACGCTGCCCTCTTTGAGGCCCACGTCGCTGCCCAGCAGAACGATGGAGACACTGTTCTCCTCCAAGTTCTGAGCCATGCCGTACGCACCGTTCTCAAACTGCACCAGCTCGCCGCTCATGCAGTTCTCAAGACCCACGGCGCGCGCAATGCCGTCGCCCACCAGAATAACGGTACCGGTCTCATCCTGACGGATGGCGTTCTCGTAATTCTTGATTTGGGCCTTGATGAGTTTTGAAATCTCTTCAGGTTTCAATTGCATTCTCTCACCTTCTCACTAAACAGTCGCCTGAAGCAGCCGACGTACCTCGTCCAGCCGGCTTTTCACCGTGCCGTCCAGCTGTACGCCGCCCATTTCCAAACGCACACCGCCCACACAGGACGGGTCCTGCCGACAAGTAAGATGAACATCTTTGCCCGTAATGCCGGACAGCTTTTTGCTGAGCGCGTTCATCTGTTCGTCGGTCATGGCTACCGCCGTAACGGCAACCGCTTCCAGAATGCCGTGTGCCTCGTTATAGCGGGCACGGTACTGCTTTGCGCAGTCCCGCAGCACTCGGATCTCGCCCTTGTCACACAAGAGCTTCAAAAAATTCAGCAGATAGGTGTGTACCTTTCCGCCAAAAACCTCGTCCAGCGCTTTGCGGCGCTTTTCCCGGGGCACACTGGGCATTGCGAGCAGCTTGATGTAGTCCGGCTGAGCGCACATCAGCTCACTGACCTGCGTCAGCTCATCCAGGATCTGCTCCTCCAGCTTTTCCTCTGCGGCCAGCTCATACAGAGCGGAGCCGTACATCTTTCCTGCCTCGGTCATGACTGTTCACCCACATTCTGGATGAACTCGTCGATCAGCTGACGGTGATCCTTCTCGCTGATCTCGCGCTCCACCACCTTGCTGGCGATGTCCAGCGCCATTCCGCCGATTTCATCCTTAACATCGTTCAGGGCCTTCTTGCGCTCCTGCTCGATCTCAGTCTCGGCGCGTTCCTTCATGCGGCGGGCGCTGTCGGCTGCTTCGGACATCATCTGCTCACTGCGGCGGGAAGCGGCACGGGTGGCCTCTTCCACGATCTGAGCAGCTTCGTCCTTTGCGCCTGCAATGCTCTTTTCGTATTCAGCCTTGGCGGTCTGGGCTTCTTCCTTCGCCGTCTGAGCTTCTACGAGCATAGCATCAGCAGCTTGCTGCCGCTGGGCAATGATGTTCTGCACCGGCTTGAACAGGAACTTTTTGACAAGCAGTGTCAAAATGAGCAGGTTCAAAAGCTGGGCAACCATTTCCCACGGAACGATGCTTACCAAATTCAAAAATTCTGGCAATTCTCGATTCCCCTTTCTGGGTTCTTTGCCCGAAACTTACAGCAGACCGATGAACATACGGGGTGCCACGAAGAGCAGCAGCAGGCCGGTAACGAAACCGTAAATACCGGTGGTCTCAGCAACAGCACAGCCCAGCAGCATGGTGCTGGTAACGCTGCCCTTGCACTCGGGCTGACGGCCGATGGCGGAGCAGGCCTGACCAACTGCATAACCTTCGCCGATACCGGGGCCGATACCTGCGATCAGAGCGAGACCCGCGCCGATGGCGCAGCCGGAAAGAACAATAGCTTTTTCTAACATGGGAAATTTCCTCCTAAACTAAAATTTTCCAATTGGACACTAACAGAATTTATTTTCAAGCCGTTAACCGGCCGAAAATCGAATGGATCACTCCTCGTCCGTCTGAGCGGCGTTGGCAATGTACAGCATGGTAAGCATACAGAAGATGAATGCCTGCATCAAGCTGCTGAACAGGTCAAAGTACACCGACAAAACCGCCGGGATACCAACCTGCAGGAAGGGAATGCGGCCCAAAAGCTCACCCAAGAAGCCGGGCAGCAGGCTGAACAGTGCATGGCTTGCTGTTGCCAGTGCTGCATACACCAGAGTGCTGATAACGCCGCCGGACAAGATGTTGCCGAAATGACGGAAGGCCATGGAAATGGGGGTGGCCAGCTCACTGATGATGTTGAAGGGGGTGAACACCGGGATGGGTTCGGTAAAGCCTTTCAGGTAGCCGCCCATACCGTTGGTTTTGATCTTGGTATAGGTGATCATGCCAAACACCAGCAATGCCCAAGCAAGCTCGGTGGAGAGGTTGCTGGTGGCCGGGAAGGCGCCCAGCAAGCTGGACAGGCTGCACAGGGCCGACAGGCTGAACAACGCACCGATAAACGGTCCGAAGTACGCATAGCGCTCACCCATATTGCCGTTCACGAAGTTCTGGCAAGTATTTACCAAAAGTTCCGCCACTGCCTGCTTTTTGCTGATGTTGTTGACGGTAAGCCCTCGGGTAAGCCAATAGCAAAGGCCGGTGATCACTGCCATGACCACCCATGCGTTTACCAAGCTCGAGGTGATGGGGATGCCGCCAAAAATCGGGATGGTAAAATAGATTTGCGCGCCGTTAATGGTAACGTCCATTGTCTCGTCATTCCTCCTTGCGCGGAGCCTCCGATTCGGTGGGCTCTTCTTTTTTGTACTGGCCGGTCATCTGCATCACGCCAATGGTAAGCCGAGGCATCAGCAGGGGCACCGCAGCGGCTACCCAGTTGAGCGCGGGCAGCGAAACGGCCAGAATGATCCAGAGCAGCATAAGCAGCATCCGGACACTATACGAAAATTGCATGATCTTGCGGCCCCGCTCTTCCTCGGCTTGAGCAGCTACCTTTTGAACGGTAACGCCCAAAAGCAAGAAGTTCAGAACGGCGATCACGCCTCCCAAAACACCGGCCAAGAGCACCGAAGTGTCAAAACGTCCCAGCAGGGCAAACACCACCAACATGACGGCTACGCCCACTCCGGTTCCCAGCGCGATGTGAAGAAGCTCTTTTTTTACAGCAGGCTGTAATTTCATAGGCTTTGTATCGGCTCCTTTTCTAATCGTGGTGATTGTAGGCAGGCGGAGCTTTTTTCTCCGACTTTTCTGCCCTTTTTTGGGTGTATTTGTAGAACTCCAGAAAGCTGGCAGCAGAACCGCCCAGCCCCAGCACAAAGGCCGGGATCATAACCCAAAGCGGCCAGGACCATTTTTCGATGCACACCCAAGCAATACCCGGGCAGAGCAGCAGCGGCGTCAGCAGTGAAAAGCCCAACTGAGTCAGCCAAACCAGCTCACTGAACAGTTTGTTGAGACCCTGCAAAATCGCACGCTCCTTTCCTTTGTACAAAAAACCCTATATATTGACATTATAGCAAAACTGGCTGTTCAGTACAATCACATTTTAGCAGCGAGATGTGAATGAGATGTGAATTTTTTGCGTATCATCCATTATGTCTTATTATTCGTTCATTTATTGCCCTTTACCACAGGTTGTGCTAGAATGAAGAAAAAACAAAGGACGGTGGCAATCGTTTCCATGCTTCTCTCAATTATTGTTCCCTGCTACAATGAACAGGAGGCCCTGCCTCTTTTTTATAAAGAGATCACCCGTGTTGCAGACGAGATGAAACAGAGTCATGATGCAGATTTTGAATTCATCTTTGTAGATGACGGTTCAAAAGATGACACCCTTTCCATTTCCCGCCAGCTTCACGAGCAAGATCCCCGGGTCCGCTACATCAGCTTCAGCCGCAACTTTGGCAAAGAGGCGGGCATTCTTGCCGGTCTGCGTGCCGCCAAAGGCGACTACGTTGCCATGATGGATGCTGATCTTCAGGACCCTCCCGCACTGCTGCCCCAGATGCTGGATGCCCTGCTCCATGAAGATTACGACTGTGCTGCTACCCGGCGCACCACTCGAGAGGGCGAGCCTCCCATCCGCAGCTTTTTTGCTCGGATGTTCTACAAGATCATCAACAAAATCAGCGATGCCGATATTGTGGACGGTGCTCGGGATTACCGGCTGATGCGCCGCCGGATGGTGGATGCCATTTTGGATATGCCGGAGTACAATCGTTTTTCCAAGGGTATTTTCGGCTGGGTCGGCTTTAAGACCAAGTGGCTGGAATACGTAAACGTGGAGCGTGTTGCCGGTGAAACCAAGTGGAGTTTTTGGAAGCTGTTCCGTTACTCGCTGGAAGGCATCATTGGATTTTCCACCGCGCCGCTGGCTCTTGCAAGTCTTTTGGGCATTCTCTTCTGCCTGCTGGCTTTTATCGGCATTCTGTTTGTTATCATCCGCAGCTTCTTCTGGCACGATCCCACCTCCGGCTGGCAGAGCCTTGTGTGCATCATTTTGCTTTGCAGTGGCGTACAGCTGTTCTGCATCGGTGTACTGGGTCAATATCTTGCCAAGACCTATATGGAAGTGAAAAGACGTCCCAATTATATCGTGAGGGAAACTGAAGAGGATAACTAAAAACCCCGGCCTTTTTTATCTTACCTTTTTTCCTTTTAAAATTACCATAGACGTTCTTAGTGATTTGACAAATCCCTCGACACAAGCGGCATTTTGCCGAAAACTTTTTCTCTTTTTTATGCAAAAAGCGCCTCTTCCGCAAGGAAGGGGCGCTTTTTATCAATCTAATTTTCCTTTTTTAAACAGCCAATAGGCAATGCCGATGGCCATTGCACCGGAAACCAAAATCAGGAAGGAAACATTTGCGATGAGGCTCGGCACCAGCACAAACAAAAGGCTCATGAAAACGAGCGGAATCACCGCGATCTTCAAATTTTTATAGAAATACTTAAAAGCCAGCGCGCCGAAAAGGGCGGGAATGACCGTGTTGAATGCAGGAGCCAAAACCGGCGATTCCAGCACCGGACGCAAGGGCACCAGACACAATACGCCCACTGCCAGCACCAAAATGGTAACCAGACTGCTCACTGCAACCGACAGGGTGGAGATGATGTCGTTTTCCGGGGTGCCCACCTCGGTGCCGCAGATTTCCCGGGCATTGACTGCGCAGGGCAGCTTGAGGTTGATCACATTGCCGGTAATGAAGGTCAAATAGCTTGCACCGGAACCCAGCATGGGAGCATAAACCAAAAACTCCATGATTCCGCTGGTCCAGTAAATCACTGCCACCTGCACAAAACCCATGCCAAAGGCTTTCCAGTTCGGGCCAACGCCCATCACCCAGCCCATTGCGAGAGGGGCAGCCATCAAAAGCAGGATGCCCACCGTCAAGCCGATGCGGCCGATGCGGTGCGCGCCTTCTTCATATTTTTCGTAAAATTCTTTCTTTGCGGTTTCGTTCATTGCCAAACGCCTCCCTTACATCAGCAGCCCAATGCCCACGGCTGCGGCCATGCCCACCAGCATACTGCCTGCCATGGAAAAGTTGTCCAGCCAAGTCATGCCCTTACGGCGGGCCAAATACTCAAACAGGCCCATTACCGCGGCAGAAATCACTGCCACCACCAGCGGCATAAAGTTGCCGGTGCTGGTCCATTCGCCCAAATAGGAGCCGATATACGCGCTCACAAGGCCCACGAACATTGCGGAGAACAGATAATCGCCAAAGCCCTTTTTGCCGTCCTTCTTTTCAGCCACGCCGTGGATCTTTTTCATGTATTTTTTAAGGAAAAAGACGCAGAGCAGGCAGCTTGCCAAAATACCGGCCGTCATCACAAGAGCAATGGTAACAAAGGTTTGGGCGTCCATATCTTCACTGCCAAGGCCGCCGCTCATACCGGCAGCGCGGGCCGCAATGTCTGCCACGTTGCCCTCATAGTGCAGAGCACCCACCACCGACAGACGCATCCACGGCAGAGGAATGCCCAAGCTTCCCGACAAGGCAATCACACCCAGCAGAATCGAAACACTGGGAAGCAGTGTAAAGGTTGCGCTGGAGGTCATTGCCCTCCGCAGCTTCTTTTTGTCCATGCCCAAAGCGATGCCTGCCCGGTAGCTTTTGACCAGATACAGGATGCACAGACCCACGATGAAAGCCAACACAATGCCCACGATCAAAAACATGGGTGCAGAGTTGAGCACTTTCAGCAGTTCCATAAAAAACTTCCTCTCCTTCTTTTTTATCGTGCTAAAGCAATAATGGGTTTATTGTAGCACACTCCACCGCAAAAAGGAAGGTACTCCCCAGCTCGTTCCCTTTTTGGGGGGACATAAAAAAACTCACAGGCCAAAATAACCTGTGAGTTTTGGAGCCGGCGGACGGACTCGAACCCCCGACCTGCTGATTACAAATCAGCTGCACTACCAACTGTGCTACGCCGGCAAATCAGATTTGCTTTGCTTATTATACCAAACAACCGGGGCAAAGGTCAAGTGTTTTGACCCGCCCCGGCTATTTTGTATTCAGCTTGATATTTTATACAGCCAGTATTATTCCTGTTCCATCAGCGCCGACTGCAATGCCTTAATATCCTGCAGCGTGAGCTGTTCGGGACGCACGGTGGGTGCAAGGCCTGCTTTTTCAAGAGCAGCTGTCACCTTTGCCTTTTCAATGCCAAGGCCGGAGCTTACCGAGTTTGCTGCGGTTTTGCGGCGCTGGCTGAAAGCCGCACGAATCAGCTTAAAGTACCCTGCTTCATCCTCCACCTGCACCGCAGGCTCAGGACGCACATTCAATTTGATCACAGCGCTGGTCACCTTGGGCGGCGGGAAAAAGCTGCCGGGCTGCACGCTGAACAGCATTTGCGGTTCTGCGTAATAGGCTACCGCATAGCTGATGGCACCGGCTTCACGGGTACCGGGCTGGGCCGTAATGCGCTGGGCTGCTTCCTTTTGCACCATGACCGTGATGCTTTTGATGGGCAGCTTTTCTTCCAAAAAGCGCATCAGGATGGGGCTGGTGATGTAATACGGCAGATTTGCGCAAACAGCCACCGGCATACCGGCAAACTTTTCTTCAATCAATGCCTTGAGGTCCACCTTGAGCACGTCCTGCAAAATGACCTCAACGTTATCGAACTCAGCCAGCGTCTCCTCCAGCATGGGCGGGATGCGCTTATCCACTTCCACAGCCACCACTTTTTTGGCGCGCAGTGCCAGCTCCTTGGTAAGCACGCCAATACCGGGGCCTACCTCCAGCACGCCCCAATCCGGGCCAATACCGGAAGCCTCCACGATTTTTGGGCAGACACCGGGATTTACAATAAAGTTCTGACCAAAGCCCTTGGAAAGAGCAAAGTC
>RCNH01000907.1_pt1 | contig 11038 bp, 10 predicted proteins | sample 2041161 | NCBI WGS metagenome assembly RCNH01 (sample SAMN09708215, study PRJNA481090) | Feces metagenome, whole genome shotgun sequencing project. | biome: feces | host: Leptonychotes weddellii | place: Antarctica: Sion Island | collected 2010-03-01
GCTGGCAGTGATTGCAGCGGAGGCGCCGGGATTCAGGCCGATTTGAAGACCATGACCATGAATGGTGTTTTTGCCATGAGTGCCATTACCGCACTGACGGCGCAGAACACAACCGGCGTTCGTTCTATTATGGAAGTCACTCCCGAGTTTCTGGGACAGCAAATCGATGCCGTGTTTGAGGATATTCCTCCTCAGGCAGTCAAAATCGGCATGGTCGCTTCGGTCCCCCTCATCGAAACCATTGCACAAAAGCTCCGCTTTTACAAGGCCCAAAACATTGTGGTAGACCCTGTTATGGTGGCAACCAGTGGTTCTGCACTGATTGAGTCCAACGCCGTTCAGGCTCTGAAAAGGCTCCTGCTGCCCCTGGCCTGTGTGGTAACGCCCAATATCCCGGAGGCTGAAATTCTGTCCGGTCTGCACATTTCCGGCGAGGCGGACATGGTAGCTGCCGCCAAGGCCATCAGTGAGGAATATGGATGCGCTGTTTTGTGCAAGGGCGGTCACAGCATCAATGATGCCAATGACCTTCTGTATGCAGACGGAAACGCCCATTGGTTTATGGGAAAGCGGATTCAGAACCCCAACACCCACGGTACCGGCTGTACCCTTTCCAGCGCCATTGCCGCCAATCTGGCCAAGGGCTATTCTCTGGAGGACTCTGTAAAGCGAGCCAAGGACTACATTTCCGGTGCTCTGGCTGCCATGCTGGACCTGGGTGCAGGAAGCGGCCCCATGAACCACGCCTTTGATCTCAGCGGAGAATTCAGCCGATGACAACTAAAATTTTCGCCGCCCTCTTTACAGTTACATATCTGGGAGCCACCGTATATCTGTGCCGTGGCCTTCGGCTGAACACAAAATCTCTGTGCCTTGGCGCCATTGCCGTTGCCATGACCTGTCTTTTGTCCTGTATTCTGATTCCCTTGCCTACAGGCGCTTCCATCAGCTGCGGGTCCTGGCTGCCCCTTATGGTTCTGGCCCTTGTATACGACTATCGTCTGGCGATTGTGTCCGGCATGGTCTGCGGCTGTCTGGCCCCTCTGATTTTACCCGGCTGGTCCCTGGTCCACTGGGCCCAGCTCTTTCTGGAATATCTGGTGATCTTCTCTTCTATGGGATACGCCGGTATTCTGGGCTATAAACGCCGCAGCTCCATTGTTTTAGCCACTTCCCTCTCCATTGGTGTAAGAATCCTTGCACAGGTTCTCAGCGGCGTCATTTTCTTCGGACAATACGCCTGGGAGGGCTGGGGTGCCTGGGGATATTCCCTGGTATTCCACCTCACCGCCAAGATTCCGGAGGGAATTTTCACCATTCTGGTTCTGATTTCCTTACCCCTTTCCCGGTTATCCAAACTAGCCACAGGAGGACAAGAAAAATGAGTTTTGTTGCAAAATGCGTGGAAGATAGTATGCCCATCTGGAAGGACTGTCTGGAATCCCCATTTCTGACCGCTCTGGAAAACGGTACCCTGGAGGAAAGCTGCTTCAAAGGGTACATTGTAGATGACAGCCTCTACCTGCGGGAATACGCCAAGGTCTTTGCCTATGGCATCACCAATTCTCAGGACATGGAGGCCATCCGCACCTTTTATTCTTTCCTCTCCTTCGTCAACGAGGGAGAAGGTGCAACACGGGTGCAATATCTGCACCGCTATGGGCTTACGGATGATGACATTCAGGCCCTTCCCCAGCGGCCCCAAAACAAAGCCTACACCGACTGCATGCTTGCGGCTGCAAAGGAAGGCGTCGCTGAGTGTATGATGGCCAGTCTGCCCTGTACCCTCAGCTATGGCTGGATTTTCCGCAGGCTTCTGGAGCGTTCCCCCGGTGTAAAGGATACCATCTACTGGCCTCTGGTTCAGGACTATGCAGATGATTCCTATGAAGTGATCTGTAAAAAATGGGTAGATTTTGCAGACCGGGTCTGCGCCAATCTTTCCCCGCAGCGGCTGGCGCACTGCATGGATATTTTCAGAGCCTGTTCCGAACTGGAGCTGCATTTCTGGGAAATGAGCAATACGCCCAGAACCGATTTATAAGGGTTATAATTGCAAAAAAGCACCCTGTACGGCAATTGAACTGCACCCCCTTTGTTAGACAGTACGACATACTATCTGACAGAGGGGGTGATTTTTATGCCAAAGGGAATATCAAACAAACGGTACACACCAGAATTTAAGAAAATGGTTGTTGAGACTATGCGTACAGAGCATCTAAGCCATGTGGAGGCCACACAGCGAAGCAAAGTTCCTGTGACAAGTTGTGGTTTGGGGTCACGTCTACCTTGAAGAAGTTCTGCAAAGGCTTTCCATGGCTGTATGTCGGAAGATGGTACGGATTGTTTCCTGAACGACCAGCTGTTTGTCAAACTCCTGTTCCATTTTCTTTCGGGCCGCCAGGCCCATCTCTTCCCGTTCCTTCCGGGACAGCTTCACCATGTGAAGCATCTGCTCATAAAGACTGTCCGCATCCTGAACCTTGCACAGCAGTCCGGTTTTTCCCGGTGTTACCGCCTCAAGACAGCCGTGGATATTACTGGTAATGACCGGTCTGCCTGTAGCTGCCGCCTCCAGCAGCACATTGCTCATGCCCTCGTGGTAGCTGGGCAGAACCAGGCAGTCCGTTTCCCTGTAATAGGGTTTTGGTTCCTTCTGGAAATCGTGAAATACGGCAATACCGGCATCCACCAGTTCCTGAATCTGCCGATGATAATCGTCCTCATAAAATCCCACCAGATCCAGAACCACCCCGTTGCCCAGGGTGTCATGGAGTTGCCGCATTGCCGCAAACAGCTCATCAACTCCCTTTTCCCGCATGATGCGGCCCAAGTACAGGAAGTGGAATGTCTCGTGTTCCGGATAGGGGGCCAGAGAAAACTCCTGCAAATCGATTCCTGCACCGGGCAGAATCTTGATCTTTTCCTCCCTGACGATACGCCGATCCAGAAAAGTCTGGGCATTTCCCTGATTCTCAAAGAATACTGCCTTTGCTTTTCTGAGCGCCATCCGGTAAAGCACGGTTGCAACTGTGGAAACACCCCGTTTCTGGAATGCGGTGCCCAATCCCTGCACATTGACATAGCAGGGAATCCCGGCGAGGCCGCAGGCCATGGCACCGTAAATATTGGGCTTTATGGAATAGGTAATTACCAGATCCGGCCGCTCCTGACGCAGAAGCTTCTGATAGGTCCGGAAAAGCTTTCCGTCCTCCACAGGATTCATGCCTCTGCGATCCACCTTGGTTTCGATACACCTGAGACCCATTGCCTGAAAGTCTTCATGGTGTCCGACAAAGGGCATACTCAGAACCACTTCGTGCTGCTTCATCAGCTCCTGAATCAGCTCCCGGCGGAAGCGATAAAGCATATAGGAATGATTTGTCAGAATGAGAATTTTTTTCATGCTTTCCAAGCTCCTCTATCTATGAACCCCTTCCTCCCGGCCGACGCCCGGACAAAGGAAGGTCCTCATTTCCACGGCGGGAGATTCTCTGCCCACCGGTAAATGAGGACTTGCCGTATGGCAGGTACTATTCCTGCCTGATTACTGCTTTGGTGTTTCCATCCGGGACTGGGCCCCTGTTCCGCCCTCAATCACATCGCTGCCCTTCAGCACCGACTTGATTGTTCCGAACACACATTTCCAGTCAAAGGCAAACGACATTTTTTCCACATACTCTCCGTCATACCTTGCCTTGTCCCCGATTTCCAGCGCATCTCTGCCGTTAATCTGTGCCCAGCCGGAAAGTCCGGGACGCACATCATTGGCGCCGTATCTGTCCCGCTCCTCCAGCAGATCATACTGATTCCACAGGGCCGGTCTGGGGCCGATGATTGCCATATCACCCACAAAGATGTTAAACAGCTGCGGCAGCTCGTCCAGACTGGTCTTTCTGAGAAATCTGCCCACTCTGGTAATATACTGCTGGGGGTCCTCCAGCATATGGGTGGGGACATCCTTAGGCGCATCAATCCGCATCGTACGGAATTTAAGAATATTAAAATGCTTTTTGTGAATTCCCACCCGTTTCTGCCGGAACAGCACCGGTCCGGGAGAATCCAGTTTAACTGCGATGCTCAATAGAAGCAGGAGCCAGCTCAGACATATAATGCCAAGGGCTGACAGGACCACTGCCAATATGCGTTTGATATAATCTCGGTACAAACCTCTTCTCTTCATTTTCTCCATTCCTTCCGGCCGCTGTCACTTCCCCGGTGCTTTGCAAAAAATCCCGCTTTCCGGGTGTGGGCCTCTTCTCTCTTTCATTCCGCAAGTTTTCCGCACAAAGATCCCGGGACCACAGCCAAATGAGCCAAGCCCCAGGAAAATGGATTCTGAAAAATTGATTCGGACCCTCAATGTCACAGGGTCCTCCTCCCCATATACCACAGGAGCTGCATCCCGACAAAAAGAGCCGCTCCAATCAGTACTGATTATCATATTTATCCTTTCACAATTATATCATACAATCATTTTCTGTCAATCAATTTTGTCAGATCTCCCGGTTTTATGTCCTTTTAAAATGGGTATAAAATCAGAAAAGTTCCCATTTGAGAAAAGCACTTTGATTGACAGTCTCTGTATCAGGGTCTATAATCAATATGGTATTTTCCTGTGCTGTCTGAGCCGTTGGTGAAGCTTTCGGGTTTCAAAGCGTAAGTTTCTCTTTCCGTTACATTCGCTATTCTGTCACATGATGCAGAAAGGATGGTCCCACATGCGAATCATCGATACTACCGTCTATGTCTCCGCCCTGCGGGAGCTGACCCAACGGGGCCACGAGGTCAGCCTTTTGGTGGCCGGGCACTCAATGACCCCATTTCTTGTTGACCAACGAGATACTATCTTCTTCTGCAAGCCGGATACCCCTCTGGCTGTGGGGCAGATTGTATTCTATCAGCGGAGAAACGGGCAATTTATCGTCCATAGAATCTGCCGGATTCGGGACGGACAGCTCTACATTACAGGAGATGCCCAGCAAAGTATTGAAGGCCCCGTGGACCCCGAACAGGTATTCGCACGGGTTACCAAGGTCCGGCGAAAGGGTAAAATCATCGGTCCGGGAAATTTCTGGTGGGAATTTTTTGAACACGTCTGGCCCCACATCATTCCCCTGCGCCCCGTCCTCATGAGGCTCTATGCCCTTCCTGCACGGCTTTTCCACAGGCAGAAATCATCAAAGGATCATTGACAGGTGGTGCATATTCCGGAGCTGTTTTCTCTCGGCATTTTCTTCCTCTGCGCCGTTTAAATGCTCCCATAATCGGTACACAATTCTTGTTTTCTGTCCCCCTCGCAATCTGTTGACTTTTGGCACTTGTTATGATAGGATTCCTGTATAATTTAATTTGGCTAATATAGATTTGGATAGACGGCCCAAATGTTTCTACTGTACAGCCACAGGTACAACTATTAGCCCTTCTGAATGCTGCCCTTCCCGGAGGTCGGCATTCCTGAGTCTGGAAATGTGGCAGGTTTAATGGATTTAAGCCTGCTCTTATTTTTTAGGAAAGATGGTGAAAAATTTGAAGTCTTTGGAAGAAAAGATTTTAAAAGAAGGAGAAATCCTTCCTGGTAACATTCTGAAAGTTGGATCATTTTTGAACCACCAGATTGATGCAGATTTCATGATGGAAATGGGCCGTGAAATTGCCCGGCTCTTTGCCGATGAAAAAGTTGACCGGATTTTGACCATCGAAAGCTCCGGCATTCCTTTGGCCTTCGCCGCCGCTGCATCACTCCATGTCCCCATGGTATTTGCAAAGAAGAACCGGACCGGAAACCTCTCCGGAAATCTCTATACCACTACCGTGCATTCCTACACCCATGGTGTGGACTACACAGTGGTTGTAGAAAAAAAGTATGTCCCCGCAGGTGAACGGGTGCTCCTCATTGATGACTTTCTGGCAAACGGCAAAGCTCTTATTGGCCTGAGTGAAATTGTAACCATGGCCGGCTCTGAGGTTGCAGGTGCCGCTGTAGCCATTGAAAAGGGCTTCCAGAAGGGCGGCGATTTCCTTCGCCGCCACGGTATGCGGGTTGAAGCGCTGGCCCTGATTGATTCCATGGACGATCATTCCCTGACCTTCCGGCGCTGATTGTCCTTCCCCGAATGACCCATTATAGAAGCAACAGGCCCTGTGGAGTTTTCCACAGGGCCTGTGATTGTTTTCCCGTCTAATCCAGTTTTTCTTCGATCCCCCGGTAATTGCTTTCCAAAGGACTGGTTTTGCTGGCCTCTGCGGCATACCGATTGATGATTCTGGTGGCATGCTCCACATTGAGCAAAGTACCGGCACCGGCTACACAGCCGCCCGGACAGGCCATGCCCTCCAGAAGATACCCTTTGTACTTTCCGGCCTTTGCCTGCTGCATGAGCTTACGGCAGTCCCGCAAACCGTCGGCACGGGCAATTTTTACTTCCATGTCTGGATTTGTCTCGTGAATCAATCGCTCCACTGCACCTGCTACACCGCCGGAAACTGCAAAGCCTCTGCCGGTAGCCGTAGCCTGGTCCATCTCGGCAGAGTCGTCCAGCTGCTCAAAATCGATTTCCTTGGCCTCCAGCATTCCCTGCAACTCCTCAAAAGTCAGAACGAAGTCCACATCGGAGCGAATATCCTCCCGAATGGCCTCCAGCTTCTTTGCCGCACAGGGTCCGATAAAGACCACCTTGCAGCCGGGATATTCCTTTTTTACCAGACGGGCGGTGTAGACCATGGGAGTCAGTGTCATGGAGATATTTTTGCTCTGGGCCGGGAACAGCTTATGAACCATGGAATGCCATGCCGGGCAGCAGGATGTGGCCATAAAATCCTGCTCACTGGGTACCTTCTCCAAAAAGTCTCTGGCTTCCTCCATGGTGCACAGGTCCGCTCCCACTGCCACCTCCACCACCCGGTCAAAGCCCAGAATCTTCATGGCCTCAATGAATCTGCCGGGAGTGGCATGCTTTCCGAACTGGCCCGCAAAGGCAGGGGCCACAATGGCTATGACCCGCTCCCCCTTGAGAATGGACTGAATCACCTGAAAAATCTGGCCCTTGTCCACAATGGCACCAAAGGGACAGCTGACCAGACACATTCCGCAGGAAACGCATCGATCCTGGTGAATCACCGCACGGCCATCCGGGCCGGGGGCAATGGCATCCATGCCGCAGGCCGCTTCGCAGGGGCGTTCCAGCTTGATAATGGCATGATAGGGGCAGGCATTGGCGCATTTTCCGCATTTAATGCAGACATCCCTGTCAATGACACTTTTTCTGTTGACAAAGGAAATGGCATTGACGGGACAGACCTGCTGGCAGGATGCCGCCAGACAATTCTGGCAGCTTTCCGTCACACGATACTGCTTTGTGGGGCAGCTGTGACAGGCATAGGGAATCATATTGATCAGAGGGGGTTCATAGTACTGCTCTGCTACGACAGCGGCATCCATACCGTCAGTCATCAGAGTTCTGGACTGGATGGTGCGAACCCCCAGGCCCATAGCCAGGCGAACCCGCTCGCCTGCAATGGCCCGTTCCAGGAATATAGACTCCCGGTGCTTTGGCTGGTCGCCCGGTACAATCACATAGGGAAGATCTTCAGCCTGGTGATAATCTCCACCGGAATAGCTCAGACGTGCAACCTCTGTGAATACCGCTTTTCGGACATCGGTAATCAGGGACGGAATTCCTCTCATACGGTTCTCCTCCTGTATAAATGATGTTATAAAGTATACCAAACATAGAGAAAATAGCAACAATTGTTTTTCAAATGGCATAATTTTCCACAAATTTGTAAAATCCTCCGCTTCAGAAAAAGCCCTTTGTATTGACAATCGTCCTTCTATATGGTAAAATTCACTTGATTAGACGGGATCTTGTTTCCCATTTATGCTATGAAACCCAAACTACACTATGGATTGGAGATTTAATTATGGAAAAGATTAAGACTCTTGAGACTCGTAACCTGTGCGAGAGCGCAAAGAACGGCGGTTGCGGTGAGTGCCAGACCTCTTGCCAGTCTGCTTGCAAGACCAGCTGCGGTGTTGCCAACCAGAAGTGTGAAAACACCAAGAAGTAAGCAATTTTAACCCAGAAAGGTGCCACCGTTTCAGGTGGCACTTTTTTATGTGTCGATTTACCAAACGGGAGGAACTTTTATGGTACACCAGTATAAACTAAATGGCTACAATATCGTGCTGGACAGCTGCTCCGGCTCCATCCATGTGGTGGATGAAGTCACCTATGATATGATCGCCATGTTCCAGGAGCATACGGCTGATGAGATTGTAGCCGCTATGCTGGAAAAATACGCACATCGGGATGATGTGACTGAGCCTGAGCTGCGGGAATGCATCGGCGATATCGAAGCCCTGACCAAGGCAGGCAAGCTCTTCACCCCTGACACCTTCGCTGATATGGCAGGCACCTTCAAGGCCCGTTCCGGCGATGTGGTCAAGGCGCTGTGCCTCCATGTGGCCCATACCTGCAACCTCAACTGCTCCTACTGCTTTGCAAGTCAGGGCAAGTATCACGGTGAGCGTGCCATCATGAGCTTCGAGGTGGGCAAGCAGGCTCTGGACTTCCTCATGGACCACTCCGGCAGCCGCAGAAATCTGGAAGTGGACTTCTTCGGCGGCGAACCCCTCATGAACTGGGATGTGGTAAAGCAGCTGGTGGCCTATGCCCGCAGTGTGGAAAAGGAGCGGGGCAAAAACTTCCGCTTTACCCTGACCACCAACGGCATGCTCATTGACGACGATGTGATCGAATTTGCAAACCGGGAAATGAGCAATGTGGTTCTATCTCTGGACGGCCGGAAGGAAATCCACGACCGTACCCGTGTGGACTATGCCGGAAAAGGCAGCTATGACCGCATTGTACCCAAGTTCCAGAAGCTGGTGGCAGCCAGAGGCAACAAGGAATACTATATGCGCGGCACCTTTACCCACGCAAACCCCGAGTTTACCAAGGATGTGTTCCATATGGCAGATCTGGGCTTTACAGAGCTCAGCATGGAGCCTGTGGTCTGCGCTCCCGATGACCCCGCCGCTCTCACCCCTGAGGACCTGGAAATCGTCAAGGAGCAGTATGAGATCCTGGCTAAGGATATGATCCGTCGGAAAAAAGAAGGCAAGCCCATCACCTTCTACCACTACATGCTGGACCTCACCGGCGGCCCCTGTGTATACAAGAGAATTTCCGGCTGCGGCTCCGGTACGGAATACATGGCTGTGACTCCCTGGGGTGATCTGTACCCCTGCCACCAGTTTGTAGGTGAAGAAGCCTATAAGCTGGGCGATGTCTGGAACGGTGTCACCAATACCGCCCTGCGGGAAGAGTTCCGCAGCTGCAATGCCTATGCCCGTCCTGAGTGTGCCGACTGCTGGGCAAAGCTCTACTGCTCCGGCGGCTGTGCTGCCAACGCCTACCATGCCACCGGCTCCATCCGTGGCGTGTATGAGCCCGGCTGTGAGCTGTTCCGTAAGCGTATCGAGTGCGCCATTATGATGAAGGTTGCTGAGGAGACCGAAAAAGAGGGCTAAGCCATGAATACACCCATTTGGGAGTTTCTTCAGCAATACCAAAAAGCCGGAACCACCCGGTTTCATATGCCGGGACATAAGGGAATCGGCCCTATGGGCTGTGAGGTCTATGACCTCACAGAGGTGCAGGGTGCAGATGCTCTGTATGAGGCAGAGGGGATCATTGCCCAGAGTGAGCAGAATGCCTCTATTCTCTTCGGTTCCCGGAAAACGGTCTATTCTGCGGAAGGCTCCAGTCAGTGCATCCGTGCCATGCTGTATCTGGCCCTCACCTGTCGGCCCAAAAATGCAGCCCCTGTCATTGTGGCGGCAAGAAATGTCCACAAGGCCTTCGTCTATGGAGCTGCGCTTCTGGATATTGAGGTGCAGTGGCTGTGGCCTGAGGGAGAGCACCACTCCCTGTGCGGCTGTCCCATTTCTCCTGCCTCTCTGGAAAAGACTCTGAAAGCACTTCCTCAGCCTCCTGCGGCAGTGTACATCACCAGTCCCGACTATCTGGGCGGTATGGCAGACATTTCTGCTTTGGCAGCGGTCTGTCACCGATACGGTACCATTTTGCTGATAGACAATGCCCATGGTGCCTATCTGCGGTTTTTGCAGCCCAGTCGGCATCCTCTTGAGCTGGGGGCAGATCTATGCTGTGATTCTGCTCATAAGACCCTTCCGGTTCTGACCGGAGGTGCCTATCTGCACCTGGGAAAAAATGCTCCCAGTTCTATGGATGACCAGCTGAAAGCCGCCATGGTCCTCTTCGGCTCTACCAGTCCCTCTTATCTCATTATGGCCTCTCTGGACCTGTGTAATCGATATCTGGCAGATGGCTACAGGGAAAACCTGGAAAAGACGGTGGAGCTATTGCAAAATGTCCGCAAGGAACTTCGAGGCAACGGCTGGCAGGTGGAGGACACAGACCCCCTGCGCCTCACCATTTCCGCCGCTGCCAACCTCAGCGGCATCCAGATGGCCCGGATTCTGAGAGAACATGGTATGGAATGCGAATATGCAGACCCGGAATCTCTGGTGCTTATGCTGACCCCGGAAAACAGGCCGGAGGAATTGCATCATCTTGTGGAGGTCCTGGGTAAAAACACAGCTCCTTCCCTGCCCCGTCAGAATCTGCCTCTGGCAAAAGGCCCGGCGGTGTGCTCCATTCGGGAATCCTTCTTTGCCCCTCATGAGATCGTCCCTGCACAGGAGTCTCTGGGGCGGATCTGCGGTGCGCCCACGGTGGCCTGTCCCCCTGCCATTCCCATTGCAGTCTCCGGAGAACGAATCGGTACTGCGGCTTTGGAGCTTTTCGCCCACTATGGCATTGAAACCGTAGATGTTTTGAAAGAATCATAATGACTTGATTGGGAGGTTGCCTCTGTGACCATCTGTGATTACTCTGTCTGGGCAGTTCTTTTGATTGGGTTGGGCGTATTTTGTGCTTCTTTTGTGGATGCCATCGGAGGCGGCGGTGGAATCATCTCCGTTCCTGTGTACCTTCTGGCAGGTCTGCCC
>RCNH01000908.1_pt1 | contig 11030 bp, 11 predicted proteins | sample 2041161 | NCBI WGS metagenome assembly RCNH01 (sample SAMN09708215, study PRJNA481090) | Feces metagenome, whole genome shotgun sequencing project. | biome: feces | host: Leptonychotes weddellii | place: Antarctica: Sion Island | collected 2010-03-01
AGAATGATGAACAATTTGCGCTGGATCTTTTGAGAGAAAAAAGGGTATTAAATGTTCAGGGAAGTGGATTCAATTGGAAAGAACCAGATCATTTCCGTGTTGTGTATCTTCCAAGAATTGCAGACCTGGAACGAGCAGGAGAAAAATTGAGAGATTTTTTATCTGGCTATCGACAAAAATAATAAATTTTTCTACAAATAAAGAAAAAAAGACATGGTCATCCATGTCTTTTTTTGAAATTTTCAGAAGGACAGAAGAACAGATTTATTCCTGTACATGATTTAAACCCTGTGCCAAGATTGTAGCCACATGGGAATCAGAAAGAGAATAATAAACTGTTTTTCCATCTCTTCGGAATTTTACCAGTGATGATTGTTTTAAAATACGCAGTTGGTGAGAAATAGCACTTTGTGTCATTCCCAGAAGTTCAGCAATGTCACAGACGCACAGTTCACCAGCAGAGAGGGCGTATAAAATACGGATTCTGGTAGCATCTCCAAAAACTTTATATAAATCTGCCAAACGGTAAAGAATATCGTTAGAAGGTACCTTATCAGGCAGTGTCAGATGATGATGGTGACAAATATCACAAAGTTCAATTTCTGGTTCTTTTTGTATTTCTTTTGCATCCATAGATTAACCGAATCCCCTTTCTTGTATGGTTAACAGTTTAGCTGAAAAAGGAAAAGTGGTCAAGTATAAGATTTTATTTTCGTGAACATAATTTCTATATAGACAAGCATGGGCAAAAAGGTCTATAATGGGAGAAGTGGTCTATTTAGGCCGAAATATTACGGATGTTGGAGGAAAAGAAAAGATGCTGGAATTAAAAAATGTTTCTTTTCATGTTTCGGAGGATTCCAAAGAAAAAGGAATTTTAGAAAATGTCAGTTTTACACTGAAAGATCATAAATTTGTAGCTATTACAGGACCAAATGGAGGGGGAAAATCTACACTGGCAAAAATTATTGCTGGTATTGTAAAACCTACTTCCGGACAGATTCTTTTAGATGGAAAAGATATAACAAATGCGAGTATTACAGAACGTGCTAATATGGGTATCAGCTATGCATTTCAGCAGCCAGTGCGTTTTAAAGGCGTTACGGTATTGGATCTGATTCGTTTGGCAGCAGGAAAATATATTTCGGCAGCCGGTGCCTGTCAATATCTTTCAGAAGTAGGACTCTGTGCGAAAGATTATATTAATCGTGAAGTGAATGGAAGTCTTTCTGGTGGGGAAATCAAACGTATTGAGATTGCAACTGTTATGGCAAGAGGAACTCGGATTTCTGTATTTGATGAACCAGAAGCAGGAATCGATCTTTGGAGTTTTCAGAATCTGATTCAGGTATTTGAAAAGATGCATGATGCCATGAAAGGTTCTATATTGATCATTTCTCATCAGGAACGTATTTTAAATACGGCAGATGAGATTCTGGTAATCGCCAATGGTAAATTGGTGGATTATGGAGAAAGAGAGAAAATTCTTCCATCTTTATTGGACACAGAGAACAGTGTAGCTGGATGTAAATACTGGAAGAAGGAGGAAATGTAATGGAAAAATTTGATGCAATTCAGGAAAAAATGCTGGAAGCCATTGCAGGATTTCATGAAATTCCAGAGGGTGCCTATAATATTCGAGCAAATGGTTCTACAGCAGTCAAAAAATCAACAGAACATATAGACATTGTACCGAAAGAGGACGGTTCTGGTCTGGACATTTATATTAAACCAGGAACAAAAAAAGAAAGTGTGCATATTCCTGTTATTATCAGCCAGTCAGGATTGGAAGAAGTAGTATACAATGATTTTCATATTGGAGAAGACTGTGATGTGACAATTATTGCAGGTTGTGGAATTCATAATGGTGGTGATGCAGCCAGCCGTCATGATGGAATCCATCGTTTTTATATTGAAAAAAATGCAAAAGTAAAATATGTGGAAAAACATTATGGAAGTGGAGATGGTCGTGGAGAACGTGTTATGAATCCTGTTACGGTTGTTGAAATGGGAGAGAACAGCTATATGGAGATGGACACAGCGCAGATCAAAGGAGTAGATTCCACAATTCGTAAAACAGAAGCAACTTTAGAGGCAGGTGCTAAATTAGTAGTTCTGGAGAGATTGATGACTCATGGAATACAAAGAGCAGAGAGCTATTTTAAAGTTGCTATGAATGGAGAAGATTCAGGTGCACATATTACTTCGCGTTCTGTTGCCAAAGATGATTCTTTCCAGTTATTTGCCTCTAATATAGAAGGAAATGCAAAATGTAGTGGACATACAGAATGTGATGCAATTATTATAGGAAATGCAAAAATCAGTGCAATTCCAGAGATTACAGCAAATGATTCGGATGCAGCACTGATTCATGAAGCAGCGATAGGAAAGATTGCAGGAGAACAGATTATTAAACTGATGACTTTAGGATTAACGGAAGAAGAAGCAGAAGAACAGATTATCAGTGGATTCCTGAAATAAAAAAACAACCCTCGTGGAAGAAATTCCAGAGGGTTGTTTTTTATTGATTTTTATCTGAAGAACAGGATATTTTTTCTTTTTTAGAAAATGTACTGTGAATTGCCTGATGGGGACAGGCTTTCATACACTTTCCACATCGAATACATTCTGCACTGTTAGGTGTTTTTTGCACAGGAATATCCATTTCACAGGCACGTTGGCACAGTCCACATTTTGTACATTTATCTTGGTCTATTTCATAACGATATAAAGAAAAATGGTTAAAAAGTCCATAAATAGCGCCTAGAGGACAAAGATAACGGCAGAAAGGCCGATATACCATGGTAGATAGAACAATGATAAATAAAAGAAATCCCATTTTCCAGCTGAAAAGAAAACCAATGGCTTCTCGTAAAAATGGATTGGCAGAAACAAGTGGAATGCCACCCATTAGTGTTCCGGCAGGACAAATTACTTTACAGAACCATGGATCGCTAAAACCATTAGAGTCTGCAAGTAAAAGAGGAAGTCCGATTACAAAGATACCTAGAATGATATATTTTAAATATCTAAGATATTTATCAAAAGGCACTTTTCGTATTTTCTTTACAAGAGGTATTTTATGTAGAAGATCCTGAAAAAGTCCAAAAGGACAAAGCCATCCACATACAAATCGTCCCATAAAAGAGCCGATAATCATAAGAAAGCCAATAACATAGAAAGAAAATTTATAATTTCGGCTTCCGATCACTGCCTGAAGGGAACCAATAGGACAGGAACCAATGGCACCTGGACAGGAATAACAATTTAGTCCTGGAACACATAGTTTTTTACTACTGCCCTGATAAATCTGTCCTTTGGTAAAACCTAAAAGATAGCCATTGGTAAGAGCTGTAAAAACAATCTGTACCCACAAACGAATATGGCTTTTTATTTTATTTAGCAATTTCATTTATATATTCTCCTATCCGATGCCAATACATTCTAGACAGATCATTGTTGCTTTTTTTGAAACGGTGTCCTGTTCCTGTCTGTGTATGCCGTAGACTAGTGATAAAATTCCCGCCAGCAGCAGAAAAAGACCGATAGACTGCCGGCGGAAAAATCTATTCATGCTCCTCCAGAAGTGCTAGTGCCTGTTGGATGGTATCCATCCAATGGTCGTAGTCTCTGGCACCCACGGTTGTTGCAATGATTTCTCCTTCTGGATTTACAAAGTATGTGGTAGGAAAGGCAGTGAGCTGGCGCAGTGTTGGAGTAAGATACATGTCTTCTGAAATCAACAGGTTCTGATAAGTAGCACCTGCCTCAGAAAGAATAGCATCTACATCTTCTCGGCCAGAGTCACTTAAACCGGCAGTACCCTCATAAATCATTCCTTTAATACTGATATTTTCAGCTTCCAGATCTTTATTTAACTGGTCAAGGACAGGGATTTCACGGATGCATGGATTGCATCCGGTATTCCATACATTTACCATAGTCATTTTGTATTGGGAAAATAAGGAAGTGTCTACTTCGTTACCCTCTAAATCTACAGTGTTCATACTGTTAAATAAATCTTTTACAGTATTGTTATGATCCGATGCTTCCTGAGATACCGAATTTTCTGAGGAATCTACAGAGGTGTCAGGTTTCTCTTGTGTGCATCCTGCTAGAAGGCCAATGGAAAGTGACAACAGTGTGATGGTAAGTAAGTGTTGTTTTTTCATAAAATAGTCTCCTTTTAATTATGGTATATAAAGGAATGATCCTTCATATTCTAGTGGCGATAGAATATCAAAAAAATATGAAAAAAATATGAAGAAAAAGAAAAAATAGAAAAAATGATTTTCAGATTAATTTCAAATGTTTCAGACCATTCCAGATCCCATGGTGTTCCATATCATCGGTAATGTAGTCTGCAAGTTTCAGTATCTCAGGAGTGGAATTTCCCATGGCTACTTTGGTATGAGCATATTTAAACATAGGAAGATCATTATTACTGTCTCCAAAACAGACTGTATGTTCCCAGGGAACCTGTAACATTTGACAGACTTGTTTGATTCCTGTAGCTTTTGAATAACCAATAGGAACAAATTCAACAGTGGATGAAGCAAAGCCTTCTTTGTGAATGATCGGTTCGTACCATTGGGAAAGGCGTTTACAGGCGTTGTCCATGTGGCTGTCAGGAAGAATCTTAGCTGTGATTTTATTGATATCCAGAAAATCCAGATTGCCTGTCAAAGGACGTCTATGATTACCAAGGATTTTTACAATATAAGGTGCAATCCAATCTACGGAATCATTATATTCATCAAGATCAAAATATAGATGTTTGCTGCCTTCCAAAATAGGGATGAGGCCTTCTTCCCGCAGAATTCTCACAGATTGTTTTGCAATGGTTCGATCCATTTCCATATTTAATATGATTTGCCCATTCCATTCAATATAGGTACCACAGGCAGCTATGATACCGTTAAATCCTGCAGAAGCCAGATCATCTGGTATCATAGCACGGCTTCGACCAGTGCATAAAACAGCATAATGGCCATGAAGAGTAAGTTGGTGAAGGGCATTTATGGCACTGGAAGGAGTACCAGTGCGCATATCTGTAATGGTTCCGTCTGCATCAAAAAAAATTGCTTTTTTCATAAATAGATAGAGATCCTTTCTTTGTATGATTACAGATATAGTATAGTTCATTGTTGATTATTTGACAGTAGGAGAATAGAAAAATCATGCGAAATATGGACAAAAATATTGAAAAATGGAGAAAAAACAGACATTACATACAAAAAAATAAATTGTACTATAAAAAAAACCATAAAAATGCAAAAAAATAATGGAAAAATTTTAAAAAGTATGGTAATATTAACAACAGCAATAAAAATAATTCTAAGGGAGGAATTAGTAATGAAAAAGAAATTATTAGCAGTATTGCTGTCCGTTGGTATGGTAGCATCTATGTTTGCAGGTTGTGGCGGAGATGCAGACACAACGAAAGAGGATGCAAACAAGACAGAAACAACAGATGACAAAAAAGAAGAGAAAAAAGAAGTTAAAGATTTAGATGTTGCTGTATTCTATTATAGTTTTGCAGATGTTTATCTTGCATCCGTGCGTAAGGCAATGGATGCTCAGATGAAAGCTGTTGGAATCGAACCACAGAATTATGATGGCAATGGAAGTCAGACAACCCAAAACGAACAGATTGATACTGCTATCCAGACAGGTGTTGATCTTATGGTTGTAAATGTTGTTACATCAGGTACACCAGATGTTTCTATGCAGATTATGGACAAAGCAAAACAGGCTGGTATTCCAATCATCTTCTTCAACCGTGCAGTAGAAGATCCTAAGGCAGATAAAGAAGGTGAAGTTCTGGGAAGCTATGATCAGTGTGCGTTTGTAGGAACAGATGCTCCAGAAGCAGGACATATGCAGGGTAAAATGATCGGTGACTATTTAGTAGAAAATTACGATGCTGTTGATTTGAATGGTGATGGAAAAATTTCTTACGCTATGTTCATGGGTGAACTTGGTAATGTAGAAGCTATTTATCGTACACAGTTTGGTGTTGAAGATGCTAACGCAGTATTAAAAGAAGCTGGAAAACCAGAACTGGAATTCTTTGATGCAGCAAACTCTGATAAATATCAGGTAGACCAGACTGGTTCTTGGAGTACACAGGCAGCAAATGATTACATGGTAACAAACCTTTCTCAGTATAATGAAGAAAGCGATAACATGATCGAGCTGGTTATCTGTAACAATGATGGTATGGCTGAAGGTGCTATCAGTGCTTTGAGAACAAAAGGATACAACAAAGACGGTGGAAAAGTGATTCCTGTATTTGGTGTAGATGCCACAGATGCAGCAAAAGACTTAATTGCACAGGGTGCTATGACTGGTACAATTAAACAGGATGCAGAAGGTATGGCAGAATGTATCACATTCTTAACCCAGAATGTTGCAAATGGAAAAGATTTATTAGATGGAACAGACAAATATCATATTGCTGAAACATTGAAAAATAAAATCTACATCCCATATCAGACCTACACAGGTGAAAAATAGGAATTTTAAATGTGAAATTTAAAAAGTAAAATGGAAACAGGTCACCAAGCTAGTTATTGGTGACCTGTTTCAAAGTAAGGAGAATGGAGGGTAGATAATGGAACATGAAGTTTTGTTACAGATGAAAGGTATCTGCAAAGAATTTCCTGGTGTAAAAGCTTTGGATAATGTTTCCCTTACTGTAAAAAAGGGTACGGTACATGCGTTGATGGGAGAAAATGGTGCAGGTAAATCTACACTGATGAAGTGTTTGTTTGGAATGTATTCTAAGGATGGTGGAAACATTTATCTGGAAGGGAAAGAAATTAATTTCAAAAACTCCAAAGAAGCACTGGAAAATGGTGTTGCCATGGTGCATCAGGAATTGAATCAGGCATTGAAAAGAAGTGTTATGGATAATATCTGGCTGGGACGTTATCCTACAATTGGTGGTGTTATGGTAAATGAGAAAAAAGTTTACGATGATACCAAGGCAGTATTTGAAGAATTGGGAATTGATGTTGATCCTAAAAGAATTATGAGTACTATGCCTGTGTCTCAAAGACAGATGGTAGAGATTGCGAAAGCAGTATCTTTTAAGTCAAAAGTTATTGTATTTGACGAACCAACATCTTCTCTTACAGAAGAAGAAGTTGAGCATTTGTTTAAAATTATTAATATGCTTCGAGACAGAGGTGTAGGTATTATTTACATATCTCATAAGATGGCAGAAATCCTTCGGATTTCGGATGAAATCACAGTTATGAGGGATGGACAGTGGGTTGCAACAAAACCTGCAGCAGAATTGACAATGGATGAAATCATTAAACTGATGGTTGGACGAGAATTAAGTAATCAGTTTCCACCAAAAACGAATAAACCAGGTAAAGTGGCGTTAGAAGTTGAAAATCTGACAGCACAGTATTCTCATTTGAAAGATGTTTCTTTTCAAGCACGTCGTGGAGAAATTCTTGGTATTGCAGGTCTTGATGGAAGTGGTCGTACAGAGACACTGGAAAATATTTTTGGCATTGCTACACGTCATTCAGGTACGATCAAACTGGAGGGAAAAGAAGTGCGTAATCGTAATGCAAGGGAAGCAATCAAAAATGGTTTTGCTCTTTTGACAGAAGAACGTCGTGCTACAGGTATATTCGGTATCCTCAGTATTCGGGAAAATACAGTTATTTCCAGTTTGAAAAAACATTTGAAATTTGGTGTCTGTCTGGATAATAAATCCATGAAAAAAGATACACAATGGTCTATTGATGCCATGAGAACCAAAACACCAACACAGGAAACAAAAATCCGCACACTTTCCGGTGGAAATCAGCAGAAGGTTATTTTGGGAAGATGGCTTTTGACAGAGCCGGAAGTTCTGCTTCTGGATGAACCAACTCGTGGTATTGATGTTGGAGCAAAATACGAAATTTATCAGTTGATTATTGATTTGGCAAACAAGGGAAAAGTTGTAATCGTTGTTTCTTCGGAAATGCCAGAACTGCTTGGTATTTGTGATAGAATTCTGGTTATGTCCGGTGGCCGTCTTGCTGGTGAGGTGCCGGTAGAAGGTAAAGCTACAGAAGAAGATCAGGAAAAGATTATGGCTCTTGCAGCAAAATATGTATAAAAGGAGGCAGTAACTTAAAATGAAAGCAATCGCAAATGTAAAAGAACGTTATGCAAATTATAAAACTCTTGATAAAAAAGATAAAGTTACATTTTGGAAGGAAACAGCTATTAACAACGCATTGTATGTATTGATTATAATTGCAGTTGTTTATACAGCAATCATAAATCCCAAATTTGTATCTGCATCATCCATTATGAATATTATTTCTCTGGCAGCGGCAAATATTCCTATTGCTGTTGGTATTGCAGGATGTATCGTGTTAACAGGTACTGACCTTTCCGCAGGTCGTGTGGTAGGTCTGACGGCATGTATCTCAGCATCACTGTTACAGGCAGCTGATTATTCTTCAAGAATTTTCCCGAATCTTCCAAAGATTCCTATTTTTGTTGTAATTCTCATTGTACTGGTAGTTGGTGCTGTGGTTGGTGTAGTGAATGGTTTCTTTGTAGCACATTTTAAACTACATCCATTTATCGTAACACTTGGAACACAGTTGATTGTTTATGGTGTGCTTCTTATGTACATCAACTTAAATGGAAACAGTGGACAGCCATTATCTGGTCTGGATGCTCGTTTTACAAATTTTGTTAAGGGCAGTGTGGTAAATCTTGGTTCTGTTCCAATTCCTAACTATGTATGGTTTGCGGTAGTAGTTATTATTTTTATGTGGTTTATCTGGAATAAGACAACCTTCGGAAAAAATATGTTTGCAGTAGGTTCCAATCCGGAAGCAGCCAATGTATCTGGTGTAAATGTAGCAAAAACGACAATTCTTGTACATACACTTGCTGGATGTATGTATGGTATTACAGGATTTATCGAATCAGCACGTATCAGTTCTAATACAGCCATGACAGGACAGAACTATGAACTGGATGCCATTGCAGCTTGTGTTATTGGTGGTGTATCTTTTGTTGGTGGTACTGGTAAAATCAGTGGTGTTGTAACAGGTGTGTTTATTCTGAGAATTATTTTCGTTGCATTGAACTTCCTTGCAATTAATCAGAATATGCAGTATGTCATCAAGGGTCTGATTATTTTAGTTGCCTGTGCTATTGATATGAGAAAATATCTTGTTCGTAAGTAGGTGAAAGCATGGGAGATAGAGCAAAAAATAAAGGTAGGATGGCAATTTATACAATGGCAGGATTCTATCTCATATATATGTCTACTCGTATTTTTAAAGGAATTTCACAAAGTAGTGGTGGAGAAAAAATTGTCTTAATACTTGCTATGGTTTTATTTGCAGTGATTGGTGCAGGGCTTATGATATGGGCTACCAAAAAAGGATATGAGCTGGTAAAACAAGACAAAGAGGCACTGGAATTATCGAAAAAAATAAAAGAAGAAAATGAAAATCAAACAGTTTTAGACAAAGAAAAACTGAATGAAACAAAGAAATAAAAGAAGAAAAATAGTAACAGAAAGGATGAATCTGAGTGTTCAGATTCATCCTTTCTACATCATAAATGATTTGACAAAAGAAGAAAATTCTATGATAATGATAAAAAAGATATGATTTTTACAGGATAAGGAATGAGTATATGAATTACAAACTTACCATAGAATATGATGGCACCCGATATGAAGGGTGGCAGAGGCAAAGCAAAACAGAACAGACTGTTCAGGGAAAAATAGAGAATGTATTATCCAGGATGATGGATGAAGAAATCAGAATTCACGGTGCAGGACGAACAGATGGAGGAGTTCATGGAAAAGCTCAGGTTGCAAATGTTCATCTGAGCAAATTTATTGCTCCAGAAGATTTAATGGAATATATGAATACTTATCTTCCAGAGGATATCGGTATTACTGATGTGGAACTAGTACCAGAACGGTTCCATGCAAGACTGTGGGCTACTGGAAAATGTTATTCTTATCGTATAGGGACAGATCAGCAGAAGGATGTGTTTTCCAGAAAGTACAGATATCCGTTAAAGAAAACTCTGGATGTGGAAGCAATGCGCAGAGCGGCCAGAGATCTGGTGGGAACACATGATTTCAGAAGTTTTTGCGGAAATCCACGATTTAAAAAATCTACGATTCGGACGATTACAGATATTAGGATAGAAGAAAATCCTCATGAAGTGAAGATTGTTTTTTATGGAAATGGATTTCTTCAATATATGGTACGTATCTTAACAGGAACTTTGCTGGAAGTTGGATTACATCAGCGGGATGCAGATAGCATGATAAAGCTTTTAGATGCAAAAGAAAGACGGATGGCAGGAGCCACAGCTCCGGCACAGGGACTTTGCCTGGAAGCAGTATATTACAATAATGAACAAAATAGATTTACAGAAAGGAATGGACAGGCATGAGAGATTGGAGTAATTGGCCGGATGAATATTACAAAACAACAGACAGGGAGGAACGCTTTCAGATATTACAGGAACGGTTGGAATCAGAAGAATGTGATAGAAAGGATAAAATTCGTAAACGTTTCTGGGAACAGCGTTATGCAAAAAGAGAAAAGATGCCTGATGGAGTAGACTATTTTATTCGTTCTTGGATGGATCTTTACTTTGTGTCTAAAAAACCTGATAGTAAGTGGCTGCATAAACAACATGTGAAAAATGTAGAAGATGCATTAAAAAACATGGGATTTTCCCTGGCAGAAGAATATGGCCCAGAAGGAGAAATGGTTCTATATGAAGAACTTTGCCATGGCGTTTCTTTTTATATCGATATTTGCCGTAGAGATAGTAAATACAATAGTCAGCTTTTGGGGATTATAAAGGTAAAACCAGATGATCTGGTGGAAAAAATAGCAAATGAACTGTGGCGTGTATCTGTATTAATTCCGCAGAAACTTGGATTCGAAAAAGAATTTTGTATGTTAGAAAAAGTTTGCACAGAAATGTTCTGGAAAACATTTCCTAAATATATAAAAGACGAG
>RCNH01000909.1_pt1 | contig 11024 bp, 11 predicted proteins | sample 2041161 | NCBI WGS metagenome assembly RCNH01 (sample SAMN09708215, study PRJNA481090) | Feces metagenome, whole genome shotgun sequencing project. | biome: feces | host: Leptonychotes weddellii | place: Antarctica: Sion Island | collected 2010-03-01
GAGCGAGCAGCAAGCGCCCTGCTTTTGTTGACTCAGGCTAAATATCGAGCAACAACGGTGTCGGCTCGTATCCTTGCTGGATTTACAGCCCTTGCTCTTGCCTTGCATGCATTCAGCGCACCTGTTGAACAGCTTGTTGCGGGGCTTCCTGTAGCGCCGGCACTCGGCTTTGTGCTTTCTCAAGCCATTGTAGTCATTACTTGTGCCTTTGTTCTAGTTGTCTGTGCTGAATTTGTTCCTTTGCGCATTTCTTATGTGCATGCGCTTGCTGCAAGTCGTGCCCTCGCTGGCCTTGTTAAAAATACCAGCACCCTTCTTCTGCCTTTTGTTGCTGTGGCACGCAGTCTCTCTCAGGCACTTGCGCGCATCTTTGGTGTTTCAGGTTCTATTACAGCCCCTGTTGTATCTGAAGAAGAAATTAAATCCATGGTCGATGATGCTGAAGAGCTTGAAGATGATGAAAAACGCATGATTCAAGACATCCTAGGCATGGGTGATACGCTCGTTCGCGAAATTATGACGCCACGCGCTGATATGATTTTTGTAGAAGATACTGAATCGCTTCGTCAGGCCATTGATCGCATGCGTGGCACAGGTTATTCTCGCATACCTGTGTTTCATGAAGACTATGACCGCGTTGTTGGCATCGTGCGTATCAAAGATCTTATTGTGCCTTTGATGGAAGACCGCTTTGATGATGAAATTTCGGAATATATAGAATCTGCCCTGTTCATCCCCAGTTCCAAGCCTGCCCTTGCCCTTTTGTCTGAGATGCAGGAAAAGCGTCAGCAGATGGCCATTGTGGTAGACGAGTATGGCGGAACTGCAGGTCTTATTACCCTAGAAGATATTATTGAAGAAGTTGTCGGAGAAATCACCGACGAAACTGACCTTGAAGATCGTGATTTATACGTCGTTGATGAAAATACCTGGATGGCAAAGGGAAGTCTTTCCTGTGAGGATGCCGTTGAATTGGGTTGGCCCGTTGTTGTTTCAGATGATTATGACACCATTGCTGGTTGGTTGCTGGATGGCATGGATTATGTGCCACAGATCGGTACCCAACTTGAACATGAGGGCTATCGTTTTACGATTAAGGCCATGCGCCGCAGGCGTATTTCAACCATTAAAGTTGAGCGTATCTAGCAAGGCATACGTAGGCTAGGAGGGAGTTGCTTGTGATGCTGTGGTGATGCATCATGCCATCACAGCGTCTTGCAAGACCTAGGTCCTGATGAGCTAGTTAGGAGGGCATATGTATAAAAAAGAAGAATTTTATCGCTCTCGTAACAGGGTTTTAGGTGGCGTATGCTCTGGTCTTGCTGAATACTTCCATGTTGATGTACTCATGGTGCGCATTCTGGTACTTTTGCTCGGTGCGGCAACCTTTGGTGCCTTATATCTTGTTTATGGTGTTGCCTGGTTGGTGTTTGATTTTCCGCCTGAGACTAACGAGGCCTGTACGCTTGAGGTGCATCACATCGATGACGAGCAAAGGGCTCACTCAGTTGTGAGCGATGCGCCTACGAAGCGCAGTGATGAAGATCCTTCCACTGCTGCGCATGATTTGATTTCTCTAGCCTACATGCCTCCTGCTCCTCCTCCTGCCTACTGCAAAGAGCATCCCGATGCTATTAAGGACTACTGCACCAAGGTGAGCCAGGCACCGCGTCTTACGAGCCTATCTATCGATTATGATAAAAAACAGGTTTCGGAGTCCAATAGAAAGTTTGCCCTTATTGCATCCCTAATGGCAGCCCTTGGCTTTTCGTTTACTCTGGTCTGCTTTTTAATCATTTCTTTGTCTGAGCATTTGTTTCTTATTAATATCTGGCCCGTGCTTTTAAGCATGGTAGGAATTGTGTTTGTTATGGTGCCACACCCGCGTCGCGCCGTGAGTCTTAAATATCCCCTTGGCATGACCTTAATTAGTGCTGGTCTTGTGGGTTCCCTTATTAGTCTTGGGTTTACCAGTCCTGAAAGCGCAGGTATTTGTCTGTCCTACATGTGGCCCTTGCTTGTTGTTTGCTTATTAGTGTGTGTGATAGGTTTGTACTATCAATCAAATCTCACCCTTATGTTTGCAGGGCTTTCCCTTGGTCTGATCTTCTTTATTTCCTTTTTGTTCTTAGCTGATCCCGGTAGCCTATATTCTCTCGATATTGTTCTGTTTGGAAAGTGTTTTATTATCTACAATCCGTGGTTGTAGTGTGGGCATGTGATCTAACGGATATACTAGGCTTATTCGAGAAAGGATTCTCATGAGCAATATTATTGTGGTTGGCTGTGGTCGTGTTGGCTCTCAGCTGGCAAATATGCTGTCAGAAAACGACGCCAATGTGTGCGTCATTGATCGCGATGCCGACACCTTCATCAACCTAGGTCGTGACTTTAACGGTTCCACCTTGCAGGGTGTGGGTTTTGACGAGGAAATTCTTATCAAGGCTGGCATTGAGGATTGCGATGTTGTGGCTGCTGTGACCCAGCAGGACAATACCAATTTGATGATTGCAGAAGTTGCAAGCCGCCTATTTCACGTGCCCCACGTTATTGCCCGCCTCTATAATCCCGGTCACGAGCGCGCCTATAATCAACTGGGAATTGATTATGTATGTGGCACCTCGCTGGTTGCTGAGGATGTATTCTCTAAGATCGTGGCGGGGCACGGGTCCCATCTTGATACCTTTGGTGATTTTGAGGTATTGCGCTTCACCCTTGATTTAAGCTCCATCAATAAAAAAGCAATCCGTGTAGCTGAGCTCTCACGCGTGCATGATATTTGTATTGCAGCATTCGAGCGTGGAGATGGGTCTTCTAGTTCCATTCCTACGGCAGATTCCGTTCTCTATGATGGAGACACAATACTTGCCTGTGTGCGCCATGAGATGATAGAACATTTTTCTCGCTTTATTCGACAGTAGGAGCAAGCATGTATATTGTTATTGCTGGTGGCGGCAAGATTGGTGAATTCTTGGCTGCAAAACTTCTCTCAGATGGTAATTATGTTGCCATTATTGAAGAAGACGAGCAGACAGCTCGCAGGCTTTCTATTGATCTAGAAGGCCCTTATCTTGTTATCTGCGGTGATGGATGCAACTCTCGTTTCCAAGAAGATGCAGGCATTCGTAAGGCGGATGTGTTTGTAGCAACGACAGGCCAGGATGACGATAATCTTGTTGCCTGCGAAATTGCCCAGCGAGTATTCGATGTGCCTCGCTGCATCGCCCGCGTTAATAGCCCCAAAAACCTGCGTATCTTTAAAGAGGTTGGCATTGAAAGCGTGTCATCTACAACGCTTATTGCTAAGCTGATCGAAGAAGAAGCCATGTTTGGTTCCATCAGTGTCGTGTCTTCCATGACGCATGGCAATGTTGCCCTTGCCGAGCTTACCGTCCCTCGCTTTAAGCAGATAGAAAATTCTGATGAGGGTATTGCGGTAGGAGATATTGAAATGCCTGAGGGCAGCATTATTGTTGCTCTTTCTACCCCTGATGACGTTATTGTTGTTAACCCCGCTACACGCATCAAGCCAGGAGACACCCTTATCGTTGCCTATGATGGCGACGCTATTGATGACGTGCGCACCCTGTTGAAGTTACTGTAGTGTATGTAAGGCACGAGGCATCGTTTGAGCCCGTGCCTTTGTTCGTATATGGAAAGGCAGAAGATGATTTCTCGCTATACCTTGCCTGAAATGGGCGCAATTTGGTCCTTGGAAAACAAGTACGAGATTTGGAAGGAAATAGAGATCCTTGCCTGTGAAGCCCAGGCTGAACTGGGTCAGGCTGGCATTACTCAGGAAGAGGCAGCTTGGATCCGCGATCATGCTGCAATTAGTGCCGAGCGTATTTCCGAGATTGAAAAGCAGACCCACCACGACGTTATTGCCTTTACTACAAATTTGGCAGAAAACATCGATCGAGATATTCCTGCTGGCAGTGAACCTCCTTCACGTTGGGTACACTATGGCATGACGTCTTCTGACCTGGGGGACACGGCCCTGTCCTATCAGATTATTCAGGCCTGTGACATTATCTTGGCTGACATTGCACGTCTTGGAGACGTGTGTAAAAGGCGTGCTTTGGAATACAAGGATACCCTCTGTGTTGGTCGCACACACGGCATACATGCAGAGCCTATGACCTTTGGTATGAAGTTTGGTTCGTGGGCCTGGTCGCTGAAGCGCGCCGAGGAGCGCCTTGAGCAGGCTCGTGCCATGGCTGCAACAGGGGCTATCTCTGGTGCAATTGGCACCTATTCTTCTATTGATCCTTTCGTAGAACGCTATGTATGCGAAAAGCTCGGCCTTAGTCCTGACCCTCTTTCCACTCAGGTATTAGCTCGCGATCGTCATGCACATGTCATGGCAAGCCTTGCTATCTGTGCTGCCACCCTTGAAACCATAGCTTTACAGGTTCGTCTTCTTCAGCAGACTGACGTTATTGAAGCCGAGGAGCCCTTTGCGGTAGGTCAGAAAGGCTCTTCTGCCATGCCACATAAGCGCAATCCTGTAAGTGCTGAGCGTGTATGCGGTCTTGCACGTGTAGTTAAGGCAAATACGCAGGTTGCTCTTGATGATGTTGCTCTTTGGTATGAACGAGATATTTCCCATTCAGGTGCAGAACGCGTTGTTTTGGCTGATAGCTTTATAGCCTTGGATTATATGTTCTCAAAGATGCAGTGGATGCTTGAAGATTTGCGTGTATACCCCAAAAAGCTTGAGCATGACCTTAATCGTACGCGAGGCCTTATCTATTCTTCTAAGGTATTGCTTGCGCTTGTACAAACAGGACTCTCCCGCGAAGATGCCTATAGCATTGTTCAGCGCAATGCCATGAAGGTGTGGGAGGATATTCAAAACGACATACAAGGCCCTGATTATCGAAGCTGTCTTGAGGCTGACCCAGATGTAACCCTGTCTCAGGAGACGCTTGATACCATATTCGACCCTTGGGATTTCTTGCAGCGCAAGGATGTTATTTTTAACCGCCTTGAGAGCCTGAGCTTTACTAAATAAGACACTCGCATGCCCCTATGTTTTCGTAATGGAAGCATAGGGGTATTGTATTGGTAACAGAATGCCAACAGATTTCTGAAATGCTTGTGCATACATGCTGCTCACAAGGCTCTCGAGCTACCTGTTTCTCTATTTGTATCGTATTATGAACACAGAGCTCTCATCAGCTAGAACAAGGCTATTGGGGGTATACTATAGACATATAAAGAGGTCTTATATGACCTGTGTTGTAAAGTGCAACAGTAATGAGACGAGCGTGAGGAGAGTGCCATGAGTAGCGAAACGCGCCGCATTTTATTAGTAGAAGACGAAAAGAATATTCGAGAAGCTGTCAAAGCCTATCTTGAGCGTGACTATTGGGTAACTGCCGTAGGTGATGGCCAGGAAGCCTTGGATGAATTTGCCAAGCATCACTATGATCTTGTTGTGCTTGACCTTATGTTACCAAAGGTTCCTGGCGAGCGCGTCTGCCGCGTTATCCGCGACAATTCTGATGTTCCTATTATTATGCTTACCGCCCGCGGCGAAGTAGAAGATAGGATTATTGGTCTTGAGCTTGGTGCTGACGACTATCTGGTAAAGCCTTTTAGCCCACGTGAGTTAGTTGCTCGTACACGCGCTCTTCTGCGCCGCGTACATGCTGACTCAGAACCCCAGCGCGAGGTGCTCGATTTTGGTGAGCTCACCATCGATGTACCAGGGCATAAGGTATTAGTGTCTGGGAAGGAAATTGATCTTACAGCTAGTGAGTTTAAGCTCCTTACTACCCTGTCTCGCTATCCAGGACGTGTGTATTCTCGCATGGAGCTTGTTGAAAAGGTATTGGGATATGACTTTGAGGGCTATGAGCGCACCATTGACTCCCATGTAAAAAACCTTCGTGCAAAAATTGGCGACAACCCTCGTTCACCTAGGTGGCTTCATACGGTCCACGGTGTTGGCTATCGCTTTGAGGATCCCACCAAGGTCAATCAATAATATTGGAAAGGAAGCTGTGTGACCCAGAGCGAAACGAGTCGGCCGGAGCTCTCCTGTGAATGCTCCTGTGGTAAGCCGACTCCCCGGTTTTTCTTTTGGAAGAATTTTTCCTACACAACGCGTGTAACTCTCTCGTTTGCTCTTGTGGCAGCTATGACAGCTCTTATGGCTGTTGGTGTTCTTTCGTTTGTTTGGGAAGATCACTTTAGGGCCTATACGCGTGATAACTTGCAAAATGTTGCTGCTCGTATTGCTCAGCAGACCGAAGCAAAGCTTTCTGACCCACGTGTGACCTGGGAAGATGAAGATGTTTACACTCCTGCCCAGTCAGCACTCGGGTATTATCCGGGTCTTGCTGTGCGCATTATTTCCTACGAACAGGGAAGCCAGACAAAGTTTGACTCAACGCTCCATACGAAGTCCAACAACTCCAAAGAGCTTCATGTGCCGGAAGACACCAATCTCGTATCTTCTCCTATTATCGTGCCAGTCTCTAAGCATGATGTACGTGAGGTAGGTCGTGTTGAAGTTTGGATTCTTGGTTCTGACTTGCTTTTGCGAACCTCAGACGAGCTATTCCGTGATCAGTCCTATCAGGCCATGCTCTTCGCGGCAACCTTGGCGATCGTCTTAGCTTCCTGCATTGGTTTTCTATTCGCTCGCAGCTTGGTTAATCCCATCAATTGCATGAGTAGAACAGCAACACAGATCAAACGGGGCAACCTCGGAGCGCGTACAGGTCTTGTGGGTGATGATGAGATTTCTCGCTTGGGTATGACCTTTGATGAGATGGCAGAATCTGTTGAGCGCGACCGCGAGCTCGAGCGCCGCCTAACTACAGACGTTGCTCATGAGTTGCGCACACCTCTTATGGCTATTCAGTCGACTGTCGAGGCTATGATAGACGGAGTGTTTGAACCCAGTCCTGACAGGCTTGAGACTATCAATGAAGAGGCTCAGCGTCTTGGACGTCTCGTTGATGCTCTTTTGCGACTTTCCCGTTTAGAGAATCGCTCCACTCCTATGAACATGCAGGTTCTTAATGTGGGCGAGTTGATTGCGGGTATTGTGAGTACCCATGATGCCTTTGTGCGTGATTCGGGACTAAGCCTAAGCTATGAGCAGGATGCAGATGTTCTTGTCCGAGGTGACGCTGACATGCTGCGCCAGGCAGTAGCTAATCTTATATCTAATGCAGTGCGGTATACGCCTAGTGGAGGCACCATCACCGTAACGGTGGCAAAGGGTCAGACAAATGCCCATATCGCTGTTAAGGATACAGGCATAGGCCTCTCGCCTGAAGAAGTAAAGATGGTATTTTCTCGCTTCTGGCGTGCTGACGCAGGTCGTAATCGAGAAAGCGGCGGCCTTGGTATTGGCCTTGCAGTTGTAAAAGAAATCGTCGATCAGCACGATGGCTGGGTGAGGGTGGAAGGAAAACCTAACCAGGGTGCCTGCTTTACAATTTACTTGCCACTCTACAAACAGCCAGATGAACCAAGTCATGCCAAGATGCGTCCAACTGCAAAATTGAAAAAACTAAATGACCGGTCTTTATAAACGGCTCGAGAGTGTGTAATATTAAACATTCATACACCATACGTTTACGGGCTTACCCAAGGATGGAGAGCCCCCTTCACTACATACACTACAAGGAGTAATTCTCGATGACTCAGCGCAATCCTATGAATGAACGCTACAATTCTGATGAGCATAAGGGCAAGACCCGAAAAAGTGCCGCATCGGCTAAGCCAAAGGCTCGCGCAGCAGCATCGGTCTATGTAGAATCTAAGGCTCCACGCCCTAAGAAGCGTGGTATGCTCGCCAAGGCTCAGGCAGACGCAAATCGTAAGGCTGAAAAAGCAGCAGCCGAAAAGAAGAAAAAACCATCCACGCGCATCAAGCCTGAGTACTACAATGTTCCTACCGAGGAATATCGTCGTGTTCGTCGCATGTGGTGGATTTGTATTTCTACCTCCATCATCGGCATGGCTCTTTCCTATATCTTGCAAGGCGTCTACCCTGATACTGTGATTCCATCCGCCATCCTGTTGGGTGTTGCCTATGTTGCCATCTTTGTGGCCTTGTATATTGACATGGTGAAAACCCGTCGTATTCGTCGTGCCTGGCAGGCTCAGTGTGAGGCCCATCTTCGCACTAAGGAAGGTAGGCGCGAGGCTGCTAAGCTTGCTGAAGAACAGGAAAAGCGCGCACAGGCCTATGCTGAAGAGAAGGCTGCAAAGCGTGCAGCTCGTAAGGCTCGTTTCTCCTTTGGTAAGAAGGAAGAAAACTAGGCGAGTGATCTGGTGCTATACCAAGGGGTGTGAGAAACACCCCTTTTTTTATGAAGAGGAGTAATCAGAAATGAAGCTGATTTCTTGGAATGTAAATGGCCTTCGCGCCGTTGTTAAAAAAGGCTTTGAGGATATATTTGAGTCCCTGGATGCCGATGTGGTTGCCCTCCAGGAGACTAAGCTCCAGGCTGGACAGATTGACCTTGAATTTGAAGGCTATCAATCCTATTGGAGCTATGCCCAGAAGAAGGGTTACTCAGGAACTGCTGTGTATTCGCGTAAGGAACCAAGGCAAACAGTACACGAGCTTGGTATCGAGCATCTTGATACGGAGGGCAGGATCTGTGCTCTCGAATTTGATGACTTTTGGTTTGTGGATGTGTATACTCCCAATGCCCAAGACGGGCTTGCGCGCATTGATCATCGACTCGAGTGGGATGCAGCCTTTAGAGCCTTCTGTAAGAATCTTGAGGCAGGCATAGTCCCAGCAGGCTATGAGGCAAGCCAGCCCAAGCCTGTTGTTATGTGTGGCGATTTTAATGTTGCCCACGAAGAAATTGACTTGAAAAATTACAAGACCAATCGTGGTAATGCAGGTTTTTCTGATGAGGAACGTTCGAGTTTTACCGAGCTGCTTGATGCGGGATTTACCGACAGCTTCCGCAGCCTCTATCCAGATCTTAGTGGCGCATATTCTTGGTGGAGCTATCGAGGCCAGGCTCGTAAGAATAATACGGGCTGGCGTATTGATTACTTCCTTGTAAGTGATGAGCTTGCTCCCTCTATCAAGGAGGCTTTTATCTGTCCTGAAATTTTAGGGTCTGACCACTGTCCTGTTGGATTGGTGTTATAGATAAGCTATGTTACAAGGAGATTATAGTTCGGCATGGATTTAGAAAAAATAGAACAAGGCGTTACACTTATTCTGGAAGGCATAGGCGAGGATGTTCAACGCGAGGGATTGGTGGAAACGCCCGCACGCGTAGCTCGCATGTACCAGGAACTGTTCTCGGGTCTGGGTCAGAGTCCTGCTGAGCATTTTGAAACCCTTTTTGATGTTGGACACGAGGAAATTGTGGTTGTCGGCGACATCCCCTTTTATTCTATGTGTGAGCACCACTTAGCACCCTTTTATGGAAAAGCGTCTATTGCCTACATCCCAGGACCTGAAGGACGTGTTTGTGGGCTCTCGAAGCTTGCGCGTACATTGGAAGTCTATGCACACAGGCCGCAGATACAGGAGCGTATGACTAATCAGATTGCCGATGCTCTTGTTGACTACATGAATCCCCAGGGCGTCCTTGTATATGTAACAGCTGAGCATACCTGCATGACCATGCGCGGTGTTAAAAAACCTGGTTCACTCACTACGACAACAGCAGCTCGTGGTTTGCTTTCTCAAGACGCCGTCCGACGCAGTGAGGCCCTGTCCTTGATTTTCCAGCAGTCACATTGTCACTAACGAAAGGTATTCTATGAAGTGTGTAGTATCTGTCTTAGGCGATGATCGATGCGGCATAGTTGCAGCCATTGCCCAACTTCTTGCAAAACATAATGTGAACATTGATGATATTAGTCAAACTATCATTCAAGGCGTATTTTCGATGACCATGATAGTAAGTTTGGATGAGGAGCACACAAGTTTTAACGCTCTACAGGAAGAACTCGCTCAGGTAGCCTCTGACTTGCAGGTACAGGCAGGCTTGCAACGCCGCGACGTGTTTTCTTTTATGCATGAAATATAAAAAAACGCCCCAGCAGGGGCGTTTTTCGTTGTGCTTAGAAAATACTCGGGCAAAGTATAGTTCTTATTCTGTTTCGACAGAGGCAATGTCGCCTGCGCAATGAGGGCAGCGCGTAGCGCCTTCTTTTACTTCCTCTAAACAGAAAGGACAGCTTGGATGAGCTGGAGCAGCTTCCTTTTCCTGCTCTTCCTTCAAAAGCTTAGCAGCTAATGCTTTCTTGCTTGCTGCTTGAAGGCCATTGATTGCCTTCATCAGGCTAAATACCACAAGGGCGATAATCAAGAAGTTGATACAGGCCGAGATAAAGGCAGAGAAGTCAATTCCGTTTTTCGTGCCTTCAACTGGAATAACAAGAACGGGTACGCCTGCAGATGAGCCACATAGCAGGGTGATGAATGGGTTGATGATGTCATCCGTTAAGGATTTGACAATGGTTGTGAATGCGCCACCAATAATGATACCGATGGCCATGTCCATCACGCTACCGCGGTTGATAAATTCTTTAAATTCGTTGATAAACTTCTTCATTAAACTCCCTTTTACATAGTAGAACTATTTAGTTATAGCATAGTTTTCATATGGTAGTGTTGGGGTGTCATATCTATTTATATGCGCACAGCATAAACACAGGTCCCGTGCCTGCATATTTTGTACTGAAAACACCAGGGTTTTCATATATGTGGCAGGAAACCTCACCCTGAATTCCGTATTTGGTGTTAGCATAAAAAATAAAATGGATATACGAGGTAAGCTGTGCTTTCTTTATTTGATAAACAAAGTGTACGCAGGGCATCTGATGCTGCCCTCCTGTTTGAAGGCGAATCCTTGCGGTTTGGTGAGCTGCGTAGTTGGGCTGTGAGTCTTGCGCGTGCTCTGCAGTTATCAGGGGTGCGCCGAGGAGGACTTGTCTTTGTGATCATGGAAGATCATCCCCTGTGTGCTCTTATGTATCTTGCTGCTGCCTATGGTGGCTTTGCCGTTTGTCCCCTT
>RCNH01000910.1_pt1 | contig 11013 bp, 8 predicted proteins | sample 2041161 | NCBI WGS metagenome assembly RCNH01 (sample SAMN09708215, study PRJNA481090) | Feces metagenome, whole genome shotgun sequencing project. | biome: feces | host: Leptonychotes weddellii | place: Antarctica: Sion Island | collected 2010-03-01
TGTGGCTGCAATAACAGCTGCGGTCGTGGATGTGGCTGCAATAACAGCTGCGGTCGTGGATGTGGATGCGGCTGCAACAACGGCTGCGGTCGTGGATGCGGTTGCGGCTGCAATAATGGCTGCGGCAACGACTGTGAACACAATTGGATCTGCCGAATCTGATAAAAACTCCGTCATTCTTCATTCGCCATACAAAAAGGCCGCAAAGCGCTCCGCTTTGCGGTCTTTCTCATACCGCAGCTTCTCCGTCAGGCGTCTCGATAACGCGCAGGATTTTTGCTGCTTCTCCAGTCTTTGCATCAATGAACATCCAGTACTTTGCCCCGCCGAACGTGCCTTCAAACCCCCAGCAGAGCCGCTCTCCCGTTTCTTCCGGGATGACGCACAGGCGCACACTCTCTACAACAAGCCGGTCAGAGAGCATCTGCCGCGCGTCATTTTCTTTTATATCCGGCTGCAAATCACTGCGCATCGTGTGATTGATGATGTACATGGAACACTCCGCCCCAACCACATTGCCTGAATCCCGGCTGACCTGCACTTTCACCTGATCTGGATACAGAAGAACTCCTTCCTGCACAGCCGCAAAATTGGCCACAACCATGCCGTCATACTGCTGAACAAAACACGGAGCCATTTCTCCGAATCCTGCCTCTGCGAGATAAGCTCGAGCATGTTCCAGACATTCTTCTACGCCGATTCTTTCCGCAAACAGCGCCTGTTCCGGCATCATCCACAGAAGATGGCCGCCCTGCCCCGTCACCTGCACGCTTAAGCGTCCGTCTGCCGTATCTGCCGTAAAGCCAGACGCCTCCATCGTGCCGCCGCTGTCCGCTGCATCCCGAACATGTTCCAGCGTCACGCCTGCATATCGGGCCGCCTGCTGACGCGCCTGTTCTCTTGTGATGCGCTCACCGGTCAGCCCTTTGGGTACGCCTTCTGTTCGTCCGTCTGAAAACGGGCCGTCAAAAATCAGTGACGGATAAGGAATCGTATTTTCTGTCCAGCTGTCCCCGAGCTTGTTTGCGCGGCTGAAATCCAGCTTTTCCCCGGCCAGCTGTTCTCCTAAGGCGCGGCAGGCTGTCATCATCCCCGCCAGCTGCTGCTCATCCTCTCCAGTTAAGACACGTCCTCCCGAAATCTGTTCAGCCAGCGTCAGCGAATACTGTCCCATCTGCCCGGCAAACTTCATCGCTTCCGACGTCGTCTCTGCTTCAAGCGCCAGACGGGACAAGCCGCTTTCTACATGCTGCGCGAGAATCGCCGTCTCCCCCAGAAGCGAAACACTCTGTGGCGCGCCGGAAGCCAGAAGCAGCTTGGCAAGATTGACTTCAATATCTGCCATAGCGGCCACTACGTCCGCCACTTCCCGCTGACTCTGATTCACAAGCTGCGCACGCAATCGGCTGTTTTGAACACCCAGCACTGCCGTAAGCGCCAGCAGCAGCACAAACAGACCAATCAGCAGCGTTTTTCTCATTTTGAGCCTCCCGTCACACTGCAAAGCTGTGATCTCCAATGTTTAGGCGCACTTCGCGCGTCCAAATCCACGGAGATGTCGCCGTGGATGGATTATAATAGTAAAGACAACCTCCGGTCGGATCCCAGCCATTCATGGCATCGCGGGCAGCGCGTCTACTCTGTTCACCGGGAGCCAGATTGATTTGCCCGTCGCTCACCGCGTCAAACGCGCCCTCCTGATAGATAACGCCCGCCAGCGTGTTGGGAAACCGACTGTTTTTCACGCGATTAAGTACAACAGCGCCCACAGCCACCATTCCAACATACGGTTCGCCGCGCGCCTCTCCATGAATCAGCCGTGTCAGCAAATCGACATCCTGCGCATGTGAAGACCCTGACGACACAGATACTGCCTTTGCTGACGAAATTCCCATTGCTTCAAGCGTCTTTTTTCCCGCTACGCCATCCGCAGGAAGCCCGTTTTTCTTCTGAAAACGCATCACCGCATCATAGGTGTTTTTTCCAAATACGCCGTCCACGGAGCCTTTAAAATAGCCCCATTGTTTCAGCTTCTGCTGCACGCGGCGCACATCTTCCCCGCGATCTCCCCAGCCAACAGCCGCCCATGCAGTTGGCGCAAGCAGCACAAGGAGAAGCGCCGCAGCCGTCAAAATGGCAAGCACTCTCTTTTTCAAAGCAGCATCACCCAGCCAATCCGCTCCGCTTCTTCCACCTGTTCCCACGGAATCAGCTGCATAGCCGTCTTCTCCCAGTAGCAGATAGTGCTTCACCTGCGTATTTTCCTCAGCCTGCACCGCCGTGCAAAGCAGCATTAGCGTCGTCAACAATAAAAAAATGCGTTTGACCATGTTTTCCTCCGTGCGCAAGCGCTCATGTTCATGTTTTTCTATCCACAGGACGGAAAAGAAAGGCATTTTCATCCCGTTTTGTAAAATTTCCCTGTTTCTTTTTTTCAAGGCGTGTCAAACACCGTTCATTCGCATACAAATGATTATACCGCAAAACCCCGCATCAGGCAATGGCCTGATCGGTTATCGCGGCGGCATCTTGTACATAGACTGATAACGACATACACAGCACAAGTGAGTTTTAGATCGTATAAAACACACCATCTACGCGCACCCTGTTATAAGCGGCCCCGTGCCGCGCCTGCGCCCTGCGCAGAGAAACCGTCAAGGAGGCAACAAAAATGGAGATGTCCGGAAGCTGTCAGCACGTCAGAGGGCCGCACGGAGGCTGGCAGGATGAAGAAATTGACGCCCTGAAAAAAAGCATTGAAGAGGCCGAAGCATCCGGCGAATCCCTGCGCAGCGTCTTTGAACGCATGGGCGAAACGCTGGGCAGAAAGCCCAACAGCATCCGCAATTTCTATTACGCGCAGATTCGTTCCGGCAAAGATTCGCCGCACGCCATGCCGTTTGAAACATTCGCGCCGGATGAAGTGGAATCCCTTCTGCGAAGCGTGCTGACCGCGCGTGCGCAGGGCATGAGCGTCCGCGCCTGTGTGCGCCGTCTGGCCAATAGCGACCGCACCCTCATGCTTCGCCTGCAAAATAAATATCGCTCCACCATCCGCACACGTCCCGAACTGGTTCGCCGGGTGATGCAGAAGCTGTCCGATGAGGGCACAGCCTTTGTCAGCCCTTATGCAGGCCAGGAGGACGAGCTTTCTGCGCTCAAGACGCGCGCCGGTCAATCGGCCGACCCGCAAATTGCACAGCTCTTTTCCTCTCTGGATCACCTGATGGATCTGGCATTCACTCCGCGCGAAGCATCAGACTCCGATGCCCTGCGCCGCGCCGACCGGCTGGATGCCCGCTGTGATATGCTGCGAATCGAACTGGCGGACGAGAAAGAGCGCTTCTCCCATTTGCAGGATGAAGCCGGAAATATGATTACGCTCCTGAAAGAATACATCGCCCTGCCGGACACGGACAGGCAGACGCATTGCCGGGCATTTTGCCAGCAGGCCTCTGCACGCCTTTCCGCGATGGAATGCGCCATGCAGGCTGCCCCGATTCCAGCTTGCGAGCAGCCGGAACAAATTGTCGATTAACCCTGTTCAGCCGCTTTCAGATGCACTAAACACATGCAAACGCGCGAAGCCCACAGCCTTCGCGCCTTTTTTATTTAAAAAACAGCTGTTCATTTTCGTTTTGAACAGCTTTTCTTTTAATCAAACATCAAAAAGCTCCTGCCTTTTCAGACAGGAAGCCGTTTTTATTCAAAATTGTATTCGTCCCGCTTGCGCTCTGCGCCAACCGCCGCATACATGCAGAACACCGTCACCACCAGCAGAAGGCCAGCCCAGAAAATCGCGTGCCAGTCTGCCTGATCCATGTCTGCAAACATCGGCCTATATACACGCACAGCAGCGCTCTGTCCCAGATTGGTCTGTCCTTTATCCGTCTTCCATGCCAACGTCGTGCCGAGGAACTGCTCTTTGATATCCTTGTTCGGCTCATCGGCGCGCACGCGCAGGTCAATCACCCGGGTATTGGCATCCACGCCGCCCGCACGTTCTGTCGCCGCATCCATATGCAGATCAAAGATCAGCGTATTTTTTTCACGGCGCATGACCGGTTCTTCTTCATTTTCAGCCAGAACAGGGGCTGCATTCGGTGTGCCTGCATCATCCTTCGTGCGCTTGTCTGCCTCGCCGGGCGTTCTCTCTTCTTCCACAAGCGTCAGACCGCGCGGCAAAACACAGGAAAGCTGTACATCCGCTTCCGCCAGACCCGCATTGACCACCATCAGGCGCAGATCCATCTCCTGACCCGCACGCAGATTGTCCATCTCCGGCAAAAGCCTTGCCGAGATCTTCGGGCCGCAGACCTGAATGCGCGGCAGCGGCACACGCATTCCATCTACATGCAGCTGACCCGTCAACAGACGCATCGCGTCTTCATCTTCGTCCAGCACATGCTCGTCGATTTTCACAGGCAGGCGCAGAACGGTCTGCGTCATTTCGCCCGCCTGAGCTGCTTCAGCAAGCACATTCGTCTTAAATGTCTTTTCATTGCCGTCCTGCAAAGCCACGCCGTCCGGCAGCGTCAAATCAACTTCAACATTCTTTTCTGCCGTGCCATCATTTGTGACCTTAATCTCATAGGTCATCTGGCTCCCGGGCATCAGCCTTCCTTCCGGCGCGCCCAGCACACGGGCTTCTGCCTTGACGTTCGGCACGCACAGCGCCAGCGGCATACGCACGCGATAGAAGCGCGTGCCCATGCTCATCTCACACTCAATCTCAGCAGCTTCGCTCGTTCCGCCGGGCAGAAGTGTCAGTTTCTTTTCAAACACCGACTCGGACGGCACAATCTTTTCTCCATCCATCTCAGCAGCGGGCAGCATGGCCTCCCATTCTGCCGCATCGCCAAGCCCCAGACGCTCAGGCAGCGCCAGCGTGAAATGAACAGCTGTCGGCACGGGGCGCGGGTTTCCCGCCTTCACTTTGAGGGTAATGGTCTCTCCGGACTCAATTCTGTCCGACTCCGCCTCAAGTTCAAGCGTCAGTTCCTGCTCGGCCTGTTCAACGCCAAGCGCCAGACCTTCGCTCAGCCCTTCCTGAACCGTGTCAAGGAATGCCGGAAGCCCTTCGGCCAATCCGACTGCCGGACACAACAGACAGAGGGCAAGCATCATGAACATCTTTTTCACTGGATCAACCTCCTTGTGCGCTTTACTTTTTCCCATTTTTCCGGCGCTTATACCCATCTGTACACAAAGCGGCTGAACAGTTTTTGAGCCTGAAAATGTCTATTGCGGCGCTGTTTCCCTCCAATTTTTTCTTGTGTCATCAGAAAAACTGTGCTGTTTGATGATAAAAGATCTTTTTCTGTTTGAAAAAGTGTCGTCTTCTCCTGTGATTTTCTGTAAAATAAAAAAAGGACGGCACATCGTCCGTCCTCTTTCATTACTCTTCGACGTCTTCGTCCATCTCGACGTAGACTTCTTCATTCTCTTCGACGATCTCTTCCTCGACTTCGAAGACATCCTCTTCGCCGTCCAGAACAATGACATCGTTCTCACGCGCATTCTTCGCCTGCACGATCAGCTCCTGCGTATCCACATCGACGGCGAAGATCGTCTCCGACGCCGAAGAATGCTCCTTGATGTAGCGCGCGATAGCCGCGGCCTGCTTGCGGTTCATTTTAAAGACGATGGCACGATGCTCGCTCGTCGTCATTTCCATATTGATCTCGTCCATAAGGCCACTCCTTTTTTTCTTTCAGGATAACACCCAACAGCGTCTGTGTCAATCCTTCATTTTTTCCGCGATTTCCGAAAGCAGCTGACGGATGGGCAGCTTCTGAGGGCAGACGCTCTCGCACTTGCCGCACTTTCTGCACATATCGGCCCGCTCTTCCTTATCCATGTCTTCCCATTGGAAGCGGCGGCGCGCCTCATTGGTGTACATCGCATACTCATTTTCCATTCGGAAGTTCTCCGGGATGTTCACGCCAAACGGGCAGGGCATGCAGTAGCGGCACTTCGTACAGCCGATGACCGAGCGTGCGCACACCGCATCGCGCACACCTTCAATGATCTTCATTTCTTCCTGCGTGAGCGGCGGGCAGTTGTCAAACGTGCGCAGATTGTCCTCAACCTGTTCCTCCGTAGACATGCCGGAAAGAATCACGCGGCAGTTGTCGTGGCTGGCCACCCAGCGCATCGCCCAGGAAGCGGGCGTCCAGTCCGGATGCGCGGCGGTAAACGGTGCCGTCAGCTCCGGGCTGAGTGTCGCCAGACTGCCGCCCTTGACCGGCTCCATGACCACAATCGGCACACCCAGCTTCTTCGCCAATTCGTAGCCGCGCTCGCCTGCCTGAATCTGGGTATCCATATAGTTGAACTGGATCTGGCAGAAATCCCAATCGCGCGCAGTCAGAATGCGCTCAAAGACCTCGTAACTGTCATGGAAAGAGAATCCGAGGTGCTTAATTCTTCCCTTTCTCTGTTCTTCTTCAAGGAACGGAAGAATGCCCAGCTCCTGCACGCTCTCCCAGCGCTGTGCATTGAGCGCATGGAGAAGATAAAAGTCAAAATACGGCGTGTCCAACGTGGCAAGCTGTTCCTCAAAAATCCGCTTGGCATCGTCAATACTGTGGATGATATAAACCGGGAGCTTCGTTGCCAGATAGAAGCTGTCCCTCGGGTAGGCCTGCAGCGCACGGCCGAGGAATGCTTCGCTCGTGTGATCGTGATAGAAATAGGCTGTGTCGTAATAGTTAACGCCGGCCTGATACGCCATGTCCAGCATAGCTGTCGCACGCGGCTCGTCAATGGCGCCTTCCGGCGTCGTCGGGAAGCGCATACCGCCAAAACCCAGACGCGACGGCCTGACACCCAGCTTGTCAATCGTCGTATAATCCATCGTTTTTTCTCCTTTTGCCCTTGCGGCACAAATTTATTTTTCAGAAAAATACATCAAAAATGTCAGCGCCAGAAGATCTGCACAGCCGCCGGGGCTGATGTGCTTTTCGGACAGTTCCCTATCCCATGTTTCCATCTCTTTCCAAAGCGATTCCGCGAAAAAGCTGCCGTCCGCAATCGCTTCCTCAATCCGGCTGTCCAGCGCCTGCGCCCTGCGCTGCATCGCCGCAGCTCCTTCTGCGCCGCCGCGTTTAAGCGCATTCGTGTCCTGCGTCTCCGCCATCAGCGCAGCAAGTACGCACAAGCCCGCATCGTTGAGATTCATGCCTCTCTCCAGACAGGCGTTCAGCCGGGGCAACGCGCGCTTTCTTACGCTTGGAAATCCTTCCGCCGCTTCTTGACGAATGCCTCCAACATTTTGGCTCTTCAGCGCCTTCTCTCCAAAGGTCCGCGCCTTTCCCGTTTTCACCGCGTCCATTTCCTGCATCATGCGTGCCTTGGTCATCCTGCCGCAGCATACAAGCGCCGCTTCCGCGCCTTGATTCTGCGTCATGCCCAGCGCTGCACACGCAATGCCAAGGGAAAAAATCGCCCCCTTGTGCGTATTGATGCCGCCTGTCGCCCGCGCCATCTCCGCTTCTGCCAGAAGCCCCGGCACACGCAGCGCATCAAAGCACGCGCTTTCTTCTCCGCCGCGATGTGCGAGGCCAATACTCACGCAGGTTTCAAAGTAATGCCGCAGCGCACACGCGCTGTCGATAAACGTAAACACGTCCATATCCTCGTGTGCGCCCGCATTTATCCTGTCTACAAGGCCGGGTTTCGGCGTCACCGCCACTTCACAGAGCAGCGCCCGCTGTGCCTGTTCCCCAATGCGCCGCGCATACGCCGCGTCAAAATGTGCATCTATGATTTCCATTGCCCGCGCAAACAGCGCATCCACGGCATGGGCGCGGCTTCTCGCACAGACGGGCGCAGGGTTTTCGCACAAAAGGCAGCGCCTTGGCGGAAGGCCGATATCCGTTCTGGAAACCTTATTCCCATCCGGTGCGATAACATCTATGTCCAGAAGCCGGCCAAGCGCTTCGCCATCCTCCAGCGCGCACAAGCGGCGTTTCGCCTCAAGCGCATCCGCACGCACACAGATCATGGCTTCCGGCCCGGTTTTTTCGTGAACCTCGCGGTCAAAGAGCGTTTCATATGGTTTCAGCACAGCGCGCACCGTGTCGGCCCCCCAGCGAAACGCCCGTTCAATCCGCTCATTCGTTTTCACCGGCCCCGCAATATTCATGCACAGGCAGACAATCGCTGTCCCTGGATATTCAAGAAGGAGCGTTTGCTGCATCTGCGCCCGCGCTTCCCGCGCCATCATCATATCCGGGACCGTCACGTTCTGCATGATTTTCGTCCTCCACAGTCTTCCTTTGTTCCAATCCATCACACTCACGGCATCAGGCCGTTTTCTTGTTTCATTTTACCATTCGCCTGCCGCCAATGTCAACAAACGCGCCCTTTCCTCTGCACGGTTTTCGTGATATACTGTATTAAGAATATCACCGCCAACAGGAGGCTGAACATGGACGAATATCAGGCCGTACCCATCCACCCGCTTGACCGCCGCGCGCAGGCCAAAATGGATGCACTGCTCGCTCGTGAAGGCATTGAGCGGGACGGAAATCTCAGCTACTCCGCCGCCATTTACGACGACGACATGAACATGATTGCGGTCGGCTCCCTGTTTGAAAATACGCTTCGCTGCCTCGCCGTAGACCATGCGCATCGCGGAGAAGGGCTGATGGCGACCATCGTTTCCCACTTGATTCAGGTGCAGATGGAACGCGGCAACACCCATCTCTTCCTTTACACTAAAAAGGACAGCGCGCAATACTTTACGCCGCTGGGCTTTACAGAAATTGCGCGTGTCGGCGACCGCCTTGTCTTCATGGAGAATCATCGGGACGGCTTCTCGCGCTATCTGCGCAGCCTTTCCCCCTATGCGGGCGAAGCGCCGGGGGCCGCTCTGGTTATGAATGCGAACCCGTTTACGCTCGGCCATGCGCACCTGCTGGCCCGTGCCGCCCGTGAAAATGAGCGCGTGATCCTCTTTGTTCTCAGCGAAGACCGTTCGCTCGTCCCTTACGCAGACAGAATGGCAATGGTCAAGGCCGCAGCAAAGCAGTACAACAACGTATCGGTTGTCTCTTCCGGCAGTTACATGATTTCATCCGCGACCTTTCCGTCATACTTTCTCAAGGACGCAGAGCTGGTCACAAAGACGCACGCCGAACTGGATGCGACACTCTTTACGCAGATTGCACACGCGCTGAACATCACCCGGCGCTATGTCGGTGAGGAGCCATTTTCCCAAACAACGCGACTTTACAACGAAGCACTCAGCCGCGTTCTGCCGGAATCAGGCATTGAGTTAGTGGTTGTGCCGCGTGCGGAGCAAGCCGGGGAAGCCATCAGCGCTTCTCATGTGCGTCAGCTGATTCACGACGGAAACACAGAAGCCATTCAGGCGCTTGTGCCGGAAACGACATATGCCTATCTGACAAGCGCTCAGGGACAGGAAGCCATCCGCCGGATCAAAGCTGCGAAAGATGTCATTCATCACTGAGTTTTCCACAATTTCATTAAAAAAGCAGACTTTTCCCCCGAAAAGGTCTGCTTTTTTCTTTTCCGGCAAACAAGACGATTGAATTTCTACACAAGTCAACAGGGGAAGCTGTGCGGAAGTGCGGAAGATTCGGGCGGGCATCTACTCTAGAGCAGAAAACAAGTTTCAGGCCGCGGCTTCGCTTCGCGGCGGGACTGTTCGGGCTGCCGCCCGAGCCTGCTTGGGGACCAGTCCCCAAACCCCTTCTTCGCCTTCGGCGGGGGCTATTCGGGCTGCCGCCTGCGACTGCTTGTGGACCAATCCCCAAACCCCTTCTTCGCTTCGCGGCAGATGAAAAAAGCGCAGCAAAAAATCGGCTGTACCGAAATACAGCCGATTGTTCAAATATCTTAGCGAATGACGTCCTTGAAGCCCATATACGGACGGAGTGCTTCCGGAATACGGATAGAGCCGTCTTCATTCAGGTTATTCTCCAAGAGCGCAATCAGCATACGGGGCGGAGCCACGCAGGTATTATTCAGGGTATGTGCGAAGTACTTCTGGCCATCCTTCGTCTTCACGCGGATGCCGAGGCGGCGGGCCTGTGCATCGCCCAGCGTGGAGCAGCTGCCCACCTCGAAATACTTCTTCTGGCGCGGGCTCCATGCCTCGACGTCGCAGCTCTTGACCTTCAGGTCAGCCAGGTCGCCGGAGCAGCACTCCAGGGTGCGAACCGGGATATCCAGGGAGCGGAAGAAATCAACGGTATTCTTCCAGAGTCTGTTATACCAGTCCATCGACTCTTCCGGCTTGCAGACGACGATCATCTCCTGCTTTTCGAACTGATGGATACGGTAGACGCCGCGCTCCTCGATGCCGTGTGCACCGACTTCCTTACGGAAGCAGGGAGAATAGCTGGTGTACTTCTGGGGCAGCTCATCCTCATCAAGAATCGTATCGATGAACTTGCCGATCATGGAGTGCTCGGAGGTGCCGATCAGGTACAGATCCTCGCCCTCGATCTTATACATCATGTTCTCCATCTCCGCGAAGCTCATGACGCCGGTCACAACGCCGGAGCGGATCATGTACGGCGGAATGCAGTAAGTGAAGCCGCGGTCAATCATGAAATCGCGCGCATAGGACAGGCAGGCGCTGTGCAGGCGGGCGATATCTCCCTTGAGGTAATAGAAGCCATTGCCGGAGGTGCGGCGGGCGGCGTCGATGTCGATGCCGTTGACCTTCTCCATGATATCCACATGATACGGAATCTCAAAATCCGGAACGAACGGCTCGCCAAAACGCTCGATTTCCACGTTTTCGGAATCGTCCTTGCCAATCGGCACGCTGGGATCGATGATCTGCGGGATCACCTGCATACGCTTCTTGATCTCTTCCGCGTATTCGGTTTCCAGCGCTTCGAGCTTTTCCAGCTCTGCGGCAATCTCGGCAACCTTCTTCTTGGTTTCCTCAGCCTCTTCCTTCTTGCCCTGCTTCATCAGGCCGCCGATCTCCTTGGAGATCACCTTGCGCTGATTGCGCAGGGTGTCGGCTTT
>RCNH01000911.1_pt1 | contig 11010 bp, 8 predicted proteins | sample 2041161 | NCBI WGS metagenome assembly RCNH01 (sample SAMN09708215, study PRJNA481090) | Feces metagenome, whole genome shotgun sequencing project. | biome: feces | host: Leptonychotes weddellii | place: Antarctica: Sion Island | collected 2010-03-01
AGGACATTTCAGAAGCCCGCTCCTAACGACTGCGCTGGTTTACGAAATATGGAATATAAATTGTTTGCATGAAAAGAGAATGCGGCACACTTTCTGCGAATAGGAAAATGCAACTTCATTTTCTACATCTGATACATTGGCTCAAATTGTAATATTGTTAGGTGCTGTTCTCAAGCGCTCATATAATACCGATCCTATCGTTTCCATTACCTGATTCATCATTTCAGGGTCAGAGAACATTTTGACAAAAAAGTCTTCATTTTGCTCATATCGAGTAGCTGCCATATTGGGAAAATCCTTCTCAAAAAGCAACATAAAAGTCTTACGATCGTTGTTCTGGGCGTAGCTATGCCATTTCTCTTGAGAAGCATAGTCATTTTCCATCTGGAGAAGCACTTTATCCATCTCGGTAAAGCTTGTACCATATTTTTCATTGATTTTATCAATGATTACTGTTAGCGGATCACGTTTCTTTTCCTTGCGGCCAGCCTCACCGGTAATGGGCCGAAACCCTTCTGGAGATCCTTCTAACTGAATATCTCCTTCAAAGTCTTTTTCCAGGCGATAATATTCGAGCAACACTTTATCATCGACCGAGACTCGTTCCTGTCCGCCTTTTGGCAGCATGGTATACAAATGCTTAGCGTACACACTAAACTTGTGAATATCACGGTCGAACAATCTGCAGACTTGGGTGATAAAGGCATAAATACGATTGAAGCGAGCCAAGGTAGATTTAAACATATCTTGCTGCTCAGCTTCCAAAGCATCGTAGCGATCCAGCGCAGGTTTTAATACTCCTTGCAGACGTCCCAAATCACCCATTTCCTGCATCTTAGAGGTGAAATATATTTCCGAAAATCGCTCAATTTCCATCTGCTGATATACCCGGTATTCGTCCAGTGTATTCTTGAGATCGTAAACCACATTGGGATCGGTTTCTTCCTCCAACACAGTTTCTTCATAATAGGGTTCAAATGCTTTTTGAATATCCGCTGCAGAATTGACAAAGTCCAAAACAAAGGTGTCCTTCTTCCCGCGCATGGTACGGTTCAACCGTGAAAGTGTCTGTACTGCTTTCACGCCAGATAGTTTCTTATCCACAAACATGGTGTGCAACAGCGGCTCGTCAAAACCTGTCTGGTATTTCTCTGCAACAATCAGCATTCCGTATTCGTCAGTGTGGAATGCTTCCGGAAGCGCCTGTTCCTTGATAATTTTGCCGGATTTGGTGACGTTTAGCTTTTCCTCGGTATAAGATTCACCATTATCTTCAACCTCGCCGGAGAAGGCTACCAGAACATCCAAATCCGTATACCCTTTTTCTTGAATCTGGCGTTTGAACTCCAGCAGATAGCGGACAGCATGGAGGCGGGAAGGGGTGACAATCATCGCTTTTGCTCTTCCACCAATTTTATGCTTCGTCACAGCACGGAACTGCTCCAGCATGATTGCAGTTTTCTGAGATATGTTATGCGGATGTAGCGTCTCAAAATTGCGGATTGCATGTACACCAGCAGTTGTATCAAGAGTTGGATCATCAGGAATTGATTTTGCAATCTTGTAATACATCTTATATGTCATATAATTTTGCAATACATCCAGAATAAAATGCTCTTCAATTGCCTGCCGCATAGAATAGATATGGAACGGATGATATTGGCCTAGCTCATCTTTGCGTCCAAACATTTGGAGCGTTTTCTCCTTCGGCGTAGCAGTAAAAGCAAAGAATGACATATTCTCATGAGTACCCTGAGCAGCTAGTTCGTCCATAAGTCTATCTTCGTCATCTTTTTGATGCAGCTCTTCTTCCTGCTCCATCTCTGCAAACTCTTCCAGAATTTTATCGGTGTCAGCCAGGGCTCGTTTTAGCTTCTTGGCCGCATCACCGGTCTGAGAGGAGTGGGCTTCGTCCACAATCACGGCAAACCGCTTGCTGCCCGTTTTGACTTCTTTATAGATCACCGGGAACTTTTGCAGAGTCGTAATAATAATTCCTGTGCCTGCCTCAATCGCTTCTTTCAGCTGCTGAGCGTTCTTATCGATTTTTTGTACAACACCTTCCACATGATCGAATTGGTAGACGGTGTTTTGCAGCTGGCTGTCCAGTACACGACGGTCGGTCACAATAATAACTGACTGAAAGATTTTCTCATCATTGGCATCATGAAGTCCAACCAGGCGATAGGCCAGCCATGCAATAGAGTTCGATTTTCCCGAACCGGCACTGTGCTGAATTAGATAATTATGGCCGGAACCGTTGCGCTTTACATCTTCAAGTAGCTTTGTTACAACATCCAGCTGATGATAGCGTGGGAAAATCATCCGTTCAGACAGAATTTCTCCTGTCTTCTCATCTCGTTTCACTTCCAAATGCAGGTATTTATGAAGGATTTCCAGTAGCTTGTCTTTATAGAGGACAGACTCCCACAGATAGGCGGTATCATAGCCATTTGGATTCACAGGATTTCCCTTGCCGCCTACGTTTCCTGCACCGTTGCTGCCTTGATTGAAGGGCAGAAAATAGGTCTTTGCTCCTTCTAATCGAGTCGTCATATATACATTGGTCAGATCGACAGCAAAGTGAACCAGAACACGGTTCTTGAACTCAAAAATTGCATCTTTTCCGGCTCGGTCGAACTTGTACTGATGGATAGCGTTAGAGGTATCCTGTCCTGTAAACTGACATTTCAGCTCCATGGATACGACTGGAATGCCATTCAGAAACAGCACAATATCAATGCTGTTTTCATTTTTTAGGGAATAGTGGAGCTGACGGGTGCAGTGCAGAATATTGGCTGCATACTGCGCCTGACTGGTTTCATTCATAGAGGTTTCCGGTTTCCAGAAAACCGCACGGAACTTGATTCCTCGATCTACAAAGCCATGACGAAGAACTTTCAGCAGTCCGGCCAGTTTTACCTCACGGCAAAAACGATCAACAAGCTGACGTTCACTGTCCGACCCATAAATCTTTTGATAGCGCTCCCACTGCTTGGGCTGACTGCTCTGAATAAAGTGGAGAAAAGTAGCGGTATCCAGCGCCTTTTCCCGGTCAAATGCTTTCGGATCACCTTTTTCATAACCGCCATATGTAATCAGGTATTCTTCGATATCCTGTTCAAAGCGCTTTTCTTTCAGATCAAAATCAAGCACTACGGCACCTCCTTTAATTGTTTTTGCGCTTCCGTTATTTTGAAAATGACATCATTCCTTAATGCTTCCGCATTTTCCTTTTCATCATAGAACATGAGCCTTAAGAACACATACATATGATGAGCTTCTTTTATCTCTAAATATGTTTGATACTCATTTTTTGAGATGATTCCATTTTTTGCAAATTCAACGATATCTGAATGGGCATCGTATGGGCCATCATACAGAAACTGCTCTTTTGCTTTTTGAAAATCTGGATCTTCATTATCAAAGCATTTTTTTGCATATTCAGCATATTTAGGGTAATCAAATTTTTTAAATTCAGACAGGCATTGCTCATAAATATTTTGAAGGGTATATACCGCAACTTCTCTTTGATTCTTCTCTTTTTCCCGATTCCGTTTATCAATCAAAAAATAAGTGATGACTGCAATCAGAACAACCAGAAGATTTCCTACAATCAAAGATATAGCATCCCAGTTAACAGAATCCATAGGAACACCGAGCTTTGATGGGACATCAAATATGTCCAGCATGAAACTGACAAAGATTATACAAATGCTTCCGGAAACTAACAATCCAATCTTCTTTTTCATATTTAATGCCTCGTTTGATTGTTGAGTAGATTCACGGTTATTCTCCCTTTCGATGACGGTAAACTGCATTTTTTACAGTTAAAAATGCAGTTTCTCATTTTGGAAGCATCTGCATGACAGCACTTCCCAACAGCCCAACAACTTCTCCGTAAAACCATCCATGCTTTTCAAGGTGGTTGGATAACTTGGAAAAAAGTCCCTTGTTTTTGGGAATGTGTCGAGAGTCCTGCATATTTTCAATTAATTCTTTGACTTCGTCCAAAAGCTCTCGTAGTTCTTCCTGATCTTCTCCGCCTTTTTCTTCAATTTCCTGTTCGATACGAGAAGTTGAGTTATCTACGGAGAGTTCTGAATTTATTACATCGCCTAAAACAAGATTGCTTCCATTTGCGATAATACTTCCGATACTAAATTGATTTTCTCTCTCAGCTTCTGCCTTCTCCATTGCTCGCTCCTTATCTTCAAAATATGTTATTCCCTGAGGCGTTAATGTAGCTTCCCACATTCCACCGATCCATACTCCCGAATTAGAAACCATTCCATACATCTTCAGCTTTTCAAACTCAAGTGGTAAAGACATTGTGTATGCACTTGGAATGGTATCATAATTTCCTTTGGAGGCACGTTCCAAATTGCCATCGTACTTTGAAAGTATTACTCGCAATATCTCTTCAGCAGCTGCATCCATCATTCGCATTCCACCAATTACAGGTTGACCGCTAACAATTGAACTGGCTTGCTCTCTCCGAGCCTGCTGCTCAGCAATTCTTTTGGCCTCTCTTTGCTGTTTCTCAATAGCTTTTTCTATACCGCTTTTTGCCATTATTTACACCTCTCTCTTTCCTGTCACTACCTCATAAATGAGGGATTTTTTATACTCGGTTAGTTTATCTATCACGCTCTGTTTATGGTTAATTGCGGAATCAATGGAAGTACATTTTGTATCGAGATAAGTAATAATTCGTTTCTGTTCTTCAAGTAAGGGGAAGCCTATCATGAGCTTGGAAAGTAGTTCTTGATTCAAATTGTTGATATTTGACCCTCTGCTTTCTTTCTTTAACCATTGTCTAAAAGAGTGACTTCTAAAGTAATAAAGCAAGAATTTATTCAAAACCATGTTGGGATAGTTATTTCGCATTCTAATGCAAAATCCACTATATGTGAGAGGATAGTCAACATTTTCTATTAAAACGCTTCTTCCGACTAAATCTTTACTGCCATTTGATCTTACAAAAACAATATCGCCGCTTTTTAGAAGTAAATCATCAGATAGTTGCCCGTTAAATTTTAATGTTGAAAATTTGTCTTTTTTATCTAAGACGAAGTAATCCTTAAAATCGCCGACTCCCAAAAATTTGATTTCTGAATCTTCATTTTTTCCATTGTAATTTAAGCCATTTTTGAAAGAAACTAAATATCCCAAATGTCCTTTAACCCATGATGGGTCAGCTTGCACCGCTTCTGTGATCACCGATAGCTTGTATTCTTTCAGCTTTTCGATTTCTTCCTGAACCTTAGCAATGATGCTGTCAATCTGGCTGCACTTGCGATCGAGGTAATCAGCAATATGCATTCTGGCATCACAGCTTATATAAGGAATGGGCAATGCTAATAAATCTTTTGCATTTAAAGCGCTCCGAACTCCGTCGCCGCCTAAGTGATTGAAAACCTCATTATAATACATAAACATGAACCAGTAATAGTAAAAACGATTGTCATGGCTTTCATTTTCCACAACAATATAGGCGGGAGAAACTAATCCCGTATATGGAGATAGGCCCACTCGGCTTGTATTTACATTCTCTAAATCTATCAGCTTAAATACTAAATTGTTTTTATGCAGAACTTGGTATCCTTCAAATTTTTCGGGTTGTAATCCTTCTGAATCATCTTTACTTCTTTTTATTACACCATTTAAAGTAAGTGCAAGGCGTTCGTATTGATTAACCGAATTGCCTACAATTTGCTTTGTACTTCGAAAAACTCTCTTTGTAGGAACTAAATTCCAGCATTCTGGAATTTCTCCAATCCACTCAATTCCGCTGTCTTTCATCTCACAAGCCATGCTTTTCATCATCTCCCTCTGGTTGCTGGAAATCTCCCATACGGTTCATCAAATAGCTGCTGAACCACAGCCACTTCTGACTAACTTTGGGATTATCTATATGTTTTGCAAGCTGCTCCTCTACCTGCGAAAAGTTTGAAAGGATAAATAACAGCGTATCTTTCAGCGCAGGATTCAGGTAATTAACATAAAACAATTTGTCGTTATCTTGTCGCAGCCACGTTTGTATCGCATCATTCGATTTAGGAAATGCCAGTCCCAGTTCTCCCACTAATTCAGGATCAATTACAACTCTGGGATAAAAGGCGACTTGGCTTTCCAGATAATAGCCTCTGAGAAGAGCCGTACCCCAGACCATCACTTTATCTATGAAATAACTGCCCGATGCAATGCCGCCTCTGGTAAGAAATCCTTTTTTTAGAAATTCCACCTGAATAATTGCACTTAATATTACAACGGCTTTAAAGGATGCTTTTTCCTTTCCGGGTACCTTGGGGACGGCGACAACGATATTATCAGAAAAAATATTGACTCCCGGAATGATTCCTTTTTCCACAAAAACATCGTGAAACAACTTAATGGATGCATCATACGCACTATGTATTGCATTCAACGAGCCATCAGCATCTTCTCGAATCGCCGCAGATGCGCCCAACACATCAATAAATGCTACGATACATTCCTGCGTATTGTAGGTCTTTTCACTCATTCAGCGAACACCTCCGCAAGAGCACCATCCAGTTCTTTTTCAATTTCCAGAATCTCCTGCATAATGACAGAGGAGGCTCTGGGGGCTTCATATTGATAGAAATATCGAGTGAAGGAAATCTCATACCCAACCTTAGATTTCTTTTCGTCAATCCAGGCATCCGGTACAAAGGGAAGAACTTCCCGCTCAAAGTAGGTCTGAATATCCTCTTTCATCGGCACATTTTCGGTATCCCGCAGGGCAGTATCCGGCTGAGGCTTGCCCTTTTTCAAAATGAGTTGACCGTTTTTGTCTTTCATCGGACGCTCCACCATGATTTTGGTATAGCCAAAGTCGGTAGTATCAAAAATTTTGCTGATCTCGCTTTCTGCAAAGTCACCGTACAACTTGGTGATTTCAGCAATCTGGTCTTCCGAAATGTCATTACGTTTGTTGCCCAGTGCTTTCCTGCGCTTCTCATACAAACCGCTGGCATTGATCAGCTGCACCTTGCCCTCACGATGAGTACCTGCCTTTTTGTTTGACAATACCCAAATATAGGTGGCAATGCCGGTGTTGTAGAAAATATCATTGGGCAGTGCGATGATTGCCTCAAGCAGATCGTTTTCCAGAATGAAGCGGCGAATTTCAGAGGGGCCGCTGCCAGCATCACCGGTAAACAGGGGAGAGCCATTATGAATAATGGCAATGCGGCTGCCTCCGTCTTTGGGCTCTTTCATCTTGGATATTGCTGTCAGAAGGAACAGCATCTGTCCGTCACTGACTGCGGGTAGGCCAGGACCGAAGCGTCCGGCAAAGCCTTTCTTGGCTTCTGCTTCAACGGCTGTCTTATCGTTTTTCCACTCACGTCCAAAGGGGGGGTTGGAAAGAATGTAATCGAAATGCTGTCCCTCAAACTGGTCACCGGACAGAGTATTGCCGTCCTTGATAAATTCAGCGTCATTGCCCTTGATCAGCATATCAGCCTTGCAGATAGCAAAGGTCTGGTCGTTCAGCTCCTGACCAAAGCTCATCAGTTCTGTGGAAGCATTCAACTGGTGCAGATACTCCTCTGCCACAGAGAGCATACCACCGGTTCCGCAAGCAGGGTCGTATAGTGTTTTGACCACATTGTTTCCGGAGAGTACATCGTTGTCATCATAAAACAGGATGTTGACCATCAGCCGGATTACTTCACGAGGGGTATAATGCTGTCCTGCATCTTCATTATGCGCCTCAGAAAAACGTCGGATGATTTCCTCGAAGATATACCCCATTTCCAGGTTCGAGATTACATCCGGGTGAAGATTTGCTTTTGGGCTGGTAAATTCTTTGATCACAATGTAAAGGATACCTTTATTAGCCATAGTGGTGATATGGCCGTCGAACTTAAACTTTTCCAAAATATCTCGTACGTTTTCGGAGAAGCCATTTAAGTAGTCACGGAAATTTGCCTCGATGTTATCTGGATCATCCAGAAGACGCTCAAAGGTATATTTACTGGTATTATAAAAAGGTCTGCCAGCCGCTTTCTGCAGCAGAACATCTTTCATAGGAAGATTCTTGACAGTTTCATATTTTGCAAGCACAGTATCCTTAGTGTCAGCCAAAATACAGTCAAAACGGCGAATTACGGTTAAAGGCAAAATTACTTCACCATATTCGTGGGGTTTATATACACCGGTCAATTTATCTGCAATCGCCCAAATTAGAGCGGCTTTTTCACTTACATTTGCACTTAGGCTCATCTGTTGTTTCCTCCATCTGTAATTCTTTTGAATAACATAAATATTTTTCGTTGAATTTTGCTTGCTCTTTTTTGAACCTTCGTGTTTCTACGATAAGAAATATCAGAGTAGAAACAACAACAATTGCTGCTACACTCAGCATTACGGCAAATCCAACATTAAGACGGTGATTCTTTTCTGCCGGCGTATTTCGAATCGTCAGTTCTGGTATACCCGTTATTTTATGGCTGTAATGGATGGTATCTGCTTTACCTTCTGTTATAATATTTACAGTAAATGTATCTTTCTGGTTCAGGAAAAGGTCTGGTATAATTAGTTTGCTACCTTGAATGTCAGCGTTGTCCAAAAACTCATCCCACAAGCCACGATTGGAGGATGAAATAATGCTGGCTTTGACAACTTGTGCAGTTCCATTAAAATCAATTGTCAATGGATTTATGAAGTCTTCATTTAAAATGGGTTCACTGCCGGTATTTTCAATCGTAATACTGTATAGAAATGGATTTTTTACTTCTTTATCCTTAAATTGGATTTTGAAGTCGCTATCTTTTTTTGTTTGTATAAAAAGAGGTTGACCATAGTTGAGAGCGCAAGTTAATTCCTTCGGTGTAAGCATTACTGGATGATTGGCAACATATATCGAGTAGATCAAGGCTCCGATTGAAAGTAATATACCTACAATCATGAATAAGCCACTGTATTTTTGAGAGAAATCATTCAGACTTTTGTTGATATTTTTCACTCTGTTTTTCTCCGTTTCTGGCACTGATTGTTATCAACCAATACTTCCATAATATCGCCGACATCACAATGTAAAGCATTACAGATTTTTACAAGAGTCTCTGTCGATACATTTTCGTTACGTCCTAACTTAGCAATTAAAGCTGAACTGACGCCAGCGGCTTGCTGCAAGTCTTTCTTTTTCATATCCATATCAATCAAGAGCTTCCACAGCTTCTTATAACTAACTGCCATATATTTCACCATCCGTGATAATTCACAATATATTTGTCATTATTATACTTTACCTCTGTTGTTTCGTCAATCAATCTACACGATTCAAAAGATTTAATTTCGTATTGTGTTGCAATTGATGATATACCTGAGAAAGGTTCCTTTCAATTTTTCCTCTGATTTCATTCATCCGCAGGTGAAGATAGAACGTGGATTGTGTGAGCGTGTTGTAATATTTGATTCTGTAATGCTGTTTGAGAAACTGTTGGCGGAGCTTACTCCAGATACAGATTGCAGCGTGCTTTTGTTGGGGAGATTTACATCCGGCAGAAGATGATCGCCCTGCTGTGTATAGTTACCGCCCATCTGCGGCTTTCAAGAGCATAACAAAACCGCCTTAGAATGGAATCTAAGGCGGTTTTCCAGTTTTGATATCAGACAAGGGTTTTCACGGCAAAAACACCACCGAAAAAGGCGCTGGTCTGATATCTGTTTGGTGAACCTGACCGGGTTTGAACCGGCGACTCGCACAATGCGAATGGCTCTTTTTCCGTTTTACAGTGCGCAGTGAAATGCCAAGAACTGTTGCGCCGCAGCGACTTTTCTAAATTAATGTTTTACAGTGTTTCACAGATTTGGCTACCATTTTGTAAGTTTGTCAGCCAATTGGTAGCCAAAAGCCCAATAGAGTACAGGGCTATTCTGCCACAGTCAGGGTTTCCAGAGCTCTCGTATAGGCAATATACATTTCGTTGTCTGTCATGTTCTGAGGAATTGCCAGCACATGGTCAAACTCCAGTCCTTTGACCATTTCCACCGTGAGGACGGATACACTGGGTTTGCCGGAGTCCATCCAGTGAAAACCCATACAAACTGGGGCTGTTCATTGTGGCAGGGGTTCTCTTTTAGACCATAATATTTAACGGCGTAGTTGAAAATAGCTGTGATTTGAGATTAGATTTGTCAAGGGCAATTTCTGCAATAGAGTATAAATATCGTAATGACTCTGATTTGACGAAAGTAATATGCTGAGGGTGTTAGGAACAGGATTTCTACAAGGTAAATTCTCAAAAAATCAGATTGAAGGCCGGAAAAGACTGTGATATGAAAAAACAGAGTGTTAACTAAATCGAAATTTTCTTAACAGCTGTGCCGGGATCATTGGACATGATCCCGGCATTTTTCTATAGAATCGGAAGGAAAAGATGGTGTTGACAGATCTTCATCCTTTATATATAATCATTATTATATAACAAGAATTATCTTATAGCCGGGAGAGAATTATATGCCGCCAAAAGTAAGGATCACAAGAGAGATGATCGTAGATGCAGCTTTTCAGCTGGTTAGAAAAAAGGGATTTGAGAGAATCACGGCCCAGTCGGTGGCCGAAGAACTGGGATGTTCTACTCAGCCGATCATGTCCCACTTTAAGAAGGTGGAAGAGCTTCGAAGGACTGTGGCAGAGAAAGCGGACCAATATCACTCGGCATACCTTATGGAGATTACCGGAGAAAATCCCCTGCTGGAAATCGGTCTTAACTATATCAGGTTTGCCAGAGAGGAGAGGAATCTCTTCCGGCTCCTTTTTCAGTCCGGAGGCTTTTCCGGGACTTCTCTGTGGGATAGTCTGGGCAGCCCGGAACTGCAGCCCATATTGGAGATATTCAGCCGGGAGGCCGGAATCTCACTGGCAGATGCCAGGAAAGCGTTCAAAGCGCTGTTTCTGGTGGTTCACGGCTACGCCAGTATGTTTGCTGCCAACGAAATGGAATACAACGAACGGGAGATCAAGGCAGATCTGAC